>Ga0272441_10001939_pt1 | contig 43314 bp, 29 predicted proteins | sample SSMProp6N_FD_193582 | JGI IMG/M metagenome (GOLD analysis project Ga0272441, IMG submission 193582) | Marine sediment archaeal communities from Little Sippewissett salt marsh, Falmouth, MA, United States - SSM-Prop-6N | ecosystem: Environmental > Aquatic > Marine > Wetlands > Sediment ...
ATGAATAGAATAAACAGAATTTCTGCTATTTTAATTAAATTGCAATCCCAGCGTGTTGTAAAAGCAAGAGAAATTGCAGAAATGTTTTCAATAAGCTTAAGGACTGTCTATCGTGATATCAGAACTCTTGAAGAAGCCGGCATTCCTATATTAAGTGAAGCAGGAGTTGGCTATTCAATAATGAAAGGCTACTTTCTTCCGCCTATAATGTTTACTCACGATGAAGCTGTTGCTCTGTTAACAGCCCAAAAATTTGTGGAGAAAATGGCTGATAAGAGTACAAATTCTGCTTTCTCCAATGCAATGATCAAAATAAAAGCCATTTTAAAATTGTCTGAAAAAGATACACTAGAACACCTTGATCCACGTATTGAAGTTTTAAAAAGAACACAAGACTCCAGTATTAGTTTGAATAATGCAACTTTTCAGACTATTCTCAGAAGTATTTCGGATTACCTGATCTCAACCATAACTTATAATGCTGGTAACACTGGCAAACTTACCGAAAGAAATATTGAACCAATTGGAGTATTTTTTATTGACGATCAGTGGTATATGATTGCTTTTTGCCATCTGAGAAATGAATATCGGAATTTTCGTCTAGATCGAGTAAATCAAATCACTCTGACAAACAATACATTTGAAATTGACCACCCCACTTTAAAGAATTATCTGCAGCAGGTTTCAAAGTCAAAACAGTTAGTAACTATTGTGATTTCTTTTGATAATTCGGTTGTTAGATACACAGACCGGCAAAAATATTATTTCGGATTTGTCAATTCTGATTCCACAAATAATAAAACCATCATGACTTTTCTTACAAATCAGATTGATGAAATGGCTCATTGGTTACTGATGTTCATCGATCAAATAGAAATAATATCTCCAGAGATTCTTTCACTGAAAGTTAAATCACTTGTTAGTAAACTTCAAAGCTTTTATAAATAGTGTCTGTCTAATAATAGCATATTTTTTTCCCACCTTTTAAAACATTGTTGCCATACTGTTGTCATTACCTCTTTGTATATTCTAACTGCAAATAAACAAAGGAGAATTTATGCAGTTAAATAAATCGTTTTTAGTGATAACAACAATGCTGCTTATCAATAGCTTGTTGTGGTCAAAGAACAATAATTTAAACAGGGAGTATGCAATGAAGGTTAACTTAAATAAAACCAATATTTTTTATAAAACCAAAGGCAACGGCGATACGACACTATTATTCATTCATGGATGGTGTATCAATAGTAGTTATTGGGAAGGTCAACAGGATTATTTCAGTTCAAAATACAAGACTATTGCTCTCGATTTGCCGGGATTCGGAAAATCTGAAGCAGAAAGAGAAAACTGGACTATTGAAGAATACAGCAAGGATATTATCTATTTTATTGATCATCTAAACCTTAAAAATGTGATTTTAATTGGGCATTCAATGGCAGGAGAGATCATTTTAGAAGCTGCCTTGACCAACCATTCGGCAATTAAAGGCATTATTGGCATTGACAATTTTAAAATGATAGATGTTCAGTTTACACAACAGCAATATGAAGAAATGAACGGTTTTCTGAAAATGATTGAAAACGACTTTAAGAACACCGCTCCTGTTTATGCGGAGCGCATGTTGCTAAGTCCTTCAACAGATGAATCTGTTTCTAATAGAATTAAATCTGATTTTGTTAGCACAAACGCCAAAGTTGGACTTTCATCTTTGAACAATTTTATTAACTATGCAATGGGTGAAGCAACTAAATTAGAAAAGCTGAATTACAAGCTATATTTGTTAAACAGTAATGTTATTCCAACCAATATGCAGGGTCTCAAGAATCATTGTAAAAATTCATTTGAAGTACATGAAATAGAGGCTTCTAGTCATTATCCGATGATCGAGAATTCTGTTGAATTCAATAAAGTGTTACAAATAATTTTAAATACTATTTAAGTTGAATAACTCTGGGAAAACTACATAGCCTCACTGTTATGATTTAGCAGTGAGGTTTATTGTTTTAGATATTGTAAATATATACGGTCGGTTGGCTTGGGTGAGAGTAACGTAACTAATAAAATGCCGGATGCCCTGAGTGCGTGACATCACCAAATAGAAATCGTGTGGCATGGGTTCCCGGACAAAAGATTGCCGGGACAGGCTTTGTCCCATGCGTGCACAGCCTGAACTCAACAATGAGTGAAATTAAATCAAAATATCATGGAAAAGTGAAACATTACGATGTCTCATTTCATGCACATGAGTTGACATTTTCATGTTAGCACAGATATAATTGGATCGTTGTATCCTCCATGGGTCCCGCTCCCGATAAAGTGAAACGTCTATTATCAATATAATAAATTCATTATAAAGGAGGGCTGAGCTCTCCGAATTCTACGCCCCGGGGCAGAATCCCGCGGTGATCATTAATGCAACTTAAATTATTCACACAATATAAATTGATTAATTATCAGAATAATCATTATTAAGGCTTTACTCCCACAACACATATTTGCTGACGGACTTATTTAATCTTATCCAGCTGCTGTAAAATCATCTCTTTGGTAATCAATTCAGGCAGTACAACCGGATCTGGATGATCGGGCAGATAAAAAACATACAAAGGCACTCCGGCCCGGTCAAATTTTTCGATCCATTTCTGAAGCATCGGATTTCTTCGCGTATAATCCCCTCGTAATAGCTGAACGTCTTTCTCTAAAAATGCTTTCTGAACATCCCGCGTAAACAACACCGCCGTCTCATTGGTTTTACAGGTCAAACACCATTCAGCTGCAAAATCAATAAATACCGGATAATTTTCCGCTACCAGTTTTTCCAGAAGCTCTGGGCGAAAAACAAACCAGTTCGGATGATGCAAATCCCTTTTAATCCGTGTATGATTGTCCTCAATATCCGAAGCAATGCTAGATTTATTAAAATTTAAAAAATAGCTGCCTGCTGTAATCGCCAAAACAACGGCAAGAAAAAAAGCAATCACCCGGATTCCTTTTTTTCTGTTCGGTCCGGAGTATTTACCTACAATCCAGCAGGAAAATGTGATCACAAGCAAAAACCAGAGAATGCGTATCACATCATCTTCAACCAGAAAATAGGCAACCCGCAGCAAATACACTGCAGTGGCCATTAATAAAAAAGCCATGATCTCTTTAAAGGTGTTCATCCACGAACCCGGTTTAGGGATAAGCCGTGAAAAAACCGGAAAAACTCCGATGAGAATGAATGGAAAAGAAAGTCCCAATCCAATGAATAAAAAACTGACGACGATCATCCAGGGAGGCTGAGTGAATGTCCAGCCTAATGCGGCACCCAGCATCGGTGCTGTGCAGGGCGTAGCCAGGAGTACGGCAAAAACACCGGTAATAAACGACCCTCCATGACCCCCTTTACTGCTGGCTTGAGATGCCGCACCCGATCCCGGTAATTGTATAATGAACACGTCGAACAAAGACAAGCCGAAAATCCAAATCAGAGTCAGTACAAAAACCACAAAACCGATATTCTGAAACTGAAATCCCCATCCGACACTCTGCCCTGCGATTTTCATGCCCGCGACTGCGGCACCCAGCAAAAGAAATGACACCAGGACACCGCCGGTGTAAGCCATAGCACTCCGTAATATTTCTTCTCTTTTCTCATGTGCGGATTTGACGATCCCCATCATTTTAATCGACAGAACCGGTAGCACACAGGGCATTACATTCAAAATCAATCCGCCCAGAAAAGCAAACAACAAATTCAAAATAATCGTCGAAAAGACAACAGATCCGCCATTTTCCTCTAATGACTCACTGGAGAGATTCAAGGCATCCTTAAACGGAACTTTAAATTGAACAGATTCTGGAGCCAGGCAGGTACCCGTTTCCGTGCAAAACTGATAGCCGGCTTCGACTTGAATGGAATCCGGTAAATCCTGAGTAGCAGTTGAAAATCGGAACTCTTTTTTAAGGATAACGACACCATGATAGACAGTGTTGCCCTCCTGATCTTTTTCTCCAGGAGGATACTGGGTGTCACCAAATAAAATTCCGGGTATGGCCTCAACATCCACAGTCATGAATTGAAAATCGTCTTGGATGACCTGGTGCCGGTTTTCGGGAATATGATAGATGACCTGTAATTCGTGACCCTGGATTTTCCCTGAAACCTGAGGCGCTGTATTTGGATTCCCCGTCAATTCCTGAGAATTGAATTCGGCTTGAAGCCATCCCGGCAGGGACAATACAATCAATAATCCCAGAATAACGGGAATAATGGATCGATTGTTGTCATGCAACAGAATCATTTTATGTCTCAAGATTGTTTTTTTTGTTACACAATATACGATTCACGTAAACAATAATACAGCCCGGATTCAATGATGAATCCAATAACACCTTTTCATTTTTATGTTCTGACCCAAAGGATAACCGCCGCCTCAGGTTATCAATTAAAACTCGGCTCCCAAAGTAAAATAATGCATTGGTTTTTCAGAAGTATTGTCAATTGTTGTATTCCATGCCGCATCATAACGAAGCAGCAGGAATCCCATATTCAACCGGAATCCAAATCCGAAACCTGCTTTCAGGTCGTTCAGTGCAAAATCTCCCATAGGCGTTTTCGATACCGGTTTCCAAGCCTTGTTGTTATCCCAAGCCGAACCCACATCAGTAAACAGCACCCCTCGAACATTTTGAAATCCCAGTGGCAGCGGCCAGCCTAAAATTAAATATCGAATCATGGGAAAGCGAAACTCGAGATTGGCCAGCATAAACCGGGTTCCGATCATTTCGTAATAAGGAAATCCTCGAAGCGGCGTTTCAAAACTGGAAAAGAAAAACAGCTCATCCAAGCCTAAACTGGCCACTGAATTTCGATTGTATTGATAATTGATCCAGTTTGACATCCCGCCTAAAAAAAAGTGCTGTGGATTTTTTCCGCCGGACATCCCTCCTGCCAAACGCAGGGCAAATGTATAATCCCGGCCCAGACGTATATATTTCCTTATATCGCCCTTCGCTGTCCAAAAATTTAAACCTGTGGATTCGCTGATTAACGGACTGTAACTGAATTGAATATTGGATCTGCTTCCATTAACCGGACCTACCGTACCCCAAAGCACTGTATCTGTTGTGTATCCAACGTTGATTAAAACAACACGGCGTCGGGAAATTACACCCAGCTCTTCTTCATAGTTTCCTGTCTGATAGTAGAGCGCCAGCGGATCAATCGCCACCCTCTCCTGATCGATGCCTAAGAATGTCACATTTGCGTCCAATCTGCGATACCGGTCAAAAGGACGGGAAGAAGCCAGACTCAATCCATAATTTCTTGTGCGAATATATTCATATCTCAGATAATAATAACCGTCAATTTCTTCATAATAAGAATAATAATAGGGATAAGAAAAATGAAATATCGCTCCGCCGATATCTGTCCGTTTTGGCAGATAAAAATAACCCACTTGAAAATTGGAGTTCTTGAAATTATAGAACAGATCTGTATAAAGACTGATTTGATGATTTCCCAGGAGATCTGAAAAAACAATCATAGAAGAACCCTGCAATCCCCAAAACTGACTGTAACCGGCACCCCCGGTAATCACATCCGGAGTAAATCGGATTTTATAATCCTTGATAACATACTCCCCGTTTTCTTTAAATTCACTGCTGTCTAAGAAAGCGGTTCCCTTTCCGGTTCCGGAATGGACTTCTCCCTTTCGAAATCGATCGTCAAATACAAAATGTCGAAAATTCAGGCCTGGCGGAGCAGCCATTTCTTCTTTAACGGAATCCTGATCTGCCTTTTTCTTTTCACGTTGTCCCTCGACAAATGCAGTCATCTTGGGTGTCACACTTCCAGCCTCTATGTCCAGCGGATTGGTCATTAAAAAAATGTCATAACCGCCTTCATAAAAACTGGTAAAAGCAATGCGTGATCCGTCCCGTGACCAGGAAAGTTGTGAAATTCCAGTGACCAAATTGGTAATCGCATACGATTCGCCTGCATCGCAATTGTAAATATATATATTGTCTATGCCGCTTCGATCTGATACATAAGCAATTTTGTCACCATCTGGTGAGAAAACCGGACTTTTAACATTCACCTGCTCTCGGGTTAGTCGATGAATGGCTTTATTTTCTATTTCAATCACATAGAGATCATTCTTCTGATAATCATGATTTTGCATCTCAAAATCATCTGGCGGATCGATAATAGCATCCCCCCGGTCACTGATAAAAACCAGTTCCTTTCCTGAAGGGGACCATGTCGGATCCATATCACTGAACACATCATTCGTCAGGCGTTCCAGCCTTTCATCCGACAAATGGAGCAAATAGATATCAGACTGCCCACCCTCAATGCCCATAAAGGCGAGGATTTCTCCATCATGGGACCAGGCCGGAGAGTATATACCGTCCAGTTCAAACTTATATTGCTGCACAATTTCCCGGGTATTGACATCCAGAATATACAGCACATCCCGACCGCCACCTTTGGCTGCAAAAACAATCTTGTCACCATCTGGAGACCAGTCCATACCGGGCCTGAGCCAGTGCAATTGTTCGAACAAGTCGGACCGCTGGCCTTTGATCAGTTTCCCCAAATACTTGTTATCCACTGTACGCATCATATGAATATCAATATAATCCGATTCATCGGACAAATAAACAAGCTTGTCTCCTTTAGGAGAAAGAGATGGCGATCCATTAAGAAAATGTCGTTTTTTAACATGATCGGTCAGTTGCTTTGCAATATCTTCCGGCTCATCCCGTCCCTGTATGTCGGGCCAGTACTTTTTACGTAAATATTTTTGCCATCGCTTCGATAATTCCTCAGTATCCATGCCCAGAGTCTGCTTTAATCCGCGATTAATGCTGCGTGTCACGCGTATTTTACCGATCATTTCGCCTATTTTCGGACTGCCATATTTTTCCGCAATATAATTCATCAGGGATTGTCCGCCTTTATATACCATAAATCCACTCATATAATCGATAGGCGGCACATAACCATGCAGCGTAGCGTCTCGCATGAACATATCACTTTGGGTATCCCATCCAAGACTTTCATACTCTGCCAGGCCTTCAGCCAGCCATAGTGGCACTTGAAAACGCGCCATACCGGTTACAACTGATCCAACCCCGCCTCCATAAAAAATTTGAAACATGACTGCATGGGTTAATTCATGATGAATGACATGACGAAAGTCCTCATAGCTTCCTTGAAAGGGAATCACCACCCTGTCCTTAAAAATCTCTGTAAACCCGCCGACGGATTCTTCGATATAAGAATACGTAACATTGGTCTGCTGAAATTCATTATGCGTATTGTAGATTAATATTGGAATCCGGTCCTGGATATCGTGTTTGAAATCTCTCTTAAGTGCCACATAGCTGGATTCGGCGACATCCGCGCAAAATGAAGCCAGATGATTTGTCTCTCCGTAATAATACACATCAAAATGTTTGGATTGCACATATTTCCAGTCAAACTGTCGGTACTGCACCTTATTTTTACCAAATCCCAAAAGCATGACGGGCAACAGAATGAATCCCATGATATGATGCCATACCATATGATTGAATCGGGAATGGTTATTTCCGGACATGGTCTTCGCTCCTCTGTTTTTCATGCATTGAATCACCTATAAACTTGGACAATATTGAATATAAAAATATTTCTTTTTACAATTCAGACTCGTCTTTCCACCGTTTAATCCGCCACCGGTTATCCCAGCATTTTCTCATGGTAAATTCTGCTCTGCCTGTCACATGGTAGTCGGTTTCAGCAGAAACCATCGTCAAATCGAATTGTTTGCTGATCCAGGTTGTATCATTATCGGTTAGCTCATAAATGGTCGAATGCCAGATCAAATCGATCACCTGAAAATGCCGGAACATTCTTCCAGTCGTTCTGAGTTCTGTCTCCCGGGTCCATGTGATATTTTGCCCCGATGTTCCCATTTCCGGATCATAATATTCAAATACAAAGGCTGTATCTAAAAGTCCGCTGTATAGTAATGAATCTTTGAAAATGTAGGATACCTTGAAATTTTGCAGTACTTCCTCCGGGCTTTTCTGTTCGGTTACAATCAAGTCAGCGGATTCCAAAGAACGGGTTAATTCCGGGGAAAAAGGATTCAAACAACCCATAAGTGCCAGTCCGACAATCAATATCCCTGTATAAAAGTCTGTTGCTTTCATCTTATTTCACAGATTTAACGTCATTTCTGTTTAAAAGTTTCTCTGAGGAAAAACAGGAGCTTGCCGTTAATAATAACGACTGATCGTTGAGTAAATTCCTTTTCTGCTGAATAACAATCCGCTTGATATCAATGGTATTCAAATAAAATATTGATCAGCAGATTAAAATTAATTTTTAAGCCAGACAGGAACTTCCAGGCAATCCCGGAACAGAAACATCAGTTATTAGACAATTCCTCCATGCATATTGTTGACAATGGCCTGTCCAAATTCAGAGCATTTTAATAAAGTCGCTCCCGTCATTTGCCGCTCCAAATCATAGGTAACCTGTTTATCCTGAATGGTCTTCTCGATAGCGTGAATAATCATATCAGCAGCTTCATTCCAGCCTAAATATTCCAGCATCAATGATCCTGAAATAATCACTGAACTTGGATTGACTTTATCCTGATCCGTATATTTGGGAGCCGTGCCATGAGTTGCTTCAAAAAGTGCTATTTCATCGCCCATATTCGCACCGGGCGCCAGTCCCAAACCGCCCACCTGGGCAGCGCATGCATCCGACAGATAATCACCATTCAAGTTCGGAAGGGCAATTACATCATATTCATCAGGCCGAAGAAGCGCCTGCTGAAACATCTGGTCTGCAATACGATCTTTAATCAGAAGTTTGTTATCAGGCAGTCGGCCATTATATTCTTCCCATAATTCTTTTTCAGTGATGATCTGATCCCGGAATTCTTCCTTGGCAAGCTCGTATCCCCAGTCGCGAAAAGCGCCTTCTGTGAATTTCATGATATTTCCTTTGTGTACCAGGGTCACAGACCGTTTTTTATGCGTCAGTGCATATTGGATGGCTTTACGAACCAGTCGTTTGGTGCCGGTCACACTAATGGGTTTAATTCCAATTCCCGAATCCAGCCGAATTTGATTGTTCGTTTCATTTCTTAAGAAATCAATGACCTTTTTTGCGTGCGGGGTTCCCTGCTGAAATTCGATTCCAGAATACACATCTTCCGTGTTTTCCCGAAAAATCACGACATTGAGTTTCTCTGGATGTTTTACAGGGCATGGCACACCCTCAAACCAACGCACCGGACGCACACAGGCATACAGGTCCAATTTTTGACGAAGGCCCACATTCAGACTTCTGAACCGGGGGGTCATCCATTCTGAGCCACACTTGACACAATTTTTCGGCTTTTTACCCCGGGATCCGTTTTGCTCGGCTGCACAGGTCAGGCAGACATAATCGAATCCACCCACAGGCGTGGTTAATGGTCCCTTTAAAGCAACATAATATTCCTGAATCGCTTTCAGGGTGTCTTCAGGCAACACCTGGTCATTGCCATATAGCTTCAGTGCGGACAAACCTGCATGAATTTCAAACCAACTGATTTTTCGTTTCCCTCCGTACGCCTTTTCGACAGCACTGTCCAGAACCGGTTGTGTAGCCCGCCAGATATCCGGTCCAATTCCGTCTCCCCGAATGAATGGAATGATCGGATGATCCGGAACATTGATTTTACTTGTCTGAAATGTTATTTTATCTCCTGTTTTGGGGGGGGAAATCTTATCATATAAGGCCATATTGATCTCCATATTAATGAAATACATCCGAAATGATCGACGTGAAGCTCTCAAATCGACGAATGAAAAAACATCGATCCGTATAAATAAATGTAGTAAAATTTGGATTAACTTCCAAGAAGGATTGGTTATAATCTGTTAGACGGTCAATTATATGTTGAATTCCAACAGTACTATCTCGTACCCAATCACGGTTTATTGATTATGTATGTCTAAATGGATCTGTTCAGGCGGATCCGGATAGAGACAATTTGGTTTTAACAAAGGCTAAAGAGCCTCCGGCCTGAATCAGCTGGACATCACGATCAGTCAGGGTATGACTTACCGGCATCTGCAAAGCCTTTGTTCGATTGATTAAAATAATGGATTTTCGATCCAGTCGGGACACATCCATCTCGAGCTCATCTCCAGGTTCAATTTTTTGATAGTCCTCAGGATGCTCAAAAACGAGAGGAAGAATTCCAAAATTGATAAGATTGGCCAAATGAATTCTTGCAAACGATTTCACAATTACGGCTTTCACGCCCAAATACATGGGAGCCAATGCCGCATGTTCCCGGCTCGATCCCTGTCCGTAATTATGTCCTCCCACGACAAATCCGCCCCCCATCTTTTTGGCGCGTTGAGCAAATTCGGGATCGATTATCGAAAATACATACTCAGAAATTGCAGGTATATTGCTTCTTAATGGCAATATTTTTGCCCCGGCCGGCATAATATGATCCGTTGTAATATCATCCTTGACTTTGAGTAAAACCCAACCCGATAGCTTGTTCGGCAGAGCTGATTGCATTGGAAGGGGTTGAATATTCGGCCCCCGTTTAACCTCAATAACATCCGGATTTTCAGACGGCCTTAAAATCATGGAATCGTCAATGAAAAAGTGATCCGGCATTTTTATCGGAATGTCCATTTCTTCAATATCTCGGGGATCTGTAATCTTTCCTGTTAATGCTGATGCGGCTGCGGTTTCGGGACTGCAGAGATAGACATCTGCCGATTTCGTACCGCTGCGGCCTAAAAAATTTCGATTAAACGTGCGCAGTGTAACCGCCTCGCTATTGGGCGCGAATCCCATACCAATGCAGGGTCCGCACGCATTTTCCAGGACACGAACACCCGATTCGAGAAGCCGCTCCCAGATTCCGTTTTTCACCAGATTCAGAAGTACCTGACGTGAACCAGGGGCAATGGCAGTAGTGACATTTGGATGCACTTTCTTACTTGCCAGCATATGAGCCACCGTTGCCAAGTCATAATAACTCGAATTTGTGCAGCTTCCAATGGCCACCTGATCAACGTTTAAGCCTTCAATTTCTCTGACCTTAACTACATTGTCCGGCATATGCGGCTTCGCAATCATGGGTTCGAGTACGGAAAGATCAATCTCCAGCCTTTCATCATAACCGGCACCCGGATCCGCGGCAAGAGGAATCCATGTCTGTTCCCGTTCCTGGGATTGGAGAAAGTGTTGTGTTTGTTCATCACTTGGAAAAATCGAAGATGTGGCCCCCAGCTCCGCTCCCATATTGGTGATAGTGGCCCGTTCTGGTACAGATAGTGTCTCGACCCCCTCTCCGGTATACTCCATCACCTTACCGACTCCGCCTTTTACAGTCAGGCGCCGAAGGATCTCAAGAATGACATCTTTGGCAGACACAAAGGGATTGAGTTTTCCTGTAAGATGAATTTGAACGACACTCGGCATATTCAGATAGAAGGGCTGTCCGGCCATGGCCAGGGCCACATCCAGCCCTCCGGCACCGATGGCAAGCATACCCAGTCCGCCGCCTGTTGGCGTATGGCTGTCTGATCCCAGAAGCGTTTTTCCAGGCACGCCAAAACGTTCAAGATGCACCTGATGACACACACCGTTTCCGGGCCGCGAGAAATAGATGCCGTATTTAGAGGCAACGGATTGCAGAAACTGATGATCATCCGCATTTTCAAATCCCGACTGCAATGTGTTATGATCCACATAGCTCACAGATAATTCGGTTTTTACACACCTTATTCCCAGAGCTTCAAACTGAAGATACGCCATTGTGCCTGTGGCATCCTGGGTGAGCGTCTGGTCAATATGAATTGAAATCGGCGATCCTGCAGTCATCTCGCCTTCAACAAGATGATTCTGAATAATTTTTTGGGTTAAATTCTTTGGCATAATATACTCTTTTCATTAACATTTCAACACACTGTTTGAATTTGAAATATTTTCTGCTTCAAAGCACTCTGAAATCCACAACAAAAGCCGTCTTAAAATGACAAGACGGCTTTCTTCGTAAGACACTATTTCAACGTTGCTTTATTATTTTATATTTCTTTTATTTATTCGCCGGACTTTGTTATAAAAAGACAGAATCATTTACATCGACTTTGCAATGCGTTCCCGATCCTTTTGACTGGTTAAATTCATTTTTCGAAGAATCCTCCAGACGGTTAATTTCCCCACCTTCAAATTTCCCTGTTCAGGATCATTTAACGCTTTGGCAATCTGAGCCGCGTTCCATTCCATATGATCCATGGCCATCTGCTTCACCTTATCTTCAAGGGCACTTTCAGTCGTCTCTTCCGGTAATTCCGGGATCACCGGTTCATCATCCAGAACGGATTCTTCTTCATCCTCCGGTTCCTCAACATAAGTGGCAATGCCTCCTTCTTTATCAAAATCCTGAATCGCCTGTTCAACCGTATCATACGCCTTTAAAATATAATGAAATTCCAGCAGTTCGAATACTTCATATACATCCGGTATCATTTTCGCCAATTTAAGATCGCCTCCGCGCTCTCGAATGCCTTTGATCTCGCTGATAAAAATTCCCCACCCTGCGCTCGAAATATAATCAACATTTCCCAAATCAATGATTATTCGAAAAACACCGGCTTTTAGAAGCGAATCCAGGGCACGCTCAAGTTCCGAGGAAGTCGTCGTGTCAATATACCCCCCGACTTTAATGATTGAAATATCACCTTGAAATCCTGTCTTCTCCAAGGAAACCTGTATTCCTTCCATATATTTTTCTCCCGTCACTTCATATAAATAGACAATTTATTGGTAATTTAATAGAATTCTAAGGTTATGTCAACTTGTTTTATTCATTCCAGCGATGTATTTATACAGAGCGCTGGCGAATTACTTTCTGCATACGCTTTATCCGCTCGATAATATCTCCCCGATGAGGATGTCGCTTGAGTACTTCTCCCCACTGCCAGACGGCTTTCTTGTAATCGCCGCAGTTGGCATGAATCACACCTAGATTTTCCAAAACATCTGTATTTCCGGGATCCATTTTTCTGATTTTCTCATAAGTGTCTCTCGCCTTTTCTAATTGTCCCAACCTGAAATATGCATCTCCAAGACACTGATACGCTTCGATAAACTGACTGTTCATTTCAATCGCTTTGCTGAATTCGTCGATAGCTTTAGCATACAATTCTTGTCTGTAAAACCATTGACCCGACTCAAGATAACGTTGACAATGCAAATCCTGAGCAGCAGATGATTTCTTTTGAGCCGATCCTGTTTCATCGGCGGTCACAGGCACTTGCTCAAAATTCAACATATTAAACAATTCTTCAAAAGACTTCTCTTTATCACGATCGCCACGCCTTTTGCCTGGGATTGAGGCACCCTTTGACCGTATTTCTTGTTCAAACAGTTCGTCTGCCACCGATCCACGAACACCGGATCGATCATTCTCAGAAGACAGCGAAGCTGCTTCTGACTCCGTCTCCTCAATGATTGAAGATATATCGGAATCCCGATAATTTTGAGACTCCGTCATATCATCCACATCCAACAGCTGATCCACAAGGTCATTAAATGGCCGGACCTCCTCCTCACCGGACTCTTCATCCAGCTCGGAATCCTGGTTATGAACCACTTTATGAAAATCAATTTTATCTTTCAGATCTTCCGCTGTAAAAAGATCTTCCTTTGTTAATTGCTTGTCCGCTTCCGAATCGACTTCACGTATATCCAGCAGGTTGATTGCTTCTTCCATTTCTTGTGAAATTTTATCGGATAGTCTCTTTTTTTCAATTCGATCCGGACCCTGTGATTCGTAGCTGCGAATGGGTTCGATTTTCTTAGGTTCTTCAGGTTCGCTTTGTTCAAAAGATTCGCTAAAACCGCTAAATTCCTTTGGTGGTGTATGAAACTTGGGTTGCTTTTTAACACCCGTATCCATGATTACCTGACCGTCCAGACTTAAGAAGGGGGTTCCAGGAGGTTTCATCCGTTTACCCCGCCCTCCACGTTCAATATAGGCCAACCGAAGTTCTTTGGTGTTCAATCGGCTCCGAACCAGCTCATCATAAATACGCTTCTCATCGATTTGAATCGACCCATATTTTTGCGTATTGAGTTCTTCGCTGATTCGTTTTGGACCGAATTCCGGATTCTGCTTGATTACATCTAAAATTTTGGCTTTATCTTCAATGCTGATATGCCTCTCTTCTATTTCTGAACGATGAACTTTCTCTTTTAATCCCTCGGGTCCATGCTCAAGATAAAGTTTGCGATATTTATAATACGTCGATGTGGAAACCCCCACTTCACGGCAGGCTTCTTTCACATTCACTCGTTCATCATCCACAAGATGCATCAACCGGATACGCATATTAAAAAGCACGTCTTCTGCACGCAATTTCTCCCGAATGGCAACCAGGGTGATATCATCACTTTGAGCAAATTCTTCCGTAAATGTAATGATTTCTTCACGGATATTTTCAACCAGCGGTTTCACTTTTTTATTGCCAAACTTGCGTATGGTTGTTAAAAACCGTTCATCTCCAAAACGCTCTCTATTCGGATTCATGGCTTCTGTAATCCCGTCGGTATAGATAATGAGAACATCATCTTCACGCAATTGTAATGTATCTGACTGTATGGAGCGTCTGAACAGAGTACGATCCGGCAAATTGATTCCGATGGGAAAACCACGGGGATTTAAATAGTAACTTTTTTTTGTCTTACTGCGATATAAAATCATGGGATTATGGCCAGCACTGGCATAGTTGATGGTTCGATTTTGAGAATCCAGAATAATATAAAAAATCGTGACAAACATACCTCGTTTCATGTCATTCATCACAAAATCATTGACACGCGACAAGACATCTGCCGCATTTTTATTTCCGCGAGCTTCCGTGCGCAAAGCTGTTCGAATCATGGTCATGACCAAAGACCCCGGCACACCTTTACCCGATACATCAGCTACAACAATACCGAGTGTGTCATTATCCACTTCAACAAAATCAAAGTAATCTCCCCCCACTTCCTTTGCCGCATCATAATAACTGGCAATTTCATATCCTTCAATCTCAGGAAATTTATCAGGCAATAATGTATGCTGAATTTCCTGGGCAACCTGCATCTCTTTCTGCAATCTCTCCTGTTCGGCCAGGTTTTCCTGAGATTTCCGAAGTTTATCAGTAATCTCATTGAAAGCATGTGCAATCTCACCGATTTCATCTGTTGCATTAAACTCGATTGCATCCTGGACTTCACCTCGTCCCAAAGCACGCATCCATAATGTCAGGCGTCTGAAAGGATTCATGATCAGATAGACAAATCCGAATACTGCAAGACAACCGAACAATAAAAATGCACCATGCGTAATGATAACCAAAGATTTTGCTTTGGTCACCTTCTGGTCAATCATCGGTTTGTTGAGTATTAAATGTACGGTCCCAACCTGTTTGTTGGTACCCTGAAGAATAACCTCTGCAGTTAAATCATATATCGAAGCATATGTTTTCCAGGAATATACAGTCAGACTGTCATCAACGATCAAAACTTTATCAGGCTGGTGATAGGGCTCGAACAGCATCATTTCATCAATCGCCGCCTGGACAATGTTCGTCGTATCCATAAGCAGGATATCCAAGACAATCGGCTGGTGATTCTGATAAATCTCCCGAATCAGTGTGTATAACTCCCAGGTATTTTCTTCCCGAAGCAGCTCAGGTGACTGAACGGCCACCATTTCCGTTAACGCTCTTCCGATTTCCAGATCGTCTTTTCTGATTTTTGATTCTTGTCCAGTATATTCAAAAAAGAACAGAACCATGATCACCAACGAATAGAGAATAGAGGCTGCCAGAGAATATCGCAGCCGCATGCTCATGCCCATTTCCGGAATGACAAATGGCTGACGTTTTTTAATATCCCGGTATTTAGTCAGCCTGAGTACATTTCCCTCTTCGGTTTTAAAATAATCGATTTTATCTATCACGCGCCGGATGATAAAAATACCCAACCCACCCTTTTTACCGATATCCACATATCGCTGAAGATCAGGATCTTTCACTTTCGTGGGATCAAACGCATGCCCCTGATCGATAAGAAGAATGGTCACACTTTTTTCATGAATAATCATCCGAACAGTAATAAAACCTTCCCAATCCCGATAAGCGTGCCGGATGATATTCGTTCCCGCTTCATCAATAGCCAGTTTGAAAGCATTGATCACACGTTCAGAAACGCCGTACTGACGGCCAATCTCAGTAATAAAGTCCCGTAATTCCCCCAAATACTGAATTTGAGCTGGAACTTTTTTATCAAATTGTTTAGATCTTTTAAACATGAATCAGACCGCTTCTATTCTTGCTCGAATTGTTGAATTTTACGTTTTACAACATCAATTGATTCGATGATTTTAATATTTTTCGGATCCATTTCCAGCGCCTTTTCCCAGGCAGTGAGAGCCAGCTGATATTTTCCCTCACTGTAAAGTCGCAGCCCTTCTGCAAACTGTTTTTTTACATCATTGCTCATCTCTTTTTTTATTCCGATAGACCGGGCACGAGCACTTCGATATAATTCCCGAACTTGTTCATTATTGGGCTGTAATTGCAGGGCTTTTTCGAGATAATTCGCAGCTGATTTATAATGCCCTTTCTCATAATTTTCCCGGCCCAGCTGATAATTATTGATAAAATTCACAGTATTATCCAGGCGGCGAATCTCAACCATGACTTTATTGTGCAGGCGCTCATTGTTTTCAGTCTGAGTTCTCGCCCGATCCAGTACCCGACGTGCCTGGGCGATATTTTCCTGTCGAATCAGGGAATTGGCCTGTGCAATAAGCCGGTTTACTTCCTTTTCCAGTTCCAAACGGGCTTTTTCAATATAACTTTTAATCTGTTCATTTTCTGGATCACGACTTAATGCTTCCTCCCATTTCTGAATGGCTTTCTGAAAATCGCCTTGATCCAGCGCCTGCAGACCCTCTTCATATTTTTCCCGAACAAACGCTTTGTCCCGCCTTTGCGATTCTTCTTCGGCACTCTGTTTACGCAATTCCTGTTCCCGTTTCTGCTGCTGTGCTTCTTCTTTTTCCTTTGTCATGGATAAGTATTGCTGCGCTTCTGTATTGTTGGAGTCTTCAGATAAAACCCGGCTGAAAGCAAGACGGGCATTGAAAAAATCGTTATTTTCAAAATACTGTTTTCCCAGCTGAATCCCCTCTTGAATGCGTTTTCGTCGTTCCGCCTCCTCCCTCTCCTGAACCTGTCTTTGAATCTTCTGCTCTTCCGCCTCTCGAATTGCCCGTTTTCTTTCAGGAATGCTCTTCCCCAGGTACATCAAAAATGAAAATCGATGACTTCGTGGAAAAATATCAGGATCGCTCGCTGGCGAAGAACCATAATCAATCTGAAGACCTTTCCATCGAAGTCCGCCACCAAAAGTAAACTCACGATGATCCATGCCCATCCTCAAAAATGCCAATCCCCTCCAATTCAATTCAGTACCAAAATGATGCGTGGCTTCTTTGTAGGGATGCTTTTCATAATCCCAGAGAATGGCCCAGGAATGTCTTGCCCCAAATCTGAAGACCTTGGCAAGACCCGTTCTATAAAAAGACGGCAGACTTTCAGTCGAGGATCCCAATTTCATTCGAGGTCTGATGATATTTTTATAATTAAGTCCCCAATACACATGTCGCAAAATCCCTCTTTCAACGGGAAAGTGATAATGAATTCCAGTGTCTAAACCAAATCCGTTGGTATTATAACTCCCTAATTCCTGACGATTGGCTTCAAAATTGAATCCGATTGAAAATCCATGAAAAAGACAATTTGCATATGCAAGGGAAATTTTACCTTTCCAGTAATCGATCTCACCCATATAGACCGGTAAATTGTCCACATATTCATACTGTTGAATATTTGTCAATCCGATGCGGGCAATGCCAAAAGCAAATGTTCCGGCAGATAATGTGGGATGAATGTAACTGATAAAATGATATTGGGTTTCTTCAAAAATTGTGGTCTGGGAGAACCCGACTCTTTTCTGATCGACCACAACCATCCCTCCGGGATTCCATAAAAAGGCACCCATATTGTCTGGATACGCTACAGCCGTGCGTCCCATACTCATATCCTTTGCGCTTACACCCAATGCGTCAAAAAGACTTTCCACACCGGCTTCACCCTCCTGTGCCCATCCCGACATCGCACAGGCGGCCCAGCAAATAAATATAAACCGCCAATAGTATAAATTTTTCATATCATCAGTATCGTTTATTTAACCACTGCGATTTTAAACTTAGCTTCTACTCCCGCTTCGGTCTGCATAAACAACCAGTAAACGCCGTTCATCACCCGGTGCCCCTGACCATTACAGCCGTCCCAGGTGATGGTTCGTGGTCCTGACGAGGTATTCGGTAAATTGACTGACCATACCAAATCTCCTGCAAGTGTAAAAATTTTAAATTGTACATCACCGCTTTCAGATAAATAATAATTGATGGTCGTCTGCTCACTAAAAGGATTCGGACAGCTCCATAAATTGGATTCCGTCTCTGGATTATAGATATATTTTGCATCGGAACGCATGTTTGTCCATTCCTCCTCATCTTTTCCAATCACCGGTACAGGAAAAGCAGATTCGGAATCTCTGGCTGAAATATAGCTGTTGTCTTTCACATTCAGTTTAAAATATTTAATATTAACATCGTTTTTAATATCAACCAATATAGACACTCTTGGGTTTCCGTCCACAGAAACCAGTAATAATGGTGAAAACTGGATCACCACTGGATTTGTTGAAGGAATATCTGCGGTCCCACCGAAAAATTCGTCCGGATTTTCTTCGTTCACAATAGATGCATACGATATGACATCTCCTGGATTATCAACAGGATTGTTGAATCTGTCCTCAATATCAAACCGCAGGGCATTCACCGTTACTTTATTGCCGCCGCGAAGACTTCGATTATCAAAAGTCAATGTCATCATCTTTACATCTTCCTGACCTGGAATCACGGATGTAGCAATACTGGCCAATGAATCCTGAGCGATTTCCAGCAGATAGCTTTCTGTTGTAACGGGAATAATATAACTGCCCTGATTCGGAAGAACTGCGGCTGAGTTATTGGTATTTTCATCCAGAGGCAATTGAAAAAATTTACTCTCAATCTTACTTGCAGAAATGCTGGACAGGGAAGGCGCTTTAATGTCCCAGGTAACAGTGCCATCTTGTAATGGTTTTTCTAAAACCCCATCCGGTGTTGAATACCCCTTGGGTAAAGGCTGAATGGACACGATGGTCGGTCCAAGTGTGTCGGCGACACCCGTATTTGTCACTGCGGCCTGAATTGTGAATACAGATCCAGGAGACAGGCTTCCGTCCTTGGCATCGATTGGACTGATGATTGCCATCGAAAGACCCAGAGCCGCCTGGGGAACAGTGGTCACTGTGACAGGCGTGGCCGGAGAGCCGGACACTGTCACATCGGTCTGAATGGCATCCTTGCCCGAGGTGCTGACCTGAATATTCGCCGGATCTGAAGCTTCCGACGGAGCCTGAATCAGCCAGAAAACCGTGTCCAGCTGAGTCGAAGATTCAAAATCAACGGACTGATGAAGCTGACTGTGTTTAATATATCCCTCCGGCAATTGAAGGGTGGTAAAGATATCCCGGGCATTCCCCCAATCGACTATTGCCTGAACTGTGAAAAATTGATCGGTTGAAAGCGTGTCATCAAGAGCTCCGGCAGGTGATGATATCGCCAGGTTTGTATTGATATAGCTGCCAATGGTTGTAATATAAACCGGATTCGCATCTCCTGAAACAACATCCCGCGAACCCGTGTTTAAATCAACCGGCGGATAATACCAGCTGACAGTAAACGGCTGGGCCGATAATGCCTCGGATGGCGCCTGAATCTGCCAGGTGAGCTGATCATTTGATTTTAAATGCAATGTGTCGGTTGAGATTAATGAATAATATTCGAGGGGAATATCAATTTTCAATATTCCCGACTTATCAATATCGGCATCCCCCAGATTCTGAACATCCGCCGTAAAAGAAAAAATCTGTCCGGTCGAATAAACATTTCGGGGGGAGGACAATGTCAACATCAATTTCGCAGGCGATTGAATGATCGCTTTTGCCGTGGAGTCGGGAGACTTTCCGGGATTGACAGGATTCCCAGAAAGCTGAAATTGTGCTGAATGAATCGACGCCGTAAACAGTTCACCGGATAAGCGGGGATTTAAAGAAGCGGTTATCGAAAACTTTACGGTCGCCTCTTCAGACGGGCTCAAGGCCTGGATCCATCGGTAAACCGAATCTTTGATAGCCGACTGGCCGTTCTGTGAAAGCTTCACAATGACATTTTTAATAGATTGTCCCAATCCGTTTTCGACTGTCACAAAAATATCAAAACCCTGATTTGTATTCACATAAGCAACTTCGGAAACCATATGGAACGCTTCAACAGTCGTTGACATTATTTTTAGTTTCTCTTCTGCAATCACCGAAATATCGGCCGTTCCGGATGCATCCAACTGCCGGGAGGATTTGTTCTCATCGGTTCCGGACAGATCCGCATGTATGGTGACATCCCCTCCCTTGCGTCCTGTTGCTGTGATTCGATACGTCAGGGTATCAATCATATCATTCGGCCGAAGCATCAAACCGCCGCTGTATAGTGCTTCAGGTGCGATAACCGTATAATCTTCCTGCATCTCCTCACCAATAAAAAACCGGATATCCGTGGAATTCGGAGGATGCAAAATCAAATTTCCCTGGTTTGCATTGGTACTCGGATTTCGCACAGCGACTTTCACCTTCCATTCATCGACCTGTCCTCCCATTAATTGGGACGGGGCGGTGTGTGTAACAGAAACCACTTCAAATTTTGCCGGTTCCTGAATCACCACCAGACAGGAATCATCCAACGGATTCATACTGCTAAGATCAAATCCCGTATTGTCCGCCGTCCCCTCACCGCCAACGGAAATGATTTCATTCGTTGTCTGTCCGGAGGCCGCTTTCACTTGAGCATTCACGTCGATCGACTGATTACGAGAAATAATATCCCAATAAGGCAGGGATGTTTGCAAAATTGAGCCTTTTGTGGAATTAAAATTCAGGGTGGCATCCAGAATGGCGTCACTACCCGAATTTCTAATCCGGACAGCAATGGGAAAGACCTCATTTTTATTAACCTTGGGTGCGTTTTCAGCCATATTCTGAACACTGACAATCTGGAATAACGGAGGGGCTTCGATCAGTACCGTGTTTGAAGCTGTCACATTCAGACTGAGCGCCCGATGTGTGTTTAATTCTTGTCCTGAAATAAATGCCTGAACATGACAGTAGCCCAGTTCGCCTTCTCCGGTTTGAGAAATTGAATAAAGTATACTCTCGCTTTCTTTGCCTCCAAGAATCCAGTCTCCGCCGGCCATGTTCTCGGGCCATTCAATCATCCAATTATTGCCAAGATCAAATGAAATGCCTGTTTTCATTATATCCGAATCGATTCGCACTTCACTCTCACCGGAATTATGCACGACTAAAGTCACATTCCAGGGGAGCTGTTGTCCCCAGGTCACCTCTTCTCTGGACAATCGAATTTCAGGGATGGACAATAAAGCCGGGGTCTGCGCATTCAGGCTGGTCGACACATCATCGGGATTGATACTTTTTCCGGAATTGATATCAATTAAATGGATCGATCCTTCCAGATTCAGAGTACCTGAAACATGCCCGGAAACATCCACTTTAATTAAAAGAGAATCGATGCTCCCTCCGGTCAATAAATTCGATCCGTTTCCCCAGAATGTTGTGGGATATTGAATGGTATAATCATTCTGAACCACTTCATCGACTTCCAGTTTCAGACGGACACTATCCATCCGTAAAGTAAAACTGCCAAAATTTTCCACCTTCATCTTGACAAACCAGTCCCGTTCCTGATTCACAGTCAGCGTGTTAATAATTTTAGATGTGTCATCCTGTAACTTTTGAAACTGAATAATTCGGCATCCGGGCCCTTCCACAACATCGAACAGATTGGACTGCCCGGTTTCGCCTCCAGCCGCCTCGACCGTTAACTGATTATTATATAACACTTCACTGAATGTAATATTATCGGTCCATACTCCGTTTTTAAATTCGCTGCCGGGAGTCCCTAACTGCTTCGGTTCCACCTTTCCTGTCAGGTCCGTTAAATCCACAATTCCGTTAAAACTTGTAACCACATTGTCGTTCGCATCCCGGGCAGTCACCTCAATCTGGCCCTTGATATCTTTAATTTGCGTCGACACAAAATCAAAAGTAAAATGATGAAGCGCACCGGATTCAACCGTTATGGTGCCGGTATTGTCAGAGACCGAATTATCACTGACGGCTGCAGCCGTAATATCCCCGTATCCCGGTGCTTCAGGAACAAAGGAAAAATTGGAGACATCAGACGCATCAATAACGGTTCCCAATGTCTCTGAGCCGGTCCAGTCACAGGATTCATCCTCCCGGTAGTTTCCATAAAAATCATATCCGGCGGAATAAAAGGTAAAGCTTTGTCCCACGACCATGGACAGCGTCTTGATGACGTTTCCTCCTCCTCCTCCCTCGTCCCGAATTTTCAGCGAAGCCAAATCGCCGGCCAGTACTGAAATGCCGCTCCGGAGCCGTGTCACTGATCCTGCCTGAGCCTGCAGTTCAACGCCTGTCTCTTTCAGTACCAGTTGCTGGCCGTTATCTCCTTCACCGTCACTTCCCACATAAATATCATTAAAGACAGGCTGCGCGCCATAGGGCGAATTGCCGCCACCCTGTGTCGCAGTGATTGAAACCGTGCCCGACCAGGGATTACTAAATGCATCCTGGGCATTGGTGATATAGACACGCTCTTCCTCCCCTGCAGTCCATATGCCTGCACAGGATATGTTAAAATCGGCAATTGCGGCAGTCTCCACATTTACTGTTTTGGTCTCACTGACATTGCCCGGACCTGTGTCGACAACCGTCATGCTTTTTAAACCGGCGGTCCTCATTATAAAATTGGATCCGTCCAGAGTCACACTTCCATTGATATAGGGACCGGAATAGAGATTTGAGGAATCATACTCAAACCAGGCCAGAGGATCGTCTGAACTCTCAAAATAGATCGAGCCGCTGTAATTCGTTTTAATATTTCCAAAAGCATCTTTGGCGGTCACTGTGATAACAGAGGGATATGTCTCTCCTGCCGTAATCGATGCAGGCATGCCTGTCAGTAACAATTCATGCAGCGACACTCCGGGATTCAAAATCAGCATACCGGTCTCTCTGACAACACCGCCTGATTGGCCTCTTAATACCGTATTTTCGGTATTGTACAGTGTTTGCTGCTGGGTTCCCGCACCCTCTGTTACTGAAATATTGTTAAAAGAAGGCGGTGTTCCATCGGGTGAATCCCCGCCGCCCTGGCTGGCATCTACTGTGATTGTCCCGGACCAGGGATTGCCATAGCCGTCCTCGGCATTCGTGACATCCAGGTCAAAAGCCTCCCCGGCATTGACGGGAGAACCGGCCGATAAGTCAAAATCGACCAAACCCGCATGATGAACCGCAATCGGTGATGAGAGCGAGACCGTCCCGTTCGAAGTCCCCCGGAATTGGGTGGTCACTGCATTGGTTAAGATAACACCGCTGACAGATCCCGATCCGTCCGTGACCACGATTTGTGCCGGAATGGTGGGTGGATTTCCTCCAGGTGAATTTTCGCCGCCGCTGAACACATCGATATTGACTGTCCCTGTAAAGCTGTTCTCCCACGCATCCTCCGCGTCTGTAACTGTCAATGAAAATGCCGTCCCGGCTGTTTGCGGAGACGGACAGCTCAGTGTGAATTCCGCTGCAGAACCGGACTCCACCTCGATATCGCCGGTGGTGTTGGTGATGGCTCCGTCTTCGACTGTCAGAGTCTGCGTCCCTTTCGTATAAAATACAAACCCGGACGCACTGAATGTTTTCCGTCCCGAAGTCCAACCCGTACCGTCATCTGTGGGAACGGTTGCGGGATAGGGATCTGACGAAGACCAGATCACACTGCTTGAATAGTCGGATTTTCGATTATTATATTGATCTCTTGCCGTAACAACAATATCACTTCCGATGCTGCTTCCGGCATTTGCTGTGGATGGGACTCCGGTAAAAGAAAAATGATGCAGGGCTGCCGCATAAATAAAATCTGAAAACGATCCGTCTTCAATTTCCGATCCGCCGCTGTCTTCAGTTCGGACCGTATAATAATAAGTGCCTGACCCTATGGGATTGTGCACGACGGATACCTGGATATTCTCAACACCCGGGGATGTCGCTGTTCCCCCGCTCCTGGTCAGGATCACGGAAGATCCGCTCAAAGAGACTGAAAAACTTCCATCCATAGTGGAAGAGGATGCGGACGACACCCCGCCAAGAATAAAATCCGGGTGATAAACAATGACGATTCGACCGTTTGCCGGAATCGACGCCGTCGTGGTAAACTGAAAAATTTGATATCCGGATTGATTGACAACGCGTGTTTGAGGCGTGACGGACATATCCAGTAAATACCCAAACAGAGCGCCAGGCAATATCCATATCATTGAAAAAAACAGCCGATGCCATGAAAATTTATTAAAATCAAAGTATTTATTCATTTTACTCATGGAATTGTCCTGATCATAACCTTTAAAAGATATTTAAATTATATCAGCAAAATGCATACCATGAACCTGATTAAACAAATATTGCATAAAATTCATACTTTTTTACTGAGAATGACCGATAATTGACCAGTTTACCGAAAAAGCATTTTAATAAACCGAAAAAAAGAATCGGCCAATTGCTCTGCTTCATGAAACTGTTTTTCATAGGATTTTTGCTCATCTTTCTGATTTCGAGCCTGGTAAAATGCCTGGAGGGCCTTTTGGTATAACTCACGGCATTGGACGACATAGCCCATGCCCAGATACATGTTGAGTTCAGCATATTTCGGATACTGCTTTGCCAGCCATTCCATCTTTTTAATATACGGGTCAACCACATTTGAATTCTTTTTCTCATTCCCATAAATAAATTTCAGATAAAACATTTGATGCACTCCAAGATCCATTGGATCTTCCAGGCACCGGATGATATTCGAAAGTTGCACAATGGCCGGCTCGATCTTGTTTGTGTTCAAATTCTGAAGTATCGGCTCAATGTCTTTTCGTGATAACTGGGTTGAATATTTTAAAGCTTCTGCCAGATGAACCGTACATAAACGAATCGCCGAATCGCGGGATATAGTCTCCTCACTTTTCATCTGATCATCCGCCGATTCCAAACTGCTCAATGCAAAAAACAGATGGGCTTCAGCGCAATGGGGAGATTGCTCGACAGTCCTTTTAAAATCTTCAAACGCTTTTTCATACTGTTTTAATATCAATCTTGCTTTGCCGCGTTTCATCAAAAGAAGATCCTGTTTGAAGGAGGACTCGAATCGATTCAGCGCTGAAGTCAGTATGGAAATAGCCTGTTCAGTATCACCCTTTTGTATAAGGGCCTCGCTTAACCGGCTCAATGCTTTCTGTGAATTCGAGTCAATTTTATATGCCAGGTCGAACACTTGAACCGCTTCCGGAATAATCCCCCACCGTAAATAGAGATCGCCCAGATGCATCAGGCTTCGAAAATGCCGAAGCGATCTAACCTGACGATCGATCTTGAAAAGGAATTTCAGCGTAGCGAGTGATTCCTGATGCTGTTTTAAAATCCATTTGTTCAACGATGTCTCATCAACCTCCTCCGGAATTTGCTCGGCCTCTTTGCTCAGCACCCGCCCTTGTTCATAAAGCGTAATGACAGCGTTTGTCTCTTGAGGACGACACTGGGTTTGTAAATGAAGCACCCGATTTCCCAGTTGGAGATTATCATTATAGTTAATCGGTACCATAACACAGACATTTTATTCAATCATTCGAATACAATGGGGGATATACGTAAATGGCAAGCATCATCAGTATTAGACATACAAAAAATAACATGAAAGCCATTTCACCAGCTTTGTGAAAATGTGATCAAACTCCCCCTAAGGTGTTTCTAAAAAATACGATGCACTTTAATTCAAACGGCTTTTTTACACTGCATGGATATAATACTATAAATCAGCCATTACCGAGCAAATTGCGGACACATCCACAATATCTTGTATACTGCACCCTCTCGACAGATCCATGGCCGGCTTTTTTAATCCCTGAATCAACGGTCCCAAAGCAGTTGCTTTTGCCAACCGCTGTGTCAATTTATAGGCGATATTGGCGGAATCCAAATCTGGAAAGATCAGAACATTGGCTTGTCCGGCAACAGGACTTCCAGGCGCCTTGCTTTCCCCGACTGTTTTAACCAACGCTGCATCCGCCTGCATTTCTCCGTCCAGAACCAAATAAGGCGCCTTCTTTTTTGCAATTGCCACTGCTTCTTTCACCTTTTCCACCCGTTTATGAGAAGCGCTTCCATATGTTGAAAAAGATAATAACGCGACAATCGGATCATTCCCGGTAAGCAGTTGATGTGTGCGGGCCGATGTGACAGCAATACAGGCCAGCTGCTCAGGATCCGGATCCGGGACAACACCGGCATCCGCAAAAGTCAATACTTGAGGCCAATCCGGTACAATCATCAGAAAAATGCTCGAAATCACAGAACTGTCCGGTTTTAATCCGACACAATGAATCGCAGCACGACATACATCACTTGTTGTATTATCCGCCCCGGCCACACTTCCGTCTGCATCTCCACAATGTACCATCATGGCGCCAAAATAAAGTGGGGTTCTCATCAAATCTTCTGCGATAGCGCGGGACAGCCGTTTGTGTTTACGAATTTCCAGCAACTCCTTGACATAATCAGGAAAACGCCCGGAGGTATTGGGATCTTCGATTTGAATCCCTTCAATTGACAGGTCAAACCGTTTTGCACGAAAAGACAAATCGTCCGGATTTCCAAGGAGTGTCACTTTGCAAAGCTTCTGCTTCACCATCTGTGCTGCCGCCTGAAGTATGCGATCATCGTGACCCTCCGGAAGCACAATATGTTTCCCAATGGACTTTGCCTTATGATGTATCTCTTGCACCAATGTTGTCATAAATAAAATTCCCGCAATTTAGCCTGGCTGCTCTGCAAATTTTTCCGAAAGCTTCTGGACGACCATCGGTGGTAAAAAACAATCCAGTTTGCCTCCCAGCCTGGCAATTTCTTTCACAAGCGTTGAATTCAAATATGTATACTCTTCACTGGGCATCAAATACACGGTTTCCAGTTTTGGATTCAGTTTACGGTTCATGAGCGCCATCTGAAATTCATATTCAAAATCGGAAACAGCACGAATACCCCGGATAACAGCTGAAGCCTTCATCTTGCGGGCAAATGTTACAAGGAGCCCTTCAAATGTCATCACCTCAACCTGCTTTATCTTCTGAACCGCATTCTCAGCCATCTCTTTTCGTTCCTGAAGTGTAAACAGTGGCTGCTTTCTGAGATTATCAGAGACCGCCACAATAATGTCGTCGAACAGACACGCCGCCCTGATAACAATATCGAGATGCCCGTTGGTGATAGGATCGAATGTCCCCGGATAAATAGCCGTGCGTTTTTTAAAATAATTCATGCGCCGATCAAATATCCTCGAATAATTAAATGGGTCACCATATTCAGATGCAGATTGCTTTGTTTCTTTATCCTTCTTTCAAATCGAACAAATAATAACATTTATTTTTCGTAAATCGATACCACACAATGTCCGAATTTTTTTTGACGAATACAAATAAGGGCTGGATTTTCACTATCAAAATCATTGTCCTGATGCTCAATAACCAGCTGCCCGTTTTCCTTCATTAATTCATACGTTGCCACAGATTCTACAATCCTGCTTCTGAATGACATTTTAAATGGCGGATCCGCCAGTATCAATTTAAAATGCCCCGATTCGAGATAACGAAGTGTTTTGAATACATCACCCCTTAGAACGATAGCGCGATCATGAAGGCCGCATTTTTCAAGATTCTGTTTGATGATATGCACATTAAATGCGGACTGTTCAACAAATGTCACATGAACCGCTCCCCGACTCAACGCCTCGATTCCCAGCGATCCAGATCCAGAAAACAAGTCAAGCACTTCTGCCTTTTTTACATCCGATCCGAGCACCGAAAAAATAAATTCCTTTACCCGACCCGTGGTCGGACGAAAAGCCAATCCTTTGGGACCCTTTAATTTTCTGCCTCGGACCGTCCCACCAGATACACGCAGCATGAATTCCTGCCGTTTCGAAAGAACAGCTTATCAAACCCTCACATGGCCGGCTTGGATGCGGAGGTTTGTGTTTTTCCAATAGTCGCCATTAAATCCAGTACCAATTTCACTTTTCGAGCTTGAAAATCATTAAGTTCTACCGGAGAAACACGAATTTTAACCGGCTCCCACTTCCCCGGCAATGTATTCAATGACTGGAGGAAGGCAGTAACTTTTGTTTTTTCTCCTTCCAGTATCCACTCATAGTTTACCTGCTGTTGCAATCCTTGTGACTGGCTTGACTGTTTCTTTTGTCCAGTCTCCGATAACCCCTGCTGTTGTATTTTTGTCTTCATCGAGTTGATAAACACATTTTCAGAAGCAAACGGATGACCGCCCGCTCTTTCACTTTCATCGGATTCAAATTTTCCGGAGATCACACCAAAATAAACAGGTTGTCCGTCGATTGTATGCATATCTTCCGGACTCGAAATATAAGACTTTGCTCCTGTAAGCGTTTTCAGACGCTGTCCGAATGTTTCAGACGCTCCCTTGTTGGAGGACGCATACTCTACCGTAAATCGGTCTCGATCCACCATCAACATGGCAAATTGACCCTGAGAGGTCAGATCATTCAATATTTTTGCAGAAGCAGTGATACACTTGGCAGCCGGACCTGGAGCAGCCGTTCCTGCTTGAGCAGCCACCGCTTTTGTGGAATCTGAAGCCAAAGCGCCGGGTTGTTTGGTTTCTCCCGGAACAACCGATCCACGCGGTTTGACCTGACCACCTCTCGATTGTGTTTTTTGTCCGGGAGTTCGGGTCATGGTCGGTTTTTTTATTGAACTGCCCGGAATCGGCAGCAACTCCGGTCGGAAAATATAAATAGCCGCCACAGCAACAACAATCAACATAAGAATCCAAAGCAATGGAGAAACTTTTTTATGTTGTCCCCCCCCAAAATCATAGTCTTCATCATCCAGACCCACATCTCCTTCATCGAGATCTCCTAAATCATCACCCATCAGCGATTCCGCATCCAACTCATCACCATCGGGCAGATCTTCATCAAACCCCAAAGCATCATCAAGGGATTCGCCGTTTAAATCTGTCTCTCCCAATGCTTCTTCAAATCCGCCTTCTGACTCAAGATCGCTTCCGCTTAAATCCTCTCCGAGATCCAAACCGCCGGCACTGGTGTCATCAGCATTATCGAAGGATTGATCCCCCTGCTCCTGATTTGCTTCTTCCATTTCATCATCAAATAAATTGATATCAACCATGGATCCACCCTCCAATTTTCTCTTAATTCGGAAAAAATCTTATGCTTGTACGAGCTGCGGATGATTTTTTAATAGCATCCCGATCGTTGCGGTAAAACGATCCGGATACTTTAATATCTCTTTGGATTGGGATAATTCTGTTGTCATCCCAATCCGTTTCAGTGGATTCATTTTTTCGACCGGAATCGGTAAGTCCTTTTCCAGATCCTGGACCAACGTGCTTGCAGCGCTGTTTCCAAAAATAAAAATCTTTTTCAAATCACCAATATCATTACCCAACCGATGTCCAAATACCAATCTCCGCAATTCTTTTTTAACAACCTCGACCACCTCCGAAGATGCCAGCGATCCCATCTTTGGTAAATGGATGCGATGAGATAAATAATAATCCCCCTGAACAATAAATGTGAATATACATCCGGAACTTTGCATGCGCAATAAAACGATTCTGTCTTCCTGTTCAAATGTATAATTCATTTGCAATGCACGCAAATGAGAAAATATATCGACCTCTATCTCATGCAAAAAGCAACCTGCGCTTTCTATCAGTGATCGTAACGCTTTCAGCACCTGTTTCCGAATCAGCACCAATAAATAATATGGATTCCCTGATGCAGTCTTGGCAGGCAATCTCTGATAAACTTTATGAAACGTGTCCTCAGGAGAAAGCAGCAACTGTTTCGCTTCCCATTTCATTTGTGAATCCAGAGCTTCTTCGTCAAAACCCAGCGCCATGGGAATCCGCTTAACATGCACCATATCTTCTCCAATGACAACACCCAATTTCAATCCCGAAATCCCGCTTTTTTGAATCATATTGTCCAGGGCATCTCGATGGATTTCAAGATCTCGAGCATCTTCCTGAAAACACATCAAACCAAATGGATGAACCATTTCATGCACATCCACAGCAGTAATTTTATTTTCTGCCATGGACATGATCACAAAACGTTCCCTTTCTAAAGAAACAGCCGCAATCGTATTTTCTGCTTTGTCATTCAATCAGATACATCTGGTTTTTAGTATAAAAATCCTTATACAAATTAATTTTATCGATTATATACACTTTACATAACAGTCATCGGATGATGAATCTTATAATACAACTGCTATATTGAACATTCTCAAGTGCCGCGTTTTGACCAGCTGTTTTTTCCTTCTTTCGTAATCATGCCATGAGAGGCAATTTTTTTCGCTCCAAAACCTCGTTCAAAAAAGCCCGGCTTTAAAATCACCTCTTTGATTTCACCGGTTTCCGAATCGACCTGTTCCACATACGCTTTTTTGGCCATCACTTTCTTTACAAATGGAAACCGCAGAACCATTCTGTCGAACGCTGTGCCTTTATACAGCAATGCAACCGGAGCACGTAAACCGAAGATATACTTTTCATATTCTTTATCTTTGATGGGACATGAAATGCTGAATCTTTGAATACGTTCTGTGGTATCAATGTCGACATTATAAGCGATATGCAGTTCCGGACATTTCAATACACTGTCCAGCAACGTATTTCGGAAAATCGGTGCCACACCCAATGCAATCAGCGCCGATCCTTCTTTTTCATCATGACTGTCAATTTTTTTCCATAAAGCACCACAATCAGGCAAATCAAGATTTTGGACAAGATTCTGAATGTCTTCATCGATTACATTTTTCCATACCACTGCTTTATCAAGCTTTGTCAGTGCGCTGGCTTTTTGCTCCCGTTTCTTTTCCTCCTCCAGCCAAAAATCATAGCGCAAATCATTCCAGATACCTTCCTTGAGTTCGGTCCAAAAATCATCGAAATGTTTCCGTTTCTCATTCAACCATTTTTCTTTGGCATCTGGTTCCCACTCACTCCGGCGTTCAAGCTCCCATATTTCATCGATTTTATTTTTAATATACTTATTTTCTTTCTTGCACCAGGATTTAAATGTGGCTTCCTTCAGAGAATCGGCCTCGGCGCGCCAAAGTGAATCCTTAACTGCTTCAAACGCTTGAATAACGGAATCCGGTTTTCCCTCTTTATGTGCGGCAAGCCAGTCTTTTTTGGTCTGCATTTTCCACTCATTTTCGACAATACGCATCCAGGTATCCCGGTTGTCCTCTTTCCAGTCGTTCCCCTCCCTTTTCCATATTTTCTTTCTGTCTCGTTTCCAGATCAAATCGGATTCTTTATCCCAGAACTTTGACTGATACTCAAGCCAAAGTGTATCTTTCTCGACATCAGAGATTGCATCCTTTTCTTTTTCCCAGGCTTCGCGGGCCTGTTCCTCCCACACATCCTTCTCATCCGCGTTCCAGACATTTTCCATTTCAGCGATGTCGATCACATGATTCAGTTCAATCAGCAATGTATCCCGAAGATGCTCCCAGGCAGGTGTTTCCTGCACCGGATTGCCCCGGCGTAATGCTTTTCTGGCATCGATCTTCCTGTTTCGTGGGATGTTCGTATTTTCAAATATAGTCCAAAATTTACTCTCTCCAAGCAGCAACCGCCAGTCGACACTGCTGTCTAAAAGGTTGGAGGTGTCGGCTTTTGCAATCTCACCCTTCAAATCAGAAATGAGTCTGAAAGACAATGAATCCCATTTTGCCAGATTCCCTAACGGATAACCCTGATCGATTCTTGACATGATTAATTGACGTAAATCCTGTGGCAAAGATGCTTTTGTCACCAATTGTTTGAGAACAGGCCTGGCGACAACACCGTCCCAATTGATGGTTGTATCCAATGCCATCAACGAATTGGTATCTTGCTTGATTGCACTCAATAATAGATCCAATGTGTCTTCATAAGTATTGGCAATGTTTAAATACTGATACTCCATTTGCTGTAAAGCTTCCATACGGGATCGGCATATGCTTGTTAATTGTTCCTGCTCGCTCCATATCTTTTTTGGATATAAAATTGTAAACAGGAGAGCAATCGTAAGGACAACGATTCCAAGCTCTAACCATAAATTACCTTTAGGCCTATCTGCCATTATTATTCCTCCTCGATTGAATCAATGATGATATATTCCTCTAAATTCTTTATTGTTTTCGGACCAATACCCTTCACTTTCATCAATGCCTGTGCATGCTGAAAAGATCCATGCTGATTCCGGTATTCAACGATACGTTTTGCCATGACTTCCCCGATTCCCGGCAGCTGAGTCAGATCATCATATGAGGCATGGTTGATATTTATCTTCCTGTTTTCATTATTAAACGCCCCTTGGTTATTCGGATATTGGATTTTTGTTGAATCTTCACTTGGTACCACTTCAGTGGATCCGGCAAATATGCGGGGGCGTTCTGCTTTAATATCCGGAAGCGGCTGAAAATGCTCTCTGTAGATCCACACGCAGAGACCCGAAAAAAAACCGGCACATAAAAACAATACGACCCGTTGTTCATTTTTTGTAAAATCCAGCATCACCTTTATAATATAGTATTCTTTTTAAACCCTTTTCTCTTTTTAAGGAACAACATCTTCTTGACGAGCCAGCTTCTGAAAAATCTGCTTTGTTTCCTTGGATACTTTTTCAGGTGTCCAAACCAGAACACGAACGAGTTGATCCCCTCGGCCTGAACCATGCAGATGGTGAATGCCCTTTCCCCGCATCCGCAATATTTTATTGGACTGCGTGCCGACGTCAATCTGAAGTTTTGCCTTCCCATTCAATGTGGGTATTTCTACCTCATCACCGAGAACGGCCTGTGGCATGCTGATATGAAGTGTATAGAGGATATCATCTCCATGCCGTTCGAATTCCTTATCTTCAAGCTCTTCGATAACAACATGAACATCTCCCTTAAGGCCGTTTTTTCGTCCAACATCCCCTTCACCGCGAAGTGTGAGATAATTACCGCTGGCCACTCCAGCAGGAATTTTTACATTGAGCATGCTTTCGCCCTGCACCCTTCCTTCTCCTTGGCATTCAGGACACGGACTGGAAATCGTCCTGCCCTCTCCATGACATCTCGGACAGGGCGCTATATTCACAAACTGACCGAAAAGCGATTTGCTCACCTGCCGAACCTGTCCTGTGCCATGGCACTGAGAGCAGGTTTGAATATCCTCCTGCGAAGCGGCGCCTCTGCCGTCACAGGAATCACAGATGATATATCTTTTAATCTTAATTTTCTTTTCAACACCAAACGCCACCTCTTTCAGAGACAGTTTGATGCGTACCTGTAAATCGTTGCCTTTTCGGGATCCAGTTCGACCGGTCGAAGCACCAAAGATATCTCCAAATCCGCCGAAACCCTCCATAAACGTACGCAGTGCATCAGACAGATCAAATCCGAAAGGATCGAAACCTCCACTCGAAGCTCCTCGCAGACCATCATATCCAAACCTGTCATACCGCTGTCGTTTGGCTGGATCGCTGAGTACTTCATAAGCTTCCGAAGCTTGTTTGAATTTTTCTTCAGCACTTGCATCCCCCGGATTCTTGTCCGGATGATACTTCACAGCCATCTGCCGATACGCTTTTTTAATCTCTTCGGGGCTGGCGTTTTGTGAAACGCCAAGTACTTCGTAAAAATTTATTTTTGTCATGATCAATATTGATTATTTACTCACGATAACTTTGGCATGACGAATGATGCGACCATGGAACAGATATCCCTTTTCATGTTCTTCAATTACTTTGCCCGATTCCACACCTTTTTTTTCTAATTGCAGCAGCGCATCATGCATATCCACATCAAATGACTTGCCCAAAGCATCCATAGGCGTCAAACCTTTTTCCCTCAAAGTCTTCGTCAACTTCTGAACGATTATTTCGATACCCTGACGGAATTCGTCTCCATTGCACTCGATTTTCAAAGAACGTTCAAGATCATCTAACACAGGAAGAATCGCAAGTAAAAGATCCATATTGGCTGTGTTCTGCAATTGAACACGCTCCTTCTCCAGCCGTTTTTTCATGTTATCGGTCTCGGCCAGCATCCGGAGCAACCGATCCTGAAGTGCCTCTTTCTCCTGCTCTAACGACTTGATTTGTTTAATGAAATCCGCCTGCTTTTCCGTTTTTTTAGCAGTTTTCCTTTTTGCTTTTATTTTTACAGACGATGCTTTATCTTTTTCTGATTTGCTTTTTACTGTTGATTTCGATTCTGATGCCTTGGTCATTTTTCCAATCACTTATCATCACTAATTTTCATAATATTTTTCACCCAGATGCAGACTGATGGTACCGGCTATTTTTTCCACAAGCGGCATAATTTTACTGTATCTCATCCTTTTGGGTCCAATGATCCCGATCGCTCCTGAATCTGTTCCTATTTGATAACGTGCAGAAACCACACTAAACGGCTTTAAACGCTTATCTTGATGCTCCTGCCCTATAATTACCTGAAAGGGTCTTTGCTGCAACTGAAGCATACTGGATAAACTTTTTCGGTCCTCAATCACCTCAAATAATAATTCAAGCAGCATCTTATCAGAAAATTCCGGCTGTGAAAGAATGTTATGGGTACCAAATGTCCGCACACTGAGTGGCTCGTTTATATTAAATATTTCTTCAGCGGAATCGATAAGAAATCGAATCAGTTTGCCATTGGTATTTGAAGCATGCTGGCAGCGATCCCGTATACTGACCTGTATTTCATGCAGGGGAAGACCCGTCAAACGTTCATTTAATACAGATGCTGTATTTTTCAGATCCTGCTCTTTGAGTTTTGAGTCAATCTGAATAACAATCGTTTTTACGGAACGGCTGCGTACATGAATGACAACCAGGACTTTATTGGCGTTCAGTGAAATCAGTTCCAGTTTATCGAATATTGCATGACTGACGGAAGGCGTCAACACAATCGCCAGTTCATTGGAAATCTGACCCAATATCTGAGATGCCTGCTCCAATATTTCATAAATATCGCCCTGCCGACCTGTCAGGTTGCGAATACGCTCCTGTTCCTGCCTTGTTAGCTTCTCCTTCCGCATTAATGCGTCGACATATAAACGAAATGCCCGGTCTGTGGGTATCCTCCCGGCAGATGTATGGGGCTGATTCAGGTAGCCCATCGATTCTAAATTCACCATCTCGTTCCGTATGGTAGCCGTACTGCAGGACATGGTGTTTCTCTGCCGCACAACAAGGTCAGAGCTGACAGGTGTTGCTGTCTGTATATAACTTTGGACAATACAGCGCAAAAGTTGAGTTTGTCGACGTGTAATTTCCCGCATTTTCCACCACATCAATCCGTCCGCTGACAGACAGCGGAAATTTCAACCAGAAGATTAAAACACACAATAAAAATCCCTACTATTTCACTTCATTCCATAGCCGGAATAAAGCCAAAAAGCCAAATAAAGTTAAACATTTTTCCATATTGAGTCAAGGTAAAAATATTTATTGCATTTAGGGAGAGAAATAAACGTATGTCAAATCGCCCATTCACCGCTTGATATAGGAGTTCAAGGGTGTTTTTCTTAAATGGGTAATGATTTTCAAATGCTTTCAGGTGTTTAAAAATCTTCGGATACTTAAAATACTGCCAATATAACCGAGAATCACTCCCAGAGCCGGAGGAAAAACAGTGACCCAGAAAGGCACCAGTAAAAGCGTGGGAAATCTTACCCGGATAAACGATACAGTGATCCAAATGAACATCGCGCTAATGCTGCCGCCCATCAATCCCTGGAGAATGCCCTGGATTAAATAAGGCCGCCGGATAAACGCAGGAGTGGCACCCACAAGCTCCATAATCGCAATTTTCTCTTTCTGCGCATGAATGGTTAAACGAAGGGTGTTCGATACCAAAAATAATGCGGCCATCAATATGATAATAAACAGAACAAACGTACCGATGAACAGCCCTCTCCGATATTGATGCATCAAATGAAAAAGCCGTCCATGATAGATCACATCGTCCACTCCGGACTTGGACTTCAGACAGGCAACCACATGACCGGCTTTTTTCGGAGAATGATAATTTTCTTTCAGGTATACATGAAATGAAGAAGGCAACGGATTCTCACCCAATATTTCCATAGGATCTTCACCAAAATCATGTTTGAATAGTTCCATTGCCTTTTCAGATGAAATAAAATCAACTGATTTTACTCCCGGGCATTGAAGTAATTGCTGCTCAAGCATCCGAGTGGAAGGCCCACTTAAGCTGTTGTCAATGAAGACATCGATGCGCATTTTCTCCTGAAAAAAACCCACGAACTGACCCACATTCGCCGTCAGCAGTAAAAAAAATCCAAGAATCGCAAATGTGACTGCGACTGTGCTCACGGTCACAAAGGTTGCGACACGTGTTCTCCGCAATCCCAGCAATCCTTCTTTTACAATATATTGAAGATTGAGGCTCATATTATTATTTTTCCTTCATTCAGTCTGATAATTGTTACCGGATGCCGGTCTTCGGACAATTCTTTATGAGAAGCCATTAAAACGGCTGTTCCTTTTCGGTTGATACGGAACAGCAACTGCATCACATCCCCGGTTGATTCAGGATCCAGATTTCCTGTGGGTTCGTCCGCCAGCAGCACAAAGGGCTCATTACTTAAGGCCCTGGCAATCGCCACACGCTGCTGTTCTCCGCCTGACAATTCAGAGGGCATGGCATATCGTTTATGACTCAGTCCCACTTCGGCCAGCACCTGAAATACCCGTTTTTTAATTTTTCTGCCTGGAACACCTGTAGCCCAGAGAGCAAAGGCAACATTTTCATAGACATCACGATCATCCAGTAGCTTAAAATCCTGAAAAATCACTCCCACTTTTCTGCGAAACAACGGGATTTGGCAAGGCTTTATCCGGTGTGACCGGTAATCTGCAACTTTCACCATCCCGCGCGTGGGTTTTAGCTCCATATGGATCAGTCTCAATATTGTGCTTTTACCTGCACCGCTCGGCCCGATCAGACATACAAACTCACCGGCTTTTACACAAAGATTGATATCTGTGAGAATGGCATATTTGCCGATATGATACCAGACATCCTTTAACTCGATCATGACTCCCTCCGGCATAACACGATATGAATCCGCTCGGAGCGCTTGTTGCCCGGATTGAAGGTAAAGTTATCAAATTGTCCGCAATATTCAAATCCTGAAGCAACTGCCTGCTCGATGAAAAACGAAACCGGATAAATCCATTGTTTGTGATGCTCATACAGAACATTTTTTTGATTATCGGTATAAATATGAAATTCTGTATGCTGACATTGCTCGCGTGGATGATACCAGCATCTTCGCATATATGAAAATGCATTCTCCTGACCCTGCTCAGAATAATTCGCCCACTGATGTTTGACATGATGCTCAGTGACCACATCAAACACCAGAATACCATGCACCCGTAGTAAATTGAACAGCCGATGAAAAACCTGAGAAACTTTATCTTTATGCAGATAGTGAATCGTATCGTATAAACAGAGGCATGCATCCCATCTGTTTTTTGTGGCGGGCTGGCACAAATCTCCCTGCCAAACCATTTGAAGTCCCTTCGATCGTGCCATGTCGATCATCGGATAAGACAAATCAAATCCGGCCGCCAGATATCCCCGTTTTGAAAATTCACGGACAAGCGATCCCGTACCGCATCCTCCGTCCAGTATGCATTGGACGTTCCGGCTGAACCTTTGAAAACAATTTTCAATATAATCCGCCCAAATCTGATAGTTCACATGAGACATCAAACGGTCATAGATTTTGGCAATATAATGATAAGGCTCCGCTTTCGATATCGTCTGAGATGCTCGTATATTTGAAGCGTTCATCAATGGAAATGTTCCCAGCCTTTGGAATTCAGGGGAGTTTGTTTGCCATCTTTCTCAAGGAAAATACCTTCAGAAGCTTCAAGAATATCTCCAATTTTATAACAAGCTGAAACGCCCTGGCTGCCTTCAGCTTCGAGCTTTTGATAGGATTCAGAATGAATGGTATATAACAATTCATATTCCTCTCCGCTTTCCAGAACAAACGGGATCGGCATCTGTTTTCCAGCCTCAATCCACCGTTCAGCAGAGCAAGCGACCGGAATCCGGTCTGCAAACACACGGCATCCGACATCACTTTCCCGACAAATGTGATGGATTTCAGATGATAATCCGTCACTGATGTCGATCATACTGGTGATACCCCCGTGCTTGACAAGTTTTCTGGATTCCTGAATCCGGGGAACCGGCCTGAGAAAATGGCTTATCGCTTGATCGCCAGCCGGAATGTTGATGTGACCTGTCAGCATTTCCAAGCCGGCTCTCGCATTACCCAAAGGACCGGTCACACAGAGACAGTCGCCCGGCTGAGCGCCGGTTCGCCTCAGCGCCTGTCCCGATTCCACCTCTCCCATCACTGTGACTGTAATAACGCTGTCCCGGGGAACCCGGACAGTATCTCCGCCTACAATCGGACATTGAAAAGAGTGACCGCACGCCTGAAGGCCCTGGCAAAAATTATCGACCGCCTTGCTTGTCCAGGAATCGGAAATACCCAAAGAAACAACGGCACAGATCGGGAGACCGCCCATAGCAGCCACATCGCTAAGATTAATAGACAGTGCTTTCCAACCCAAGGCATCATAGGGTGTGTATGACAGATCGTAATGAACCGATTCGACCAGGGTATCAGTTGTGAAAACGGTTTCCCATCCTTCATGAGGTTTGATTAAGGCGGCATCGTCGCCGATTCCCAAATTGATTCTGCTATGCTGAGGAGAAAAAAGTGATCGGAAACGATGAATCAGGCCGAATTCCCCCATATCGGACAGGCGCACTCAGCCCTCCAAAATTTTAATCATCATCCGGCGCTGTCGGGGACCGTCAAATTCACAAAAATAAATCGATTGCCAAGTGCCCAGAACGAGACGCCCGCCGGTAATCAGTATTGTCAATGACGGACCGAACAGGCTGGATTTAATATGAGCAGCCGAATTGCCTTCCATATGATGATAACTATCCCGTAAGGGAATGACTTTGTTGATTTCATAAAGAATGTCACGCACCACTGCAGGATCCGCATTCTCATTGATGGTTACACCGGCAGTCGTATGGGGCACCCAAAGAACACAAAGTCCCTCCTTCACACCGCTTTCTCGAATAACAGATTGAATATCCTCATCGACAATGACCATTTCGGTTTGTGATTTTGTAGATATTTTTAATTCCTGAATCATACATTAAGGTATAAAAGGTCCCTCTTTTTTCCAAACCATTTTTCGCTTGAAATCCGGTCTCTATTTCCCTTTCACTTCAATATCCCCATTGACTGTTTGCAATTGAATCATACCCAGACCGTCTCCAATCACACCGTAAAATGTGGTCTTGGATATTTGTTGATTGGTCACTTGAAGTCCTTCTACGGAAATTGAACCATTGGTGACCTGAGCTCTTAGTTCGGCAGATGACGTTTTGTAAATTTCAAGTGTGACATCTCCATTGACAGTGGAAAGACTGCACTGCTCCTGATCAGAAACGATCATTTCACAGTTGATTTCGCCATTAACAACAGAACCTGAACAGCTCCCTTCAATATTCTGACAATCAATATCTCCATTCACAAGCTTCATTTCAACCTCATTTATAATCTCATCAACTCCAATGTCACCGTTTACCAGATGCGCAGCGACTGCCAATGACCGGGGTAATCGGACATGATAATCAACTTCATAAGACCGGCCCTGGGACTCTTCGGGCTGCTCTGTTTCCACAAGGAGTGCCGAATCACCCTTGCGGACATTCACCTGCAACTGGTCGAGATGTGCATCCGCATCCGCCTGTGTATCTGACCGAACCAGACGATCACCCCAAATATGAATCGAATCTCCGTCTGTACCGATAATCTCCATATTCCCATTGATCCCGTCTATCTCAAGCGCTGCAACCGAATCCAATTCAAACCGATAATCGAACGATTCGACTGCAATGGCATCCTGATCCCGATTGAAAGGATCTGAAATCGAGCATGACATCAGCCCCAGTATAAGACAAAGGCCAACACTGATTGCAATCCACATTGTTCCATTTAACTTTTTATGGATATACATTTTAATCTCCTTTCCGGAGTGATAAAGGATCCGATGTCAACCGGTCCAAAGCAGCCCGGATTTTCGCTTTGCGTTCGATCACTTCCTGTAAACCATTTGAATCCTTGATTCGTTCAAGCGCTGTCTGATAAGCGTCACGGGCACGGCCGGATTCTTTCAGGGATTCAAAAGCCTGCCCCAGACAAAAATGAATTTCGCCCTGGTCTTCGAGAGACGGATAGCGATTGAGTATTTTATAGAATTTGACAACCGCATTTGCATAATAAGAAGCAGTCATAAGCGCCCTGGCTCCATTGGCTTCCAAAGACCAGTCCCGTTTCTTTAAAAGGGGAACATGAATCGGTTCTGCCTGCTTTTTTGACCCCCTTACGACACTCACATTTGTAATATGAATCTTCTCCGGCGATTCCGGTACATTGAGACCTTCAACTTTTTGAGACATTAAAAAAAGAAAAAGCTGCCTCTCTGTAACACGGCGTAAATCACTGATGTCCAGAATCGCGTTCCCGCCTAAAGTAAATGTGGATTGATCTTCGAGCTCCATAACAACTTTTGAAGCTTCTCCGGAAAAAATGGTATCCATCGATTTTAAAATCATCCCGATTTCAGCAGGCATCCAGGTTTCTTCCAGACCACGCCGAATACGAACATCACCCTCCATCTGTCGGATATGCACCGTGAACGCCATTACCTGAATGGACACCATGAGCATAATGCAACATAGATGTATCTTTTGTATCATCATTGACTCCTTCATATCTCCTGAATCGATTGCCTTCCTGTAAAAACAGATTTTCACAGACGCTCATCTTATTTCCCTGCAATTCCCTCTGATCCTGAAATACGGCCATTTTGAATCCAAAAATCAACGTCCGGAATATTGGTCAGTTGATATCGATAATATTTACCCAGCCTTCATCCAATCCATGACGGATCACCCCTTCTTCCAAATACTGCGCAGCTCCCGCTTTCCAGGCCGCTTCAAATCCGGATCGGATCATTGTGGTTTCCACAGGAATCCACAGAGTAAAAACACCTTCCCTGTTTTTCCGGACAAGGGAGCGCTTTTCATTACTCGAAATCATATCGCCTTGTTCCGGAGCCACTTCTGAATCAAAAATTATATAGACATGGCCCTGTGAAGTTTCCGGATCCCGGACATCGATAAAAGCCGTTGAAATACCGATACTTTCCAGTAAAGAGGCATAGAGAACGACCAGATCGTCACAGTCTCCCGTGCCCAAGGACAGCGTTGTGGACGCAAATTGAACCCGGTCATCCTGATCAAAAAGAATATTGGGATCGCTTTGATACTGGATCTTCCTTTCGCCCAGGGCCTGAAAGAGAATCCTGGCTTCCTGAAATTTTCGATCAATCGAATTCATCGATACCGAATCTTCTTTCAGAATCGATCGGCTGAGCTCATAAATCATCTGATTATCGGGTGTGACAAACACGGGTAATTTATCAATCTCTCCATTCCAGGCATTTCTGCTGTGTACGACCACCTGGGCGCTGTAACTTTTCCGCAGTGTTGTTCCGGCCCTCGCTTCAATCTCCAGATCGATAACTGCCGGCTCCCGATGATCTGTTTCCAATAAGTCTGCACTAAAAAGCAGATAGACAGGGATGTCTCTGGATTGGCCTTTCGAAATTTCAATAAAACCGCTTTGACGCACGCCATCTGTATATCCGTCAATCCAGGAATGCAAATTGACCTCAATGGAGTATCCTGCCGTATTCTGGATGGTGACATAAGCCAGCGGATAGGTATTGTAGAACCGGTAATATGCAGGGTAAATATCCCCGACAATCACCTTGACTGTCCTGACATCAAAAAGCTCTCTTTTCTTGCCCCACATGAAGCAGAATCCGAATCCAAACTCAAACCCGCTGTTCGGATTGGATGGAGTCAAATGAATAATATGGTATCTCGAAATAAAATTCAGCGCAAACCAGTCGGACAACATCATATGCGTGCCTGCTCCGCAGTACATACCGAAATCGATGCTGGACTTTGTGGAAACATGGGCATCTTGAACACTCTCGCTCTCGACAGCGGTGTCCACAAACCAGTAAGTGCCTGTGCCTGCACACAGAAAGGGCTGAATGTTGCTTTCGGTACGACTCGTTAATAAATCATACCGAATCCCAAAGACCAGAGGAATCATGACAGAAACATGGACATCTTCGTCAAAAAGCCCTCTCTCTTCCACCTGTACTTTAGCCACGGAACTCAGGCTGCTCTCCATAAACCAGTTTTGGTGCAACCGTGAAAAAAAAATGAGAGACCCGCCCACTCCTTCCACATTGACACTGGTCATGTTTTCATCTGTACCAACCTGAACATTCATGCTTTGATTGTTGATTTTCCAGAAGCCACCGCGAACTCCGAGACCCGTGGACCGGGACACGCCCTGTCCGTATATATAAAAGACGGAGAAGAGCATAAAGCCGGCAACAAACGTCCCTTGACAATAAAGAAAGTGGCCAATCTTGTTTGAAGCATTGATGATGTTGTTATCTCTCGATTTCATTATCTTCCCGTATCGCAGCATTGCATCCCGCACCTGTGCTGTTTCAAATTCAGACCTTGATTAATAACGGAATCTAACGCCGCCATGAAAATGCCAGACCCAAACCAAACTCAAACCCGCTCAGATCATGAGTCGGATTAAAATTCACAAAATGATAGCGCAACTCTCCATGAAAAGCAAACCAGTCGGTTACAAGAAAATAACTT
>Ga0272441_10001940_pt1 | contig 43313 bp, 51 predicted proteins | sample SSMProp6N_FD_193582 | JGI IMG/M metagenome (GOLD analysis project Ga0272441, IMG submission 193582) | Marine sediment archaeal communities from Little Sippewissett salt marsh, Falmouth, MA, United States - SSM-Prop-6N | ecosystem: Environmental > Aquatic > Marine > Wetlands > Sediment ...
CATCCCGGCGGGATGGTGGGAAAGTATGCGGAAATGGAACGCATCCAGGTCGAAACCGGAGACATTATCGACCGGGGACAGATCATCGGGTATGTCGGAGAAGTTCTCGATCCGGTTAAAATAACATCGGAATCCCCATTATACATTCAACGCCTCAAGCAGAGTGGCCACCGAAGTATGTTACACTTTGAACTCTATCGAGGCACCCACACGATCATTAATGAATATTCCGGGGGAAATATTTTCAACGGTTCGATGCCGGACAACCTGTTGGATCCCACAGCTTATTTGAACCAATCGGCTGAAGCCGGCAAATTCAGCAGTTCCAACTGAAAAAAACGAACCAGGAAACAGGTTCGGGTGGGGTTATGCCGCCGGGTGAGCACGGTGGGCAAACGATTCGGTGGTTTCCTGAACGGGGTAAAGCGTAATTGGTCCGCACGCCCTACCCCGTTTTTTTTATTCAGCGACCTTCCGTAACCGGCCGCCGCCTGCGTTTTTTTCAACTTCTTCGCGGCAGCACCAGGTTTAAAAACACCCCGAGGATACCGGCCAGTCCGATGCCTTTGAGGGTAAATTCCCCGACGGAAAACACCATTCCCCCGATCCCGAACACCAGAATCAGCGCCACGATCGACAGTTTTCGGGGCTCCATCAAATCCTGTCCGGCTTTGACCAGACTGTTCAGACCGACGACCATGATGGCCCCGAACAGCAGCAGCATGATTCCGCCCATGACCGGCGTCGGAATTGTCTGCAGAAGCGCCCCCATCTTTCCGATAAACGCCAGGGCAATGGCCGTGATTGCCGCCCAGGTCATGACGGCCGGATTAAAGACTTTAGTGAGCGCGACAGCCCCGGTCACCTCCGAATAAGTGGTATTGGGCGGGCCGCCCAGAAACGAGGCAAACGACGTGGCGATACCGTCTCCCATCATGGTTCGGTGGATCCCCGGATCTTTCAGGTAATCCTTGCCCGTGATGTTGCCGATGGCCAGAATATCCCCGAAATGCTCGATTGCCGGTGCGATGGCGACCGGAACGATGAAAAACACGGCTTGTGCATTCCACTCCGGAAACACAAAGTTGGGTACGGCAAACCAGGACGCCTTAACGACCGGGGCAAAATCAATCAACCCGAAAAACAAACTGATCACATATCCTGCAATGATTCCGCATAAAATCGGAATCAGCCGAAGAAATCCCTTTCCCAGCAGGGACACCAGGACCGTAACGGCCAGAGATGCCATGGAGATGATCAGGGCGGTTTTTTCCGGAACCAGAACCGCACCGCCGTCCCCGGTTTTTCCCATGGCCATGTTCACAGCCACGGGAGCCAGAATCAGCCCGATGACCATGATCACCGGACCGACCACCACCGGCGGCAATATCTTGTGAACCACGCCGGCTCCCTGCCATCGGATCAGCAGACTCAAAATGATGTATACAAAGCCGGCCGCCGCCAATCCGCAGAGTGTCGACGGAATTCCCCACGTCTGAACTCCGTAAATAATCGGAGCGATAAAGGCAAAGGACGAGGCCAGAAAAATCGGGACTTTTCGTTTGGTAACCGTCTGAAAAATCAGGGTCCCGACTCCGGCGGTAAACAAGGCCACGTTCGGGTCCAGTCCCGTGAGCAGCGGAACCAGTACCAGTGCGCCGAATGCGACAAACAGCATTTGAGCTCCAAGCACACTGTCTTTGAACCGGAACTGATACTCGACAGATGTTTCCTTTTGAATCATATCATCTCCTGTTTCTAATTCGTTAGTTGCTTAATTCTTCGTTTTATGTGTTTTAGGGCCGCGGCATGAATAAATTACACCGTCTGACTTGTCTTTGTGTCCGTCTTCTGCGTTGCATCGAAACGCATATACTTCAAGTATGTGCGCTTCGATACGCCTTGAAGACGAGCAAAAATCCTTCGTCATACGGTACAATTAATTTATGCCGAGGCCCTTACTGAAAAAATTTTCACACCGCCTGTTTCACTCGATATGCGGTGTGCGCAAAAAAACGACTGCCTTTTTTCTCTGCGGTCTCCACTCATCGAGCGAGCGAAACGAACAGACGATAAAATCAATCCCGCTGGATATCAGATTGAGGTTCGTAAACCGGCTCCGAAATTATTTTGTTCCGAAAATCTTATCTCCGGCGTCTCCCAGTCCGGGGATGATATAACCGATATCGTTCAATTTCTCATCGATAGATGCCGTATAAATGTCCACATCCGGATGTTCGGATTCAATTTTTCGAATGCCTTCGGGAGCCGCAACCAGAAAAATACCACGAATCAGCTTGCATCCGGATTTTTTAAGCATATTCACGGTGGCCGCCAGGGTTCCGCCCGTTGCCAGCATGGGATCCAGAATCAACGCGTTGCGCTCTTCCATCTTGCTGGTCATTTTTTCATAATAAGCAACCGGTTCAAGCGTCTGCTCGTTTCGATAGAGCCCCACAATACTGACTTTGGCCGAGGGAATCAGATCCAGGACCCCGGACATCATGCCGAGTCCGGCTCTGAGGATGGGAACAACCGTAATTTTCTTACCCTTGATTCGTTCGACCCCCACCGGTCCGGCCCACCCCTGTATGATTTTTTTCTCGGTCTCCAGATCTTTCGTGGCTTCATACGTCAGCAAACGAGCCACCTCGGATGCAAGATCCCTGAAATCCTTCGTGGAAATATCATGCTTTCGCATGATGCCCAGTTTGTGCTTAATCAATGGGTGATCAACTAAATTGACAGACACGATATGCTCCTTCCCCAAAATGGTTTACGTGGCGACCCGAACCACGATTAAAACAAACTTTTCAACCGCGTATATGAAAAATACCGTCATGTGTCAAGTAAGAGGTACGGAAAACACAATATACCAAAAAGCACTTAATTCTTTTGCACGCACTCTTTGATATGCCTTGAATTAAAACAGACATCTCTCGTAATCCATGAAAAACTATTTTTCTGATGAACCCCTTAATTTATTTTCATAAGTCCCCTTGTGATAATTTTCTATTCTGATATAGTGGCTTACATGCATTTGATACAAAAAATCTGAAGGCTTATTTCAACTACATTATAAAATTCAGCATATGAACGCATAATAACCATCGGCGACAGTTGTTCACCGAAACAGGATCATCCTGAATCTGAATTCAGCGCGAATTGGACGATTAAGTCAATGTATACATCAGATCGTTTGAAAATTTCGTACAGTATATTCATCATCGACGACGACGCCTTTATCGTCAAACTGATAAAGGAAGCTCTGGATACCCGCTATTCGTTTACCAGTTTTTCATCGGCCGAAGAAGCCCTGAGGCGTTTAAAACACGAACAACCGGACCTGATCCTTCTGGATGTCGGACTTCCGGGTATGGACGGCATTAAAGCGATCCATGAAATCAAAAAATTAAACCCCGACATCCTTGTTATCATGTTAACGGCCGACGAAGACATTCAAACCGTTATTACCACCATGAAATCCGGCGCCCATGATTACATTGTCAAACCGGTTCACATCAAAACGCTTGAAAAAACCATCGACAACGCATTTCAGACGATTCGTCTGAAAAAAAAAGTGCAGTTGCTGCAGCAAAAGCAGCTTGAAGACCATCTGCCCTGCTTTATCGAAGAAAGCAACGCCATCCACAATGTGATGGAATTTATTAAAATGGTTGCGAAAAGTCCGGACACCCCTATTCTCATACTGGGTGAAACCGGCACCGGAAAAGAACTGATCGCAAATGCCGTGCATTATCGCAGCCCCAATTTCAATGGGCCGTTCATAGCGGTCAATTGCGCATCTCTTCCGAAAGATATCGTTGAAAGTGAACTTTTCGGATACGAAAAAGGGGCTTTCAGCGGTGCTTCGGTTTCAGGGAAAAAAGGCCTGATAGAGGAAGCAGAAGGCGGTACGCTTTTTCTCGATGAAGTGGGAGATTTAAATCTTGAAACACAGGCAAAATTGCTCAGATTTCTGGAGGAAGGCGAATTTTACAAAGTAGGAGGAACCCGAAAAGTCAAAATTAAAACCCGGGTGGTGTCTGCAACCAACCGTAATGTGGAATCAATGGTTGAAAAAGGACTTTTCAGAAAAGATCTCTATTTTCGACTGGGAGTTATAAAGGTTCACATCCCGTCCCTGAATGAACGACGGGAAGACATTATTCCGCTGGCCGATTATTTTCTTTATACCTTTGCCAAAAAGTTCGATAAAACCTTTACCGGAATTTCACCGGAAGCCCAGCAGGCCCTCATGACGTATCGCTGGACCGGAAATATCAGAGAGTTCAGAAATTTTATCGAACGCGGCGTACTGATCGGAGAGGGGCCGTTACTCACAGTGAAGGACCTTGGCATTGAAACTCACGACCGATGTGTCATCGCACCGCAGGGACCGGGGGGGATGAAAATTTCCCCGTTGCCGTCCAGTGGAATCGATTTAGCCGATGTGCTGAGTTCCATCGAGCGATATTACATCGATCAGGCCTACCACACGGCGGATAAAAATGAATCCAAAGCCGCCCGTCTTCTGAACATGAACCACCATACATTTCGGTATCGACGAAAAAAACTGAGTGTACATTGAGTGCGTGCCGTCGGCTTTCTGAAACATCAGGGCAGGATGTTTTCTTAATATTTCTAAATTTTTTCATGTATACCCGGACGCCCATTTGAATAAGCCCCCCTGCCTCATGGGGCAAAAATCCAACCGCCATTATCAACAAAACTTTCCTCAGCAGTTTTCAGATGGTCCCGACATCATTTTTTCGAATATATTCGAATTAAATTAAATAAATGTTGCAATTTTTCTAATTCCACCCGTAAAAAAACAACAGGCTAACGAAGTAAACTTATTATCTCTTTGTATTTATTGATTTTTCCTTTTTGAAAAAACGATGGCACGCTTTATGCTATTAGTAATAGACAAGTGCAAAGACTGAACTTTTCCTTACAATTTATTCATCCCATGGGAGTTAATTAATGGCTGAACATTTCTATGACATCAGATGACCTGACAGCAATATATCGGCTCTGCTTTGGCCGATACGATCTTTACCACCACACCAATAGCCATATAAGCCATAATTAATTCTCTAAAGGTATACCGGGGTTCAATTTAAAAGAATCCCGGTATACCTCCCCTCCTTTTCAATTCAGAACTTATCCTTTCAAAAGCCTGTACAAACTGGTATATATCGGCAATTCTCGATTTATGGAACAGGATCTGAATGCTATATGAAACAAATATCCCTGACGCTGACCGTTGATGGTAAAAATCGCATGAACATGTGTGATTTGCTGGCCGACACCAGCGGACTGCCAAAAAGTCGAATTAAACGTGCCATGACAAAAGGAGCGGTCTGGCGAAAATCCAAAGCCGGTAAACGCCGGCGAATCCGACGGGCCGTCGCGATTCCCAGCCCGGGAGACGTAATAGAGATTTACTACAATGAAGCCGTGCTGTCGGTCGTTCCCCCTCTGCCGGAATGCATCAGCGATCAGCATCATTACAGTGTCTGGTACAAACCGGCCGGTTTAATGACCCAGGGCAGTCGGTTCGGGGACCACTGCAGCCTTCTGCGGCAGGTCGATTTAAAATTCGGACTGAAACGCCGGATATATCCGGTTCACCGTCTGGACAGGGAAGCTTCGGGACTGGTCCTGCTGGCTCATGACAAAACGGCGGCAGCCCGGCTGTCCGACCTGTTCCACCGCCGTCGGATCGAAAAAATTTACATGGTCGAGGTACTCGGAAACCCGGGGGCCAAGGGCCTGAAAGGTGTTATCGATCATCCTCTGGACGGGCAAACGGCCCTTACCGAATATGAAGTGCTTGCCTATGCCCCGGACACGAACTCCACCCGCGTCCGGGTCAGCTTAAAAACCGGGCGGCGTCACCAAATCCGGCGACACTTTGACCTCGTCGGGTTTCCGGTGATGGGAGATCCGAGATACGGCAGAGGAAACAAAAATTCGGACGGCATGAAGCTGACGGCTGTTTCGTTAGCGTTTTCATGCCCCTACCGCGGGGGAAAAGTGGTATTTGAGTTACCTCCGGGCATCTGTCGCCCCTGAGCAGACATTTCATCATTCCGCGTCTATTTCGAACGACTCTCCCCAGATTTCCACCAGGTTCTGCGTCCGGGTTCGGAGACGATCAGATACCACCGCAAGGAGTCTGTTCATCAGTTCATATCCCATGACCGGGTCCTGCCGGCACAAATCCTTTAAAATTTCGGATGAAATATGAAAGGCCTGCCCGGGTTTTGAACATGTCAGGGTCGCCGTCTGGCGCCCTGCATCGAGCATGGCGGACCAGCCGAAAATCTCACCCGGTCCCACGGTATCCACAATCACCTGTTTTTCACGTGTTCGAACCCGATCAAGTTCCCCTCGTTCCGTCCGTATGTCCGCCGTCAAGACCCGGTACGCAAAAGTCAGGCTCAACTGTACTTCCCCATGAACAACACCATAGAGATTCAAAGCCGGATCATCCTGGCGGGCCAGCACCTCCCCGGCCGACAGTTCCATCAGATGAGCCTGCTGAGCAATCTGTTCCAGTCTGTCTGCTGAAATATTCGAAAACAGGTCAAATTCCTTCAATATTTTCAACGAAATCATATTCACCTCAATTCCGGGTTTTCCTGGGCATATGCAGGTACTCATCCAGAACCTGCCGGATAATTGCATACGGATTCCCCTCATGATTCATGATAGATTCAACCATGTTATCAAAACGACCGTTGGCGGCCAGGTGCGATTCAATTCTCCGAAAAAGTTCGTAATGAATCATTTGAAGCGTCTCTTTATGAATTCTCTCACGTCGTTTATCCGAAAAACCACCTGTATTTTTCAGATGATCCCGGTGACGGCTCAATGCATCCGCCAGCGCCGTAATACCTTCGTCTTCTGTCGATATGGTCTTGAGGACCGGAGGTTCCCAGAGCTGTTCTCGAATCTGGGCATCCTGCGACACGCGATGCGTTACCTCGGCAAACAACTGATCGGCGCCCTGACGATCCGCTTTATTGATTGCATAAATGTCGGCGATTTCCATAACGCCGGCTTTCATGCTCTGAATCACATCCCCCAGTCCGGGCACCAGCACCAGGCAGACGGTATCCGCAATACGAATAATATCCACCTCATCCTGGCCCACCCCGACGGTTTCGATCAGAACAACATCCTTTCCGGAGGCGTCCAGAACCTTGACGGCGTTACCGGTCGCCTGGGCCAGTCCGCCCAGATATCCACGCGTTGCCATGCTTCGAATAAATACGCCCGAATCCATGGTGAGTTCGCTCATTCTCACCCGGTCGCCCAGAATCGCTCCACCCGTAAACGGACTGGTCGGATCCACAGCAATGATCCCGACCGTCAATCCTTTCCTGCGAAGGTGGCGGGTCAGTTTATCGGTCAACGTACTTTTGCCCGCCCCCGGAGCCCCGGTGATTCCGATGATATAAGCATTCCCGGTATGCGGATAGAGTTTTTCCATGCATGGACGGGCCCGGTCATCTTCATTTTCCAACCATGAAATCATCCGGGATACAGCTCTGGGCGAGCCGTCTATTATTTCAGCCGCGTAATCTATGCTCATTATCATACAATCCTGACGTTTATCTGTTTCCGGCCGGCGGCGGTCGTGCCTCCGGCCGGTGTGAATATCAAACAGACGGCAGACCGTCCGATGTCAGGACGACTGCGACGGTATTCATCATCCGCATCTGTCAGTTACTGCGAACATTATGCTTAATAAACTCGACAATCGCATCGGTACTGGTCCCCGGGCCAAAAATTTCCGAAATACCCGCCTCTTTCAGCGTCGGAATGTCTTCTTTGGGAATGATCCCGCCGCCGACGACCAGAACATCATCCATGCGCTTTTGCCGGAGCAGCTGCACGACCCGGGGGAAAAAATAATTATGCACACCGGACAGGCTGCTGAGTCCCACCACGTCCGCATCTTCCTGCAATGCCGCTTCCACGATCATCTCCGGTGTCTGTCTCAAGCCGGTATAAATGACTTCCATACCGGCCTCTGCAAATATTCGACTCAAAAGTTTGGCCCCTCGATCATGTCCGTCGAGTCCGGGTTTTGCCACGATTATTTTGATCTTTTTTTCTGCCATGACCTGTTACCTCCCTGTTATATAAATTCCTTGGGTCGATATTCGCCGAAAACATCGCGCCACACATCGCAGATTTCTCCAACGGTTGCACGCGCCTTGACCGCCTGGATCACAGCGGGAACGACATTCTCATCGGTTCCCGACACTTCACGCAGATGATCCAGGGCTTTTTCCCATTGACCGGTATCGCGTTCGGCTCGAAGTTTATTGAGTTTATCCGCTTCAATATCTCCCAGTTTCATGTCTACTTTCAGAAGGTTGGCGGGAGGGGGTTCTTCCATGGTGTATTTGTTTATGCCCACATAGACACGGTCTCCGGATTCGATTTCCTTCTGAAAGCGGTAAGAGCTGTTCTGAATTTCCTTCTGGATATACCCCTGTTCTATCGCGGACAGCGTTCCGCCCAGCCCATCGATTTTTTTAATATAATCATCGATTTCGTCCTCGATCCGATCCGTCATTTCCTCCACGTAATAAGAACCTGCCAGCGGATCGATTGTCAAAGTGGCGCCGCTTTCTTCGGCCACAATCTGCTGGGTCCGAAGCGCCACAGTCACCGCTTCCTGCGTCGGAAGGCACAGGGCCTCATCATAAGAATTGGTATGCAGGGACTGGCAGCCTCCCAGTGCCGCGGCATAGGTCTGGAGCGCCACCCGGACGATATTGTTGAGAGGCTGCTGAGCGGTCAGCGTCACTCCGCCGGTCTGCACGTGATAGCGAAGCATCATGGAGCGGGGATTTTTAGCACCGAATCTTTCTTTCATCACCCTGGCCCAGTAGCGGCGTGCGGCCCTGAACTTGGCCACTTCTTCCACGACATTGGTAAAACAATTGAAGAAGAAGCTCAGACGCGGAGCAAATGAATCCACATCCAGGCCCCTCTCGATACATGCCTGGGTGTAGGCGATTCCGTTGGCGATGGTAAATGCCATCTCCTGGGCGGCCGTGGAACCTGATTCCCGGATGTGATAACCGCTGATACTGATCGTGTTCCATCGGGGCACATGCTTCTGACAGTATTCAATCAAATCCACGGTCAGACGCATGGTGGGTTTTGGCGGATAAATATACTGCCCGCGACAGATGATTTCCTTGAGCACATCGTTCTGGACCGTGCCCCCGACCTTGTCAAACGAAACGCCCTGCTCTTCGGCAAGCGACAAGTACATGGCCAACAGCACGGCAGCCGGCGCATTGATGGTCATGGACGTGGTCACCTTGTCCAGAGGAATCTGATTAAACAATACGCGCATGTCCTCGATCGAATCGATGGCTACGCCGACTTTCCCCACCTCCCCCATGGACAGGGGGTGATCGCTGTCATAACCGGCCTGGGTCGGCAGGTGAAACGCCACACTCAGTCCGGTCTGCCCCTGATCGAGCAGGTACCGGTAGCGCTCGTTGGTCTCCTTGGCGCTGCCAAAACCGGCATACTGACGCATGGTCCAGTAACGCCCTCTATACATGGTCGGCTGGACCCCGCGCGTATAGGGATAATCTCCCGGAAATCCCAGGTCCGCCTCATAATCGAGTCCGGAAATATTCAGCGGATCATAGAGCCTTTCCGTCGGGATTCCCGAAATACTGGTAAACACGTCTTTCTGTTCACCTCTCTTGTCCAGAACTTTCTTCAGCGTACCTTCTTCCCATTTTTGCTTTCCCTGTTTGATTTTTTCCAAATCATCTTTGTTGAACATAATCTACCTCCTGCCATGCCTGTTCCACGTTAATAAATTTGGCGTTATATATCTGCTTTTTCCGGCGTAATGCTGAAGCAGGCTGAGCCCGCAACTCAATTTCCATAAAATTTCCGATCCTCAAAAATTCCCGGTAAAGTACACCCGGTCTGGTTTGCAAAGCCTTCAAAAACATTTTATTTATTTTCTACAGCCGTTCACTGCGCTCTTTTTAAACACAGAGATTGCGGAGGCCAAACCCGCTGTTTGGGGACTCTGCGCCGCGAGCGAAGCAGGCGTCAAATATATCCGGCATAAAAAATTCTTGTATTTTTTTGACAGCTTTAACGGATAGGACAATAGGACAATAGGACAATAGGATTTGTTTTTGCCACGGCCCTTAACTGTTGGTATCAGCAAATATGTTTCAAAAAGGAAGATAAGTCGAGGGGATGTTTATTGAAACTCTTCTTTTAAATAACAGCAACCTTTTATTATGTCAATATATTTTATATTATATGAGTTATTTAATGAATGTTATTCATTAAATAACTCATATAACTGCCGTACTGCGATTTTTCTACCGCCGTACAGTGAAAATCCCGAATCCATTAATATGGGAGGCAAAGCCGGGATGCCCGCAGTTGATAATCCACCGGCAGAAATCTGATAAGCCGAAGGTCGAGTTCTTGACCGTTTCTGAATGCATATCCCGCGAGAACCTTTTCAGCCGGCGCCTCAGGCTGGTTTTTCAGGAAACAGGTCTTCGATGTTCAAATTTTTTATTTTGGCCAGGCAGTCATCCAGGGCAGCCGCTTCAGTGTCTCCGGTTCCCTGAAACTCCTGTTTGGCGACAATATTGACCAGGTTCGGAACCGCTACAAAACGATCGGCCAGTGTACCATACAGCGCTTCGTGGACATCGATGTACACAAGTCTGGCGGATCGTATCAGATTATATCGAGTCACTCTGGTCAGGATATCGCTTTCATTCAAATGTTCCATGGTGGTTCCTTTCATCACGCCGTTGTTAAAAGGCATCCCGGTCCCTGAAACCGATCAGGTACAGAATCGCATCCAACCCGAGCATCGAAATGGCCTGTTTTGCAGATTCCTTGACAACGGGCTTTGCCCGAAACGCAATTCCCAGGCCGGCGGCACTCAGCATGGGCAGATCATTAGCGCCGTCTCCCACGGCAATGACCTGCTCCAGCCGGATATTTTCCTTTCGGGCGATATCCTTCAACAGATCGGCCTTTCGTTTGCCGTCGACAATTTCACCTTTCACACGACCGGTCAACCGGCCTTTAACAACTTCAAGTTCATTGGCAAACACATAATCAATATCGAGTTTGCTTTGAAGATAATAGCCGAAATACGTAAATCCGCCGGAAAGGATCGCCGTTTTGTAACCAATCGCCTTCAGGGTTGAGATCAGCGTTTCAGCACCTTCGGTAAGTTTCAACCCCGACGCAATGGACTGCAGAACAGATTGATCCAGCCCCTCGAGCAGTGCCACCCGTCGCCTGAGGCTCATCTTAAAATCAATTTCCCCGCGCATCGCCTGTTCGGTGACGGCTGCTACCCGCTCACCGGCGCCGACCGCTTTTGCCAGTTCATCGATCACTTCGGATTCTATCAGGGTGGAATCCATATCAAATGCAACCAGACGACAGTTTCGACGAAACACGCTGTCCTTTTGAAAGGCAATGTCCACACCGAATGCTTCAGTGATCTGAAACAGCTCCGCGCGCAGCCCGTCCGGATTTTCAGGAACGCCACGCAAAGAAAATTCGATGCAGGCTTTCTGGGCCGCATGCTGCTCCCTCAGTGGGATACGTCCGGATAGACGGTTGATCTGGAATATATTCAAATTATGACGGGCCAGTATGGCCGTTACTCTGGAAATGTGATCGGGTGTAACTCTCCGGGCCAGAAGGGTAATGATATATCGCGGCTTGCCCTGGACGTTGACCCACTGAGAGTACAACGGCTCACTGACGGGGGTGAAGTCTGTCCGGACCCCGAATTCATGCGCACAATACAATACATCTTTCAATATGGGCGAAGGATCGGAGGTTTTAGAAATTTCCACCAGAATTCCCAATGTCAGGGTATCATGAATCACAGCCTGGCCGATGTCGAGGATGTTGGCGCAATGTCTGGCGAGTATGGCGGTCACGGCAGACGTCAAGCCGGGTTTATCCACTCCGGATATATTGATAAGAACGATTTCTTTCATGGGATCCTTTTACAGCAAAAAATTATTCACACCGTCCGATTCGTTCCATAGCCGGGCGGCAGAAAAACGATTCACCTTTGAATCATTTCACATATAGTTTCAAAAAAGCGGAAAACGTGTCACTCATGATCTGGTACCCCAGATCCGACGGGTGGACACCGTCCACAAACAATTCATACATTCGATCGGTGCCATGCGTCATGAACGGAGTGTAAAAATCGATCATTTTCAGACCCTGCGCTTCGCAATAGTGTTTCAAGGCCTGTCGCAACACCGACAAGTTGTCTTCAATCAGACCATCCAGAGCCGGAATCGGCAATCCGATGACACATTCGATTCCGGCCTCCATTGCAATCTCACAGCATTGGGCAATCCGGTCCATAAATACGTCTTCGTCAATCTCCATGCAGGCGTCATTGGTCCCGACCGTTAAAATAACCGCTGCCGGATCGAACCGTAACACGTCCCGGCGGAATCGCCTCAAAATTTTCAGGCTGGTATCTCCGTTGACGCCCCTGTTAATCAGAACAGGGGCGTCGGGCACGTCTATCGCTCCCCGGCTGACCCATGATTCATCGGGGTCAAACGGGTATCCGAAGGTCAAGCTGTCACCGATACAAACAACCGTATCTTTCATGGTCGACTCCCACTTTTCTGATATTCAGCGACATGTCGAACAGGCATCAGCCTCTGGTCCGGCCGAACAATTGTTCCCTTAACGCAAGGGAATCGCGCTTCAGCTTCGAATCCGCGACCACGTCCTGCTGAATACTGAACAGAAACTTCTCGAATCCGGCACGCGACATGCCCTGTTCTTTCCACGGTTTTGCCGCCAGATATTCTCTTCGCGAAATACCCAGTTTGTTCCACGGTTTTATTTTTGAAGATTTCATAGCATTCTCTGATATCATCAGTATCTAAGGCGGACTATGCCCGCAACCCAATACGCATAGAATTGTCGTTACAAAAAAATTCTTTTTTTGAATTAAATAGCAATGCGGTCCCCGGGTTTCATCACCCGGGCCCTGGCAGAGGTCTCTTTTTCCACCCGTTCCGCCCACGCATCCGCATTTTGTCGAATCACATCAAAGGTATTATAATGAATCGGGACCACCTGGGCGGGTTGAATGAGTTTGACGGCCCGAAGTGCATCGTCCGGCCCCATGGTGAAGTTGTCACCGATAGGCAGCATCGCCAGATCGATCCCCTCTTCCCCGATGAGCTTCATATCGTAAAACAGGCCCGTATCACAGGCATGATAAATTTTTTTCCCCTGAATATAGAATAAAAATCCGCAGGGATTTCCGCCGTAACTTCCGTCGGGAAGACCGGACCCGTGATGAGCGATCGTCAGTTTGACCCTGCCCCACAAGTAATTAAATCCTCCGCCGATATGCTGAGGATGTACTTTTTCGATCCCCTGTTTTGCCAGCCAGTTATGAATTTCGAAATTGGATATCACCGTGGCGCCGGTCCGTTTGGCAATCGCCACCGTATCTCCAAGATGATCCCCATGACCGTGTGAAACCAGAATATAGTTGATCCGGATATTATCAGGGTCTATAGGGGCCAGAGGATTTCCGCTCAGAAACGGATCCGTCAAAATCCGTGCATCACCCGTATCAATCAGAAAGCAGGCATGACCGTACCATGTCAGTTTAACCGTCATAGAGCTCCTCCCCATGAATAAGATTCAAGTCAATCGCTGTCGCATTCACGCAGTCGCCCCGGCACACATTACCGAAAAAAATCACTTAAATTCATATTACGTGCATTCCGTGGAGCTGATAGTATCGAATAGTACACAATAACCGCTCAGGTCAAGAAATTCCGTGTTATAAAACGATTCCCGGGGCTTGAATACAAATGCAAAACCCCTTATAGTGAGTCATGAAATTAAATCCATGCAATCACCTGCAACACTTGGCCACCATTTTAGACAGTGTGGCGGACGGGGTTTTCACCGTCGACCGTGACATGCGAATCACCTGGTTCAATCGAGCTGCCGAGGAAATCACCGGCTTTTCCAGGGAAGAAGCTTTAGGGCAGCGATGCTGTGAAATTTTTCGAACCAGTGTGTGTTTTTCATCCTGTCCGGTCAAGGAAGCCCTGAAAACCGGGCAAGACGTTATCAATCGTGAAGTGGACGTGCTGGATCGGCATAACCGGGAAATCCCGATTTCCGTGAGCGCATCCGTACTCAGAGACCCGGAGGGAAATCCGGTCGGCGGGGTCGAAACCTTCCGGGACCTGTCTCAGATTTATGCCCTGGCCCGGGAAGTTGAAGAACGGTACACCTTCCACAATCTTGTGAGCCGAAATCCCGCCATGCGTCGTCTGTTCGACATTTTACCGGATGTGGCAGCCAGCGATGTCACCGTCCTGTTTCAGGGAGACAGCGGCACCGGCAAAGAGCTTTTTTCGACAGCCATTCACGATTTAAGCCCCCGTCAAAAAAAGCCTCTGATCGTGGTCAACTGCGGAGCCCTTCCTGAAACACTTCTGGAAGCGGAAATATTCGGAGCTCGAAAAGGCGCCTACACCGGCTCAGTTGAAAATCGACCCGGCCGATTGGAGCAGGCCGAGGGCGGAACGCTTTTACTGGATGAAATCGGAGATCTGCCGCTTTCCCTTCAGGTCAAGTTGCTCCGAGTCATTGAAAATCATGAGTACCAGCCCCTGGGTGCCAAAAACAGCCGAAAAGCCGACGTACGTTTTATTGCGGCAACCAACCGGGACCTGGAAGGGATGGTGCAGGCGGGAACTTTCCGTCAGGACCTCTTCTACCGGATCAATGTCATTACGCTCAAAATTCCGCCACTGGCGGACCGGACCGAAGATATTCCCCTGCTTCTCAACACGGCGCTGGATCGATATAACGCCAAATACGGCAAAAAAATCCACGGTTTTTCTCCGGATGCCATGGCCTGGCTGCTCGATTATGATTACCCGGGAAATGTTCGTGAACTGCTGAATATGATGGAACGTGCCGTTATTTTGTGTCGAACCCGGATGATCGGTACAGAAGACCTTCCATTAAAGAAAAAAACCGACAAATCGCCTTCCATCGCCGGTCACGTGCGACAGCGGCCCTCCGAAGATCAACTTCGGGATATCCTCAACCGGCATCACGGCAACCGGACCCTTGCGGCAAAGGAGCTTGGGGTCAACCGCTCCACGTTATGGCGATGGATGAAACTCCGAAATATTGCCTGATGAATTCAGTGCTTTTTTCGTCTTCTCGACGAATCTTTGTTGCACATGTTTCTAATTGCAACACATACGCAACATAACTTTATTTTCAATAAATTTTTATGATTATGAAATTCATTTTATCTTTATGTTGCATGTGCAACACATGTTATATTCTTTTCCAATCCTCCAAACACATAAAAACTTTTTCATTTTTCACTGATTTTACAGGCGTTTTCCGATTATCTCAGCATTAAGCTCCACTCTGGCACGCTATTTGATACGTTATCATGCCATGAAGCCGCAACAAACCCCATATGTACGGATTGCCGTGCCAAGCTATGAAAATCGGGTAATGCCCCGGTTTGGTCATGCACGTGAATTCCATATTGCCGTCGCAGACATCAAAATTGCTGAAATCGTCGAAATACAAAAGTGTATATCCGACTATCCATCCGCTTTTTCAACAATCGAATGGTTACACCGGCAGGAAATCGATACCCTGCTGTGCAGCGGCATCCATCCGCGATTTCAGGAAGCGCTGAGAGCGAACAATATTCATGTATACTGGGGCTACAGAGGAGAAGTAAACGACGTTATTCATCAATGGCTGTCCGGTGATTATCCCGATATGTCCGACGATATCATGCCCTGTGACGGAAAATTCCGGAATCGGTATTGCGAACGGGCGGTCAACATAAAATCTGAAGGAGTGTTACCTCATGAAAATTATCATCAGTGCAAACGACAAAAACCCGGACAGTCAGATTAACCCCCGTTTCGCCCGTTGCCCCTGGTTTCTGATTTATGATGACGAAGCCCAGACCTGGGATGCCATAGACAACTCACAAAGCGTGAATGCCGCCAGAGGCGCCGGGATCCAGGCAGCCCAGACCATATCGGATCTGGGTGGAAACGTGGTCATTTCCGGCAGAATCGGCCCCAAGGCCTACAGGGGGCTTGCCGCCGCCCGTGTCCAGATCTTTATCGGTGCGGCCGGAACCGTCCGACAGGCCGTAGAAGATTTCAAGGCCGGAAAGCTTAAAAAAGCTTCGGAAGCTGATGCCCTGGGAATGTAAACGTTAATGATCCTGCTGATAACTCTAATAAATTCGGAAGAATCGAGTATCATATGAAAATAGCAATAGCCAGCGGAAAAGGCGGTACAGGCAAAACCACCGTATCCGCCAATATCGCATGGACGGCAGCTTCCATGGGCCGCCGGGTCGCTTATCTGGACTGCGATGTGGAAGAACCCAACGGCCATATTTTTTTAAATCCTCATATAACGGACAGCCGGGATGTCGGTCACCTGATTCCTCAGGTCGATCCAGACAAATGCACCGCCTGCGGCAAATGTTCTAAAATCTGTGCATTTAACGCCATTTTGTGCCTGGCAGACGAAGTTCTGGTCACCCCGGAATTATGTCATTCCTGTGGAGGATGCGTCCGGGTCTGCCCGGAAGGTGCTATTCAGGAGGTCTTTCGGAAAGCCGGTCGTCTGGATGTGGGATATTCCGGCCAGATCCGATTTGCGCAGGGGCTTCTCAACATTGGTGAGGTCATGAGCCCTCCGGTCATCAAAATGGTCAAAGAAGAAGGCGGCGATTCAGAAATCGTCATCATCGACGCGCCGCCGGGAACGTCCTGCCCGGTTGTCGAAACCCTCCGCGACAGTGATGCCGTGATACTGGTAACGGATGCCACGCCCTTTGGCCTCAACGATCTGAAACTTGCCATAGAGGTGACCCGGGTCATGAACCTGACGTTTGCCGTTGTAGTCAACAGGGCCGATCTGGGAACCCGCGAGGTTTTCAATTACTGTGACACAGAGGGAATTCAGATTCTTGCGGAAATCCCCGATGACCGTCGCATCGCCGAAGCCTATTCCAAGGGCCGCATGATTGTGGACACCCTGCCGGAATATCGACCGTTGTTTGAAAAACTGCTGAAGAGTATTGAAGCGGATCTGCTACACAATGAAAGGCAAAATACATGAAAGAACTGGTCGTTATCAGCGGGAAAGGCGGTACCGGCAAAACGTCTATCGTATCATCGTTTGCCGCCCTGGCGAATCCAGCCGTGTTGGCCGACTGTGATGTAGATGCCGCGGATCTGCATCTGATTCTGGATCCGACCGTCGTTCGTGAAGAAAATTTTTCAGGCGGAAACCGCGCAGAAATACTTCAGGACCGTTGTACGGCGTGCGGCCTGTGTCATGAACTGTGCCGATTTGATGCGATCATTCCCAACGCTTCCGCCAACGGCAATCCGACCTACAGAGTCGATCCCATTGCATGCGAAGGGTGCGGCGTCTGTGCCCACTTCTGTCCTGAACAGGCCATTGATTTTTCACCGGCCGTCAATGGAAAATGGTTTGTTTCCGATACGCGGTTTGGTCCCATGGTCCATGCCAAACTGGGAATTGCCGAAGAAAATTCAGGCAAACTGGTGGCCCATGTGCGCACCCACGCCAAACAGATTGCCCAGGAAAAACAAATGGATCTGATTCTCATCGACGGTCCTCCGGGAACGGGGTGCCCGGTCATCGCATCGATTACCGGCGCCGATTTAATTCTGGCCGTCACCGAACCCACATTGAGCGGTTTGCACGACCTGAATCGAATCTTCAAATTAGCCAGGCATTTTGATATTCCCATGCTTGTCTGTGTCAACAAATGGGACCTGAATCCGGAAATTACCGAAAAAATAGAACTTCAGGCCCGCAACAATCAAGTCGGCGTTTGCGGCCGGATACGGTATGATCGTTCCGTCACCGAGGCCCAGCTGAAGGTCCAATCGGTAATCGAGCATGGGAACAGCCCGGCCGCAGAAGACATCATGAAGGTGTGGGAGAAAGTGTCCGGAAAAATTCGTCAAAACTGATCACAAGCATTTATTAATAATGACAAGGAGATGCGTTACATGAAAATTGCCATACCGTTAACCCAGGGAAAACTCAGCATGCATTTTGGCCATTGCGAGGAATTCGCCCTCGTGGAAGTGGACCCTGACAAAAAAGAAATCATTGGAACATCCACAGCAACACCACCGCCGCACGAACCGGGCGTTTTGCCCAGATGGCTCAGCGAAATGGGCGCCAACATCATCATTGCCGGCGGCATGGGTTTTCGGGCCCAGCAGTTGTTCACGCAAAACAATATCTCGGTTCTGGTGGGCGCACCCGCGGAAAACCCGGAAAAGCTGGTATTGGATTATTTGAACGGCAGCTTGGTCACCGGCGAAAACTGCTGTGATCACTAACCGGATCGCATGTAATTTTTTGGTTGACTCTGCCTGATGTGCTTCTCGTCTAATGTTGGAATATTGTCTTTATGTAGAACATCAACGCAACCGGAACCACACCGAAAATTGAAAGGGAATCGACTCATGGCTGACTGTACACTTTTGAAGGGATGTCCGTTTTTCAATGAAAAAATGAAAAACATGCCGGCTCTGGCGGATCAGTACAAAAACAAATATTGTCGCGGCGACAACAGCAAATGCGCCCGGTACATGGTGTACCAGAAACTCGGTAGAAGTGCGGTTCCTGTTGACCTGTTTCCCAATCAGCTCGACCGGGCAAAAAAAATACTGCAAGGCAAGTAAGAGCCGGAAAAAAACGCATTTTTATTTTTTACATTCTGTCATCGAATGTGTTTCCCCCGCCCCGGATATTTGATTCACCCGGAACCATCCCCGGGCATCGAATAACCGGGGCACCCCCTTTCCCCCTTGCGGACCGCTTACCCTCAATTTTACATCCACCGGTTACATTTTCCTCAATCCGGGGTTTGACACCTTCGACCGCCTGTAGTACTTGATACATAAAATCAACGTTGTTGTTCCATGTTTCGAACTGGTTTAGAGCCTTATTCAGTAAGAGCGGTCAAACAAAACAATAATTTTTACAGCGAATATATTTACCGCCCGCTACGCTCGAGGCGCAGGAAGCGCAGTGCCCCGAAACGGCGATTTTGATCTCTGTGCCTCCAGAGAGCGAAGCGAACGGGCGGTGAAAAATAAATACTATTTGTTCGATTCAAACAAATTCAAGCAAACAGCGACACAACGCCGTACGTTTAAGCAGGCCGCTGCGGTTCTTTCTCCGAAAATCAATTGGCTCTGTAATGAACGGCATTGAGTCCGCACATCATCCAGTAAGGAGTTTTCAGTGAAAATAGTTATTGTGGGGGCTGGTGAGGTCGGTTTTCATATTGCATCTCAGCTGGCGCTTGAGAACAAAGATGTGGTCATGATCGACAAGAATCCTAAAGCCATCCGGCATGTAACAGACCACATCGATATTCAGGTCATCACCGGTTCCGGAAGCAGTCCTCTGGTACTTCAGGACGCCGGCATCCGAAACGCCGATATCCTGCTGGCGGTAACCGACAGCGACGAGACCAATCTCAGCGCCTGCATGGCGGCCCATATTCTGGCACCGAACATCAAAAAATTTGCCCGTCTGCGACATGCCGATTTTGATGAATTTCATGACAGGTTTCGTGACGAACCGCCCTATATCGACAAAATCATCAACCCGGAGATCGAAGTTGTAAAAACCATTGCCACGCTGATGAGTGTACCGGGCGCCGTGGACGTCGGTGATTTCTCGGACGGCCGCATCCAGTTTATCGGGGTCGTTCTGGAAAAAGATTCACCGGTTGCAGGAGTTCGACTTTCCGATATCCACAACCATACCGGCGCGCTTCCATCCCTGATCGCTGCCATTATCCGAAACGAAACGCTTATCATTCCCAACGGAAACGATCATCTGGAAGCAGGGGATACGGTCTATTTCATCAGCGAAGGCCGTCGTCTGCTCGATATGCTTCGTATTTTCAACCAGCATGCCGAACCGGTCCATCGCGTCATGATCGTCGGCGCCGGTCGTATCGGATCCCGTCTGGCCCGTTTGCTGGAAAAAAAATCCATTCACACCAAAATCATTGAAAAAAATCCGGACCGCTGCACCGATCTTGCCGAAGATCTGAACAAGGTCATCGTGCTTCACGGAGACGGCACCGATCAAACCCTTCTGAATGAAGAAAATATCCAGGATATCGATGTCATGGTCACGTTGACCGGCGACGATCAGACCAACATACTGGCCTCGCTTCTGGCCGGAAATCTGGGGGTCAAGAAAACCATTACCAAACTGAAAAAATTCAGTTATCTGCCGCTGATAAACGCCATCGGCATCGAACTGGTGGTCAGTCCCCGGCTGTCGGCCATCAACACGATTCTGCAGCACATACGGCGCGGCAAAGTTCTTTCAGCGATCCTGATCAAGGGAGAGCAGGCCGAAGCCATCGAGGCCGAGGCCCTGGAATCATCCGGGATTGTCGGGAAACCGCTCAAGAACCTGCCCATGCCAAAGGGCGCTCTCATCACCGGTATCATACGTCAAAATGAAATTATCATTCCCACCGGCGAAAGCGTGATCGAACCCCATGACCGGGTCATCATATTTGCAAAAAAGCAGGCAATTCCCAGAATTGAAAGCCAACTGACCATGAAACTGGAATCCCGATAGATGCGCTGGCGATATATCTTAAAAATCATCGGCTTGCTGTCCTTTTTTTTCGGGGTCACCATGACAGTTCCCCTCATCGCGAGCCTTTATTATCATGATCCCGGCGTGCCGCCGTTACTCATGTCCATGGCGATCACCATCATCTGCGGTCTGTTGGCATATCTGATGTTTATCAGATCCGAAGTAGAATTTATCAGCCAGCGGGAAGGCATGGCCATCGTGGCTGTCGGCTGGACGGTCGTAGGGCTTTTCGGCGCCCTTCCCTTTTATCTGTCCGGCGAAATCCCGGGATTCACCGACGCCTTTTTTGAATCGGTGTCCGGTTTTACTACGACCGGTGCCTCGATACTCACGCATATCGAAGGGGTTTCCAAAGGCCTGCTGCTCTGGAGAAGCTTTATCCAGTGGCTTGGCGGCATGGGGATCATCGTGTTGTCCATCGCCATTCTTCCCTTTCTGGGCGTCGGCGGCATGCAGCTCTACAAAGCGGAAGTTCCCTCCCCGGTTCCGGACAAACTCAAACCCCGCATCCGGGACACCGCAAAAATTCTCTGGAAGGTGTACGTCCTGATTTCCGTTCTGGAGGTCTTGATGCTCCTTATCGGCGGCATGAATTTTTTCGATGCGCTGTGTCATACGTTCACCACCATGCCCACCGGTGGGTTCTCCACCAAAAACGCGTCCATCGCCCATTACGGGAGCGTGTACGTGGATGGGGTCATCGTGGTGTTCATGATGCTGGCCGGCATCAATTTTTCCCTTCACTACCAGCTTCTCACCGGAAAGCCCCTGGCCTTCTGGAAAGATTCGGAATGCCGGTTTTTCCTGGCATCCGTTGCGGTGCTGTGCATCCTTGTGACCGCCGACATTTACGGAAACGTCTATGATTCCATCGGTCAGGCATTTCGATACGGTGTTTTCCAGGTGGTTTCCATCCTGACGACCACCGGATTCGCCACCGCCGACTATGAGCTGTGGCCCGCCATGTCGCAGATAATCCTGCTGCTGTGCATGTTTATCGGGGCGTCGGCCGGCTCCACCGGCGGCGGGGTGAAATGCCTTCGCATCATGCTGTGTTTCAAGTACTGTTATCGGGAATTGTTCTCCCTGGTCCATCCGCATTCCGTATCCAAGATCAAAATCGCCGGTAAAAGCATTCCGGAAGACGTTATGAGAAGCGTTCTGGGGTTTCTGGCCCTGTATGTCGGACTGTTCACGGTGTGTACCGTGGTGCTGGCCGGATTGGGTGTCGACATGATTACGGCCATCGGTGCGGTGGCCGCGTCCATAGGAAATATCGGGCCCGGTTTCGGTCTGGTCGGCCCGGTGGAAAACTACGCGCAGATCCCGCTGATGGGCAAATGGCTGCTCATCTGGTGCATGCTGCTCGGTCGCCTTGAAATCTATACCGTCATTATTTTTCTCGTGCCGGAATTCTGGCGGAAGTGAGTTGATACAGCGGCAGAAAGCCCGTCAGAATAACCTGAGACGACCTGAATCATGGGACTTGGCTCTAACGCCAGCCATATTTCCGTAAATTCAACTGCGGGGTCCCGCCCGTTCCCGGCGGTCGACATGGCTTGGTCCGGGGAAAAGATGCCGGCGCCATGAAGCGTTAAGAAGCGCAAACTGTTTGAGGCGCACCGAGTTTTTGCGCCTTAGCTTCATGGACCCGGCATCCCCCGGATCGCGCCGGCGAAGCCGGGAATGGGCGGGACGGAGCCCGCAACAACGTGGCCGAAGATATAATCAAACCTGAATCATGAAACTGTCTGAGAAAATGCTGAAAGCCGGATGGAACATCATCCCTGAAAAAAACGGTTCCTACACCATTTTCGGGTCCAACGCTCAAACATACACGTTCACACCTGACACCAACGAATGGTCGATTCCCCGGGAAGAGATTGAACACTTTCTGGACAACGATCTGGAACAGATTCGATCAAAAAAGGCATCGGCCATGACGACTGCCTCCCGATTAACGGCGCTTTCCCATACCCGGCAATCCTCCGAACCGATCCGGATCATCTGTAGAGACAAATTGGCCGCGCATAAAACTGTTCTGCATTTCGGTACGGGCATGGACCGGTTCGCCACATCGGATCTGCTCAAATCCGGCTGTCTGGAGGTAGTGGATTATGATCCCAATTTTTATCCGGACCCGTCCGTTTTTAAAAAAAAATACGATGTCGTCATTGCAAATTATGTCTTGAATATTCTGCCGCCGGAAGAACGCCACAATGCCTACCAGCTGATCAAAGACGCCCTGAAGGATACGGGAACCGCTTATCTGACGGTACAGGGCGTCTGGCCTGTAGAACATAAGTACCAGATTATGAAACGATATCAGGACGGTTATCTGATCAGAACCGGGTATAACACCACCTTTCGGAAAGGATATACCCCGAATGAATTTCTCCGGGAGATAAAACAGGAAATCAAGGGAAGGCCCAGGCTGATTAAAATGCTTTACAGCAACACCTTTGCCAGTTGGACCAGAGAGTAAAGGCCTCCGGAATTCATTTTCCCTCGGCCCCAGTCTCATTAAGTACGTGTCCCCCCTGACCCGTAAAGCCGGATATTTACAAATAGATTCAGCATGGGAAACAATGTTTATTCACTATTCAAGATTTGTCATCTTATTCCTTTCGCGCCAGAGTTAAAAAATAACGGTGAAGACGGTCATCCCCGGTCAGTTCGGGATGAAAAGCGGTGACCAGCCGTTTTTCTTCCCGGGCGGCCACCGGCGTGCCGTCTTTCAGTCTGGCGATAACCTTTGCTTTCCCATGAACAGCGACGATTTTTGGCGCTCGAATAAATACAGCTGGAAACAGACGATGTGCAAAAGTATTTAATACCGGGATATCGAGGTCCGCTTTGAAACTGTCAATCTGTGGCCCGAAAGCGTTTCGCTCCACATCGATATCGATGGTTTCCAGCAGAGATCGGCCGCCGACAACCCTTTTGGCCATCAAGATCATTCCCGCGCAGGTCCCCCAGACCGGCTTTTGAAGCGCAAATCGGCGCAAGGGCTCAACCAGACCGTAATCATGAGCCAGTTGGGCGATGGTGGTGCTTTCCCCCCCTGGTAGAATCAACCCGTCAAGCACGCGTAATTGTTCGGGGCGTCTCACTTGCTTTGTATCCGCGCCGAGACGTTTCAATATCCGTATATGCTCTATAAAGGCCCCCTGCAGAGCCAAAACGCCGATTTTCATTTTTTCTTCCATCCGTAATTATGAATGATGCCGGCTACCAACCACGGACCGCCAGGCGTTCTTCCTGTTTGAGGCTGTCCACATTGATTCCCACCATTGGGACACCCAGATTTTCGCTGATCTTTGCCAGAATTATCGGATCATTGAAATGGGTCGTGGCTTCGACAATGGCCTTAGCCCGTCTGGCCGGGTCACCGCTTTTGAAAATGCCGGATCCCACAAAAACCCCGTCCATGCCAAGCTGCATCATCAAAGCCGCATCCGCCGGGGTGGCGATTCCGCCTGCGGCGAAATTAACCACCGGCAAGCGACCAAGGGCTTTAGTCTCTTTAACCCGGTCATACGGAGCGCCGATATCCTTGGCATAAGTCATCAGCTCTTCCTCAGGCATCAGTTGCAGACGACGCATTTCCCCCATTACCGTGCGGGCATGCCGCACCGCTTCGACCACATCCCCGGTGCCGGCCTCTCCCTTGGTACGAACCATAGCGGCACCCTCACCAATCCGGCGCAACGCTTCCCCCAGATTTCGGCAGCCGCACACAAACGGAACCTTGAAAGCATGCTTATCGACGTGATAAGTTTCGTCGGCTGGAGTCAGCACTTCACTCTCGTCTATATAATCGACGCCGATGGCTTCAAGAATCTGCGCCTCGACAAAGTGGCCGATTCGGCATTTGGCCATGACCGGGATGGTAACCGACTGAATAATCTCACGAATCAGGCCCGGATCGGACATACGGGCAACGCCGCCGTCAGCGCGAATATCCGCCGGCACCCGCTCTAAAGCCATCACCGCGACCGCACCGGCTTTTTCAGCAATCACGGCCTGTTCCGCCGTAACCACATCCATAATAACTCCGCCCTTAAGCATTTGGGCCAGGCCGCTTTTCAAGGTAAGCTCATCGCTTTGTTTCTCTGACGTTTTCTGCTTTTCAGACATAATTTCTTCCTCCTGTTACAAATAATGTGATAAACGATAAAAATTCTATTCGGATCATGAGTTCTCCGAAATGTCTTGAACCTCATGATTGAATTTAAATTTCGGAAAATCGTCGCATCGGCATGAAACCAGTCGAAATTTTAAACACCATGTTGCGCCAGTCGCTTTTTCCGGGAGTTTACCATCGCCACCGGGGCCTTTTGCGAGATCGCCAAATTTGTATCGGCTATTTTATTGACTTGGCAGAAAAAAAACAGATACAATTTTTTATAAAAATAAGCATAACAGACAGGATCGATTACGTGCCGCCTCAGAACCGAAGGTGATGTCGAACCGATAAAGGCTGGAAAAAAACTTAAAAGGAGGGATGATGTCCCGGAAGGCTAAAAAACCGTTTCGTTACATTCAACTGGTCGCTGAAATCGAGCAGAAAATCACAAATGGGACCTACCAGCCCGGGGAAAAGCTCCCATCGATTCGTAAACTTCATGAACAGTCGAATTTAAGTGTTTCAACGGTTTACCATGCCTATATGGAGTTGGAAAGCCTGGGACTGATCGAGTCCAGATACAAATCGGGTTATTATGTCAAACCGGTGGTATTGAGAACCATGCAGGCGCCGGCATCAATCAGAAGCGTATCGCCTCCCCGGGAGGTTCGCATGTCATCGATGATCAATTCGGTCGTATCGGCCATCAATGATCCACGCCTGGTACCGTTGGGCATGACGGTCACAGACACTGCGCTTCTGCCGTTCAAACCATTTTCCCGCATTTTGAAAAGTCTGTCCCAAAAAGATGTCAGGTCCATGTTGACCTATTCACTCTCCGAAGGGCATCCGGAACTCAGACGCCAACTGGCATTTAGAATGCTGGGCGTTGTCCGGGGAATATCCCCGGAGGATATCATTATCACCAACGGCTGCATGGAGGCGGTGGCACTGTCCCTGCTGGCGCTGACGCATCCCGGTGAAACCGTCGCCATCGAAACGCCGACCAATTTCAGTTTTTTGCAGTTGATCAAGGAACTGGGGCTCATGGTGGCGGAAGTGCCGACAGACCCGAAAACCGGGGTGATCATCGACAAGCTGGAAGAGATGATTACGCGAACGAAAATCGCGGTGTGCCTGTTTATGACCAATTTTCACAACCCACTGGGAGCTTTGATGCCGGATGCCCACAAAGAACAACTGGTTCGCCTGCTGGAAAAACACGAAATCCCCGTAATCGAAGACGATATCAGTGCTGAAATCCATTTCGGGGAAAAACGCCCTGTACCGCTCAAGGCACTTGATCGTAAGGGGCTGATCACTACATGTTCTTCTTTTTCAAAAACCCTGGCACCCGGTTTGAGAGTCGGCTGGGTCATACCGGGCAAACGCTGTAAAAAAAAGGTCCAGAATCTCAAAGCCGGTATTTCGGTATCGACTTCGACTCTGGATCAGTATCTAATCGCCCGGTTTCTGGACGGCGGCGCCTATGAACGGCACCTGCGACTTCTCATCAAGTCGATACGGCGCCAGATGGTCCAAACGGCGCTTTCGATCCACAGGCACTTTCCCCGGGATATCCGTCTGGCGCTCCCCCGGGGAGGCTCTTTGCTGTGGGTCGAGCTGCCCTCTCATATCGACGGACTGAAGGTCTATCAGCAGGCTTTGACACAAGGCATATCCATCATACCGGGAGAGGTCTGTTCCAATTCCGGCTATTTTAAAAATTTTATCCAGATCAGTTGCGGTATCCCCTTCACATCGACGGTTGAAAACGCAATCGAGACACTGGGCACTCTTATTTGCAAAATGACTTAATATTCGATGCGTTATACTTTTTTATTAAAGAAAGAAGAAGGAATTTACAGATGTAACGACTGATTCGCTTCATCAGCTTAACCTTGCTCCCACGGCCAATGGCCCTCCACCTCAAGGTGAAGTGTGAAACCCAGAAAAGTCCGAATGAGGATTATAAGCCCTAATATTGCGACGTTTATTAAAGTGTCTGCAACAACCACGGTTCGAATGATGTCCCCTGCGATGAGAAACTCCAGGCCCAGGATTATCGAACGCCCTAACTGGCGCCGGTATGAACGATACGCAGCCCCTTCCGATTTTTTTCCGAAATCCGATAAAAAACGAAATGACGAAACTGCGGAACCGGCGACTATTACAAAAACACCGATGGTCTCAATTCCGTAACCCGCTATTGAGATCAGTTCTTTGAACTCCATGATTCACGCCTCCCGGCATATGGACCGCAGCAAAAGCAGATCACACCGTCTGACTTGTCTTTTCGGAATCTCGCATACTCGCTTGCATAACTGTCTTCTGCCTTGATACGCCTCGAAGACGAACGGATAAGCGGAGCGTACGAGATTCTGAAAATCCTGCGCAATCACGACGCAATCAGTTTTTGCCGAAGCCCTTACCATATAGAATTTCTATCGTTATTCTGATCATGAAAAACACAGCCCAATCCTGATTCCATTATTAAATCAAGACATTTATTACAGGAGGTGCAGCGGGCAGGAGAAAGGTCGCCGCTCAACCAGCGGTCGACCAGATTCGGTTCCCTGATAAAACCGGCATCCCCCGGATCGCACCGGCGAAGCCGGGAATGGGTGGGACGCAGCCTGCAACAACGTGGCCGAAGATATAATCAAGCCCGAATCATGAAACTGTCGAAAAAAATGCTGAAAGCCGGATGGCACATCATCCCTGAAAAAAACGGAGCCTACACCATCTTCGAATCAAACGCTCAAACATACACGTTCACACCGGACACCAACCAGTGGTCGCGATACCCATGGAAAAAATCAAACATCTTCTGGACAAGGATCTGGAGCAGACTCAATTAAAAAAGGCATCGGCCATGACGACTGCCTCCCGGTTAACCGCGCTTTCCCATACCCGGCAATCCTCCGAGCCGATTCGAATCATCTGCAGAGACAAATTGGCCGCGCATAAAAACGTCCTGCATTTCGGTACGGGCATGGACCGGTTCGCCACATCGGATCTGCTTAAATCCGGGTGTCCGGAGGTAGTGGATTATGATCCCAATTTTTATCCGGGCCCATCCGTTAAAAAAAAATACGATGTCGTCATTGCAAATTATGTCCTGAATATTCTGCCGCCGGAAAAATCCATAATGCCTACCAGCGGATCAAAGACATCCTCAAGGATACTGGAACCGCCTATCTGACGGTACAGGGCGTCTGGCCGGTGGAACATAAGTATCAGATTATTAAACGATATCAGGACGGATATCTGATCAGGACCGGGTATAACGCCACCTTCCGGAGAGGATATACCCCGGATGAATTTCTCCGGGAGATAAAACAGGCAATCAATGGGAGGCCCAGACTGATTAAAATGCTGTACAGCAACACGTTTGTCAGTTGGACCCGAGCGCAGGGGCCTCCGGAATTCATCTTTTCCGAGACCTTCAGGACTTTATCCGTTTTTAAAAAAAAGGAAGAATATTATTCACTATTCAAGATTTGACCCCATAATTCTATAGTATCGAGATATATGAATTTTTCTGGAAACAGACCTTCCGGGTGGCGTTTCCCCATTTTTCACCTTGTTCCAGCAGTTGAAAAAACAGATCACTGTCCGTCACCATGCGGCCTCCCACAACATCCACGCCCCGGGCAAACACCGGATCTGGAAAATACCCTGCCGTAGGCCCCACAATGGAAACGAAAGCATCGGGGTCGCAATGGGTCATGATTTCATCCAGGGAGTTGTTTAATATGGTGGTACTTGTGCAAAGCACCTTGTTGCAGGATTTCAGTTCATCCGGGTCCAGGGTGATGTTCAAATGGGGAAACTTTTTTATCAATTCTGCTTTTTTTTCAAGAATCAAAAGTTTAGCACCGGTTTTTTTGATCGTTTTCATGAGGGGCATGAAAAGTCCCACCATCCCGATGCTGTCCTGCGCTGAAAGATTAAGAAGCCCCAGAGAATCACTGGTGCTATCCACTTCCAATCCCATCTTCACCATGGCAAAGTGGGAAATAGCATTAACAGCAGCCATGCTGATCATCTCTTTGACTGAATCATCGGACCCAAACTCCAGGGCGAAGGAGACGGGATCTTTGCCAATGAACTGTTCAGGACGAAGCATATTGTATGCATGCGCCGACTGTGTATCCCCAATCAATACAAAGCTGATACCGGCGGAGCCACCCTTCAACCCCATGGCCATGAACTCCGCATTTTTGGGCTGTCCTTCGTCATAAAGAGGGGGGAAAAACATTTTTTCAATGGGCGGAATAGAAAAGCGCTCCGCCAAAGTTGTCACAATTTTTCGAAAATTATCTTTTAAATCCACGACATCATTTCCCATTAATTTAAGGCTCATGCTGAGTTTAAAGGGTCTTTGTATATTTCACCGTAACATCGTTGTGCCGGCGGGGGCAGGCCCCGGAATCCAAGGCGGTAAGGGTCACGAAAGGAGTCAAATGACGTTTAAGTGCCCAAAAGTCATAAATTTTCATAACATATTAAAATAATCAGCGCCACTAAAAGTTAACATATTAAAAGGCGATAGCTTGAAACAGGGATGAATGCGACTCAACCCTGCCGGGGTTTCGGTTGCCGCCTATTCGTCATCAGCTTTTTCCTGTTCCCATGGCCACTGGCCCTCCACCTCGAGGTGAAGGGTGAACCCCAGAAAAGTTCGAATGAGGATAATCAGTCCCAATATCAATACATTCATTAATGTGTCTGCGACAACTACGGTTCGAATGATGTCCCCTGCAATGAGAAACTCCAGACCGAGGATTATCGAACGCCCTAATTGGCGCCGGTATGTACGGTACGCAGTCCCTTCCGTTTTTTTCCGAAATTTCGATAAAAAATTAAGCGATGACACCGCGAAACCGGCCACTATCACAAAAACCCCTATGGTTTCGATTCCATAGCCCGCTATTGATATCAGTTCTTTAAACTCCATGATTTAAGCCTCCCGACATATGGGCCGCGACTTTAGTAGTGGGGCGGTTTCTCATTTGGAGGGGCATCGATTCCCAGGGTCAGCCCCGACAGCTCTTTGACCCGTTTCACCAGGGCGTCACAGATGTTGCCGAGTCTTTCGATCTCCTGCTGTTGTTCGCAAACCACATCATTCAGCTCTTTGATGGTCTGTTCCTGATAAGCGATTTTAGTTTCAATGTTCACCAGACGCTCTTCGTTCATATGCAGGGTTTTCCTTTTCCTTCCCGTGGCTTGGTTTCAACGCCGCCATGTTTTCATAAAATTTAGCTGCGGAGTCCCGCCCGTTCCCGGCGGTCGACATCGCGTGATCCGGGGAATGTGCAGATGTCAACCGCAGAAACACATGAAGTTTATCCATCATACCCTTCATCGATCGCCAGATCATTGCCCCTTGCTGAAGCTACCGCCAACTGATCACATCGTTCGTTCAAAGGATTACCGGCATGGCCTTTGACCCATCGGAATTCAATATCGAGTCCCTCGACCAGATCCAGCAATTTTCCCCACAGATCCGGGTTGATCGCCGGTTTCTTATCGGACTTGACCCAACCGTTTTTTCTCCATTTTTTCGCCCACCCTTTTTGTATTCCATTTACAACATAGCTGGAGTCACTGTAAAGCACCACCGGAACATTCCGGTACTCCAGATGTTGCAGCGCCACGATACAGGCCGTCAGTTCCATGCGGTTATTGGTGGTATGCCGGAAGCCGCCTGTCAGTTCTTTTCGATCCTCTTTATAAATCTGGACGATGCCGTACCCTCCCGGACCGGGGTTGTTTATACTGCCGCCATCGGTATAAATGGTGACTTGTCCATCTTCAGGCAACGTGTCATTGGCTGCCGTTTCAGGCATTTTCCCATACTTTCGGGTTCGATTATAAGATGGATTTTTCAGCCATTTTTCCGCCTCGGCTCTGGATGGAAATCCTTTAAAAAGAGCCCCGGCAAATCCTCTGACCTGGGCCTGGGCCTCCGGCCAGTTATCATAAACTCCCGGTTTTCTTCCTTTTGCAATCGCGTAATATTTCTTTTTAGTCACCTTGTCGTCCTTTCAAAACCAATTAAAAACTGTTCGGATCATGGCTGCAGTGCCAAACCGGTATACCGCTGCAGGATTGTACCGATTTTCCATTGAAGGTCAACAGGGATTGTCATTCCGATCATAATATCTTTATCATCACCGGGTATTATGCTATCGTAATTTTTATGAGTAGTTACCCGTTTCACTGAAACGCTGAAACGGAAATTAAACCGCTCAAGTCATTATTTCCTATCTGTCTGTTTCCAATTTTCACCATTTTGGAGGCCGGTTTGGCCATGGGCTATAAACTGCTGGATCACACAGGAGACATCGGCATCACGGTCTGGGCCGACAATCTCAAAGATCTTTACAGCCAGGCGGCAACAGCGCTGTTTGACATCATCACGGAAAGAGACCGGGTAAAAGGACTCGAGCAGCGAGACGTCCGCGTGGAAGGCAGGGACAACGAAGAACTGCTGGTAGCCTGGCTCAACGAGTTGCTGTATCTTCACGAGGTCGAACGCCTCCTCTTTCATGATTTTACCATAACGGACATCGGGGGTGGAACACTCAAAGGCGTTGTACGCGGCGAGGTACTGCAGGAAGATTACCATATTATTCATACCACCGTCAAAGCGGCGACCTTTCATCAACTCCAGGTCAAAAACGAAAACGGCCGATGGTCGGCCAGAGTGATTCTGGATATTTAACTGCGGAGTCCCGCCCGTTCCCGGCGGTCGACATGGCGTGATCCGGGAAAAAGATGCCGGGGCCATGAAGCGTTAAGAAGCGCAAACTGTTTGAGGCGCGCCGAGTTTTTGCGCTTTAGCTTCATGGCACACCGGCATCCCCCGGATCGCGCCGTCGACGCCGGGAACGGGCGGGACGGAGCCTGTAACAACGTGGCCGAAGATATAATCAAGCCCCACTTTTTTTGAGCGAACCACCGGAAAGGAGTATCATGAAGCCGTCAAATCCCGTCAGAATCGAAAAAATAGATGACTTTCGCTGGCGAATTCCGCGGGAAGGCGCCATGCGAACCGACGGTCTGGTCTATGCGGATGAACACATGATAGAGCACATCCGCCTGGAAGAAAGCCTGCTTCAGGTCAAAAACGTGGCCCATTTACCGGGCATTGTGGGCAATTCCATGGCCATGCCCGATATTCACTGGGGTTACGGGTTCCCCATCGGCGGCGTGGCCGCATTCGATATGGAAACCGGCATCGTGTCCCCCGGCGGCGTGGGATACGACATCAACTGAGGGGTCCGCCTGATGCGCTCCGGACTGGAGCGTTCCGATATACAATCCCGAATCCGGGACATTGTCGATGCGCTGTTTCTCAACATTCCCTGCGGGGTCGGTTCCCGCCGAAAAGACCTGAAACTGAATGAAACCAGTTATCAAAAAGTGCTGACAAAAGGCGCTGAATGGGCTGTCAGCCAAGGCTACGGACTTCAGGACGATCTGGAACATATCGAGGAAAACGGATGCATCACCGGCGCCGATCCCGGGCAGATCTCCCCGAAAGCATACGACCGCGGAAAGGCCCAGCTGGGGACCCTGGGATCGGGCAATCATTTTGTCGAAGTCGGTTACGTGGCGGACATATATGATGAGGCCCTTGCCCATGCTCTGGGATTGAGACCGGATCAGGTGACGGTCATCGTGCATACGGGGTCGAGAGGATTCGGGCACCAGGTCTGTGACGATTTTATCCGGGTCATGCTCCGGGCGTCGGAAAAATACGGCATTCGACTGCCGGACCGGCAGCTGTGCTGCGCTCCCATCCGATCCAATGAAGGGCAACGCTACCTGGCCGCCATGGCCTGTGCAGCCAATTTTGCCTTTACCAACCGGCAGCTCATCACCCACTGGGTCCGGGAATCCTTTGAGCAGGCGCTGGGTATGGGACCAGCCCGTCTCGGATTGGACCTGATATACGACGTCTGCCATAATATTGCCAAACTGGAAGAACACGAAATCGGCGGAAAAAAACGCACGGTCTGTGTTCACCGAAAAGGGGCCACCCGGGCCTTTCCTCCCGGCCACTCCAAGGTCCCCCGGGCCTACAGAGAAACCGGACAGCCGGTTCTGATCCCCGGAGATATGGAACGCTGTTCATACGTACTGGTAGGAACCCGGCGGGCGATGGCGGAAACCTTCGGCAGCACCTGTCACGGTGCCGGCCGGGTCATGAGCCGACATCAGGCCAAAAAAAGGGCCAAAGGCAGGGCCATTGTCCGGGAAATGGAAGACCGCGGCATTTTTGTCCGAAGCGCCAGCCGTGCCACCCTGGCCGAAGAAATCTCCGATGCCTACAAGGATGTCAGTGAGGTGGTAAACGTGGCCCACGGGGCCGGCATCAGCCGGAAAGTGGCCAGACTGGTTCCCATGGGCGTCATCAAAGGATGAGAACGGGGTCACATCTTAAATATTAAATATTCGAAAAAACGAATATTTAAGATGTGACCCCATATACTACAGAGGAAATACTCCTGTCTCGACCTGCCGTTTCAATTCGTTCAGCAGTATCTGAAGATCCCGTTCCCTGGCCCCTTTCAAATGCCGCCAGATTTCCTGACATTCCCGGCTTTCCGAAGCATTTTCAATATAGGCGTCATATCGATAAAGGCTTTTGGAAATAATAGTGATTGTTTCCAGAAGATCATAATTGATGTTTTTCAGCATGATTTCCTCCTGATTAAATGGTTAAATAACTTTAAAAAATGCCTTTACATTTACCATTAAACACAATCCAATCTTGCCTTGTAAATAAGGGTTTCATCTATTTTCCATGTCATAAAATCTCAATTATACCGCTTTTTTACCCTATCCCGGCAGCACCTTTATCCTGTCTTCCAAACAAAAATATCTTGCAGTTACACGTGTAAGATGATAGCAGGTAATCAATTGGCGTATGGCTTTTGATTAATACATATTAAATGCTTATAAAATTTTCGGTTTACAGAAATGATGCATTCACCGGATTTTACGTTTGACAGGCTCATAGAACGATCGGCAAAGAACCACCCCGCCCAGCCGGCTCTGAGTTTCGTAAATCAGAAACCTATCAGCTACTCCAGTCTGTATAAAAAAATAAGGCGGCTGTCCTGTTTTTTGCTTGAACACGGAATCCGCAAAGGCGACAAAATTGCCCTTTACGGTGAAAATTCACCGAACTGGGGGATTTTTTATTTTGCCGTCACAACCATCGGGGCCGTTATTGTCCCCATTTTGCCGGATTTCCGACCCAATGAAGTCAAAGCGATTCTAGAGCATTCCGAATCCCGAATGATAGGTATTTCAGGTAAGCTGTTGAAAAAAATGTCAAACGTAGTGGTTGACGCTCTTTCCACGATCGTAAGAATCGATGATTTTGACATATTTTCAGACCACTCGTCATTTAACGTATCCGAAACAGACGCTGCCCGGCTGAACTTTGACGAAACCGGCGAAAAACCGATCACCCGTCCGAATGCCGCTGAACCCCTGAACGAAGATGATCTGGCCGCGATCATTTACACATCCGGCACCACCGGCCAACCCAAAGGCGTCATGCTGAGCCACAAAAATATTATTTCAAACGCCATCGCCGGCACGAAAATTCAGACGGTGACGTCAAACGATCGCTTCCTGTCGGTACTTCCGCTGTCGCATACGTATGAATGTACCATCGGAATGGTTCTGGCCGTTATGCAGGGGGCTTCCGTTTACTATCTGGACAGGCCGCCGGCCCCGAATGTACTGCTGCCGGCGATGAAAACCGTCCGGCCGACCATGATGCTGACAGTGCCGATGGTAATCGAGAAACTGTATAAGAATAAAATTTCCCCTCAGCTCAACGCAAACCGATGGATACGCACGGCATGCCGCATCGGCTTTCTCCGCAGAACCATTTATAAAAAAGCCTGTAAAAAACTCATGGCGGCTTTTGGCGGCGAACTTCATTTTTTCGGCATCGGCGGGGCGGCTCTCGATCCGACCGTCGAAAAATTTCTCCGCGAGGGAAAATTTCCCTATGCCATCGGCTACGGCTTGACGGAAACATCGCCTCTGATCGCCGGAACCAACCCGCAACATTCTGCATACAGATCCACGGGGCCGGGTATCGTCGGCATATCGATTAAAATCAACACGTCCAGATCCGACACCGGTGAAGGGGAAATTCTGGTCAAGGGCGAAAATGTCATGAAGGGTTACTACAAAGATCCCGAGCGAACCCGCGAGGTATTTACGGAAGACGGATGGTTCAGAACAGGCGATCTCGGAACATTTAACAAACACAACTACCTGTATATCAAAGGACGCCTGAAAAACCTTATTCTGGGCCCGAGCGGTGAAAATATTTATCCGGAAGAAATCGAAGCGCTCATCAACAACCATGAATTCGTTCTGGAATCCATTGTCTATGAACTCAAGGGCAAACTGGTTGCCAAAGTTCACCTCAACCATGAAAAACTGGAAGCGACCTTTAACGAGTTGAAGGAAAATGCGAGCCGGCTTCATGCCGACATGCAGCAACGGGCCAATGAACTCACTATTGAGATCAAAGCCTATGTAAATGAGCGGGTGAACAAGTTCTCCCGTTTAAGTGAGGTGCTTCACCAGGCCGAGCCCTTTGAAAAAACCCCCACGCATAAAATCAAACGTTATAAATACGTGTAAGGGTCACGGAAGGAATAAATTCCGCCTAAAACTCAACTCGAATACCGGCTTCCACCCATCTGTCGGGATTTTGATATTGTTCAAACACGTACTGTGCCCCGTTGAATACATTATGCAACGTGCAAAAAACATTCGCTTTTACAGGTTTGCGAACAGACAGGTCGAAATTCATGTTCAAGTCCCAGATAACGTCCCTCCGGGATTCGCCGACATCCCAGTCCAAATGAGCGTATTTTCCATAAAGTTCAGCATACAGACCGTCTGAATCCTCATAACGCGCGGCCAGATGAAATGTATACGTTTTATCTGTATCCGAAGCCTCGGATGCCCTGACACGTTCATATGCCCCGCCTGCTCCGAAAGACAGATGACGGAGCGGAGCCGTTTTTACGTCCAGCTCAATTCCCCTGCGGCGAACGATATCTTCATTGACGGGAATGAATTTATTGCCCGATTGACTGAATTGGATGCCATCATAGACATAGTGATAGTATAAGGTATTTTTGATACAGAGCCAGGGTATTTTCCGGGTCTCAAACCCTGCCTGGTACGAACGGATTTTTTCCGGTTTCAGTTCCGGGTTGGGGGTATAGTTATCAAACAGGGTGACCCCTGACGTCCAGGAAAGCGGCGGCCTCGAAAACCCTCTGGATACGGATGCCCTCAAAACCGTATCGTCATTTAACTGCCACGTCCCGCCGGCACTTGGGCTGATAAAAGAACCCGCCACACTGTCTTCATCATATAGAATGCCAAACGTGACGGCATACGGTCCGAATCTGAAATTTTCATTTGCATAAACCGACCAGTATGACGCATTGGAATCTGTCCGGCTTATCACGATATTTTTGTAGCAGGCTGTCTGATCGATCTCACCCCTTTCCATATCGATTCCCAATACCGTCGTATGATGCACTTTTTCCCATACCAGGCGACCGGACGCTCCCCGGATCGTTTCATCGTAGACCCGATCAGAATAACATTCACCGCTGTCCAGGGTGTCCATGACGAAATCAACTCCCTGTTTGAATTGATGGCAGGCCAGGCTCATTTTCAAACAGGATGTCAACTCTGCGTCCAGGGTTCCTTCTGCAAAAAAAGTCTCGGTTTCACCGTTATAGGAAAGATTATTCGATGGATCATCAAAAAATCTAATATCCGGTCGACTGATTCCCATGCTCACCATAGCGCTCACATGGTCTGAAAAATAGTGCTCCAATTTTGAAAACAACGACGGGTTGTCAAACGCTCTCGAATCCCTCAGCCCGTCGGAGTCCTGGTACCCCGCACTCAGCAGATACCGGGTTCGATCGATCCTGCCTGAAATCCGGGCGCGATAATCCAGCGTATCTCGTTCACCGCACGATCCGCTTGCAAAAAATACCGGCGATTCCGTATTTCCTGCCGATTTCGTAATAATATGAACCACCCCTCCCAGTGATGATCCCCAGACAGCGGATGCCGGCCCCTTGATGATTTCAATGCGATCGATCATTCCCACGGGAATGGAATGGGTCTCTGCGCTTCCGCTGTTGGCCATATTCCAGGTCACGCCGTCAACCAGCACCCGGACATGGCGTGATTCCGACCCCTGAATTGAAATAAAAGACGCACTCCCGAAATCCCGGCTGTACGTATTGAGAAAAACTCCGGTGACACGGTCAAGGACTTCCGCCACCGTATGCGCGTTCATCTTTTGTATATCCTCGGCTGTAACGAATTCGATATTATCCGGCACTTCGGATACAGGTTTGGGATAGCGGGTGGACGTCACCACCAGTTCCTGTGGAGCATAAAACATGTTCAGGTATTTTATTTCATCATCCAGGCCGGATGCCGCGGTCATTATCGGCACATTGCAGAGCAGAATCACGGCTGCCGAAAAAAACAGACATTTCAACCGGCGCTGTTTCATAACATTGCGGTATCCATTTTAATGGTCCAATCAAAAGCGATTCCGCCGAAGCAGATGATTTGACTTATCGAATTTTATTGACGCTTTTAATACAGCTTTTTAATGTCTTTCAGAAATTGAATTTTTAATACAAAATATTGGAATAAATGGTTTTTTAATCTTAATCATAAATTCATTTTTAATGAAATAAAATAAGACCTGTTATTCTACTCATAATTATTGTTTTTTATCAATCTTTTTTAAACGCTATAAACAGCAGCGTTTTTCGGAAACGGAAAGCGCAGTTTTTTATGTTGTTCTCAGCTGCCTTGTTTTTTTATTGAATTCTATAGACAAAATTTGGTATAAGGAAAAAGAATTATTTTCTGATGGTTATTCCATAATCACCATTTATTATCGAATACTGCTCACAGGTATTTATTAATCAATTCAGTCTTTCAGAAAATCGGAAAAATAAATTTCACCATCTTATTTTCCTTTTCGTAGCCTCTCGCAATCCCAGTGGAATTTATTCCTTCCGTGGCCCTTATTTGATGATCTCGTAAAAATAGCGTTTGGGATGGTAACACGAAAAGCACGGGGTTTACGGTGCGCAGATTCAAGTTGGCAAACAGTCGGCAGCTGCCTGCCAACCGGTATCCGAAATGAGACGGAACACAGTGCAACTCAGAATCCGTGCTTTACCTGAAGCCGTCATTTTGTAACAACGTTTCAGCATAATGTACGAAGGAGGTCATTTATGTTCTACGATTCATGGGTTCTTCACAACTTCATTTTCTGCAATCTGGCGCTGTTGGTCATTGCAATCGCAAATTACCTGTACAGGGAGGTTAAAGGTCACAAAGAATAAAACGACTAAGTTACGCCCCACGCGGGGTGTAACGGATCACTGAATTTTCATATACAAAGGAGAGGCCATCCGGCCTCTCCTTTTTTTTCAGCATTACCGCGATAAAATAAAATCGTTCAGTTGAAACCCCGGCTCAGACAGATTACCCGTAATCAGAAAAAAACGACCTGCAGAACCGGTTACCCGATTCAACAGGCCGTCAGGCGAAACTCCCGGTCACTGATTGTGACCGTTGCAGGCAAGAAAAGGCAACCCGCGGACTATACCGATTCGACGGGCTTGAGCGCATAATGCCGTTGCGCATCGGCCACCGTGTTTCCTTTCACCGTACGCATGCCGCCATGGGAGGACACTTCAAAATCCGGATATGCATGACCGCCGTGTTCGATCACATCCAGGCCTTCCAGCTCTTCTTCCGCTGAAACACGCAGACCGATCGTGTGATGGATCACCTTGAACAACAGAAACGCGATCGGGAATACCCACAAAAAGCAGGCGGCGATTCCTAAAACCTGAACCCCTATGATCTTCAGAGACGTACCGCCCATATTGAAAATACCGGCAGCCAGGGTTCCCCAAGCTCCGTTGACGCCATGAACCGAGATAGCGCCGACCGGATCATCGATACGGATATGATCAAAAAACAAGACCGATACTACCACCAGCACACCGGCCACGGCACCAATCACCACCGAACTGAGCGGCGATACACTCGCACAGGGACTGGTAATGGCTACCAGACCGGCCAGTGCTCCATTCAGACTCATACCGACTTCCGGTTTTCCGAACTTGATCCGGGATGCCGTCATGGCCAGAATGGCACCGGCGGCTGCCGCCAGATTCGTGTTGACAAAAATCATGGCAATGTCTTTGGTGGCAGCTGTGGTTGACCCCGGGTTAAATCCAAACCACCCCAACCAGAGGATGAAAACGCCAAGAGCGGCCAGGGGCAGATTATGTCCCAGTATCGGTTTGATTTTCCCGTCTTTGGTGTACTTGCCGATTCGGGGGCCCAGGACGATGGCGCCGGCCAGGGCGGCCCATCCACCGACCGAGTGCACCACGGTCGAACCGGCGAAATCAATGAAGCCGAGCTTTTCCAGCCAGCCGCCACCATTGAAGAGCCCGCCCCATGCCCATCCTCCGAAAATCGGATAAATCAGCCCGCTGATGACCACGCTGTAAACCAGATATCCGGCAAATTTCGTCCGCTCGGCCATGGCGCCGGAGACAATGGTTGCCGCCGTTGCCGCAAAAACCACCTGAAACATCCAGAACGCCAGGACCCAGGGATCTCCGTCGACACTGAAATCACTCAGAAAAAACCCGGAGGTACCTATCCATCCGGTTTTCGACACCCCGAACATCAAACCGAATCCCAGAGCCCAATAAGCAATCGATCCCAATGAAAAATCCATCAGGTTCTTCATCATGATATTGATGGCGTTTTTCGCTCGTGTAAAACCGGCCTCCACCATGGCAAACCCGGCCTGCATAAAAAACACCAGCGTTGCGGCAACAAGGGTCCACACATAATCGGCATGGATTTGAACCAGATCGATGGCAGCTTTATTCGATTCAGGGTTCGGCGAACCGTCACCGGCCCAGGCACCGGATATCCACAGAGCGCATAAAGCAAGGGATAGTGCAATTAGTTTCATGTCGTTATTTCTCCTCCTTGGTTTTTCCCGGGGCTGGTTATGGATCACTGTCCGCAATCACCTGAAACCCGGAATGGCGTGCTGATCGGTGCTCGATCAGCTCAGTATAAAAAAACAAAAACCAACCTTTTTGTATTTTATGTCATTTGCAAATCAGGTGCCAAACCTGAAGAACCAAGTCTTATTGCTCTTATTTATTTAAAATTATTAACTATTTTATATTTAAACAAAATTGAACAATCCTACATTTATGTATATAAAAATAGTCCTGCCAACTAATTTGTCACGTATTTCTTTGATTCCGTGTTATGTCCAAAAAAAGGATGCGCCCCCTCTCCCTGATTGTGTTTGATCTATTGCCCCGGAATCCTTTAATGCAGATCAAGAGAGCAACGGGATTTGACCGGGTGAAAGCGGATTGACATAAGTGGATGCGTATGTCGGTCGGAAACAGGTCGAGCATCCCGAGACACAATTTTCCAGGCAGCCGCATCAAGCCGCCCGGCCAATTGTAAAATTTATTCCATGACCTCTTTTGCGTGATTCGGCGGGGATCGGCCCGAACCGATACGGGTGGACACGATCTGACGTGTCGTTTTCAATCCATTGTCATGAAATGTTTTTTGATAAGTAAAAACTGGTTAACCGGCATCATTCGGCCTGCGGTTCATGCCGGCGTAATTGTTACATTACTATGAATAAAAAAAAGGATGACTTTCGAATGAAAAAGCTACTGTGGGGACTCTGTCTGGTATGGGTACTGTCGAGCACGGTCTGGGCTGAAGAGGCCAACACGGTCTCGGTGGATGTATTGGCGAAAACGAGTTCAAGCTGGGACGGCACCCCGTTGCCGAATTATGCTGACGGCACGCCGGAGATAACCATCCTGAGGATCGAGATTCCGGCGGGAATGCAGTTGGCCCTCCACAAACATCCGGTGATAAATGCGGGTGTTCTGTTGCGTGGAGAACTGACTGTAATCACGGAAGACAACAGAATATTGCATCTCAACGCCGGGGACTCCATCGTTGAGGTTGTCAACACCTGGCATTACGGTAAAAACGAGGGCAATGGATCGGCGGAAATTATTGTTTTCTATGCCGGCAGCGTCGACACGCCGATAACCGTTAAAAACTAAAGCGGGCTATGTCCGCAGCCCAATTTTCATGGAATTGCCGTTACAAAAAACTCTTTTATTTTGTACCGCCCGTTCGCTTGGCTCTCTCGAGGCACAGAGATCGCAGAGCCCCAAATCACCGTTTTGAGGCTCGCGTTCTCCGCGTCTCAAGCGAAGCGGGCGGTCAATATACAACGGGAAAAATTCTTGTATTTTTTGCCGGTCTTTATATGTTCAACCCGGCAAATTTTTCGAATCATTTTCACATTTCAGCGGCCTCAGCAGCGATTCTTCTACCCAAGTTCGGGGACAGCAGGGCAAACGGTCCTGCTGCCCCGGCCCGTTTTTTCGGCTGACGGGCAGCGACCGGCTTGTTGCTGTGCGCGTGATGCCCCCGGGTACGGGGGGGGGCTTTTTTCTGCGGCGTTAAAGGGGCTGCGTCATAATTGAAGTCTGCCAGGGTTCGCCTCTCGATCGTAGATCCGATGGTCTTATTGATGGCACGGACCATGGCCTTGTCGTCTCCGGTAATAAGGGTGTACGCTTCGCCGCTTCGCGCAGCCCGGCCGGTCCGTCCGATTCGGTGAATGTATGCCTCGGGGGTGGAGGGGATATCGTAGTTGATGACATGAGAAACCCGGGTGACGTCAATGCCCCTGGCGGCGATATCCGTGGCCACCAGAATCTGAAATGTCCCGTCGCGAAAGCCTTCCAGTGCGGCCTGGCGGCGTCCCTGGGACAGATTGCCCTGCAGAGACGTTGACCGGTATCCGGCTCCGGCCAGTTTTTTACCCAGACTTTTGGCGCGATGCTTGGTCCGGGTAAATACGAGCACCGATTCGGCGTTAGTATTTCTCAATAATTTTAACAGCAGCGGCGTTTTCAAATGCTGAGCTACCGGATAAAGCGCATGACGAACCGTATCCGCCGGTGCAGTGGTCCCCACCTGTACGGTGGTCGGATCCCGCAGAATGTCCCCTGCCAGGCGACGTATCTCGGCAGGCATGGTAGCCGAAAAAAGAAGCGTCTGGCGCTTTTTGGGAAGATGCGTCAGGATGCGGCGGATGTCAGGGAAAAACCCCATATCGAACATCTGGTCGGCTTCGTCTATAACCAGCACTTCCAGTTGGGAAAAATCCACGGTATGACGGCCGATATGATCGAGAAGACGACCGGGACAGGCTACAACAATATCAGCACGCTTGAGTTTACTGATCTGCGGATTTATGCCGACACCGCCGTAAACCGCAGCGCTTTTCAGACCGGTTTTACATCCCAGGATTTCAACCGCCTGATGAATCTGTTCGGCCAGTTCCCGGGTGGGAGCCACGATCAGGGCACGGACGCAGCCATTATGTTTCCCCATCAACCGGTTCAATATCGGCAGGACAAAGGCAGCCGTTTTGCCGGTGCCGGTCTGGGCCATTCCCATCACATCGAGATTTCCGAGCACCTTCGGAATTGCCCTCGCCTGAATCGGGGTGGGAGTTACATACCCCGCCGCTGCGACACCTGCCGCAACTTCGGGATGAAAATTAAACGTTTTGAAATTCACTAAATACCTTCTTTCCGTGTTCCAACAAAAAAAGCCCCGGAATTATTCCGGGGCTTACGTGATTTTTAGTTACAACCAGGAACACTGACAATTTTAGAAACATTACAGGTTATCAAACCCGAAGTCAAGCATATTCAATGGATTTACCGAAATCGGTTATTGTTGATTTTTCCCGGGGCCGTGCATGCGTTCAGATATATTCCCGACGCAATTCTTCAATCATTTCATCGGCCAGCCGTTCTATCTTTCGAATCTCATGTTATCGGCCGTAACCACAGGACTCTGCTTTCTGCTCATCGGAAAAATTCAGGCTGCGCCAACCTGTTCCGATTTCTCCCCTTTCCTGTGGTCGGAGGATTTTTGTCCGGATTGGGCGAAGCCTTTATCCTGCGCAATACTTGTGGATTTTATTTCTTCCGTGCCCCTAACGAATGTGGGTTGAATATGACTTTTTACGAATCCATCAACAATTGATGAACTCGTAAAAAGTCCAAAATTTATATGTATCTGAAATTTTTATAAAAATTAATATTTTGGCCTTGACTTTTTCTTTAGGATTTTATAAAAAAAGCCATAATAATCA
>Ga0272441_10001941_pt1 | contig 43300 bp, 42 predicted proteins | sample SSMProp6N_FD_193582 | JGI IMG/M metagenome (GOLD analysis project Ga0272441, IMG submission 193582) | Marine sediment archaeal communities from Little Sippewissett salt marsh, Falmouth, MA, United States - SSM-Prop-6N | ecosystem: Environmental > Aquatic > Marine > Wetlands > Sediment ...
GGTTCCCCCGTACGCGCGGGGATAGTCCCTTGATGTAGTAGTCCGATCGGTTCCACTCCACGGTTCCCCCGTACGCGCGGGGATAGTCCTCCGGAGGTAGTCGTAGACCTGTGCTGCCATCGGGTTCCCCCGTACGCGCGGGGATAGTCCTTCCGAGATCTCGAAGACCTCCTCTACAATCACGGTTCCCCCGTACGCGCGGGGATAGTCCTCGCCGACAGGTAGAATCCGCGCCGACGGCCGCGGTTCCCCCGTACGCGCGGGGATAGTCCCGCTGTACCTGTACATGCAAGCCGATCACTCGTGGTTCCCCCGTACGCGCGGGGATAGTCCCTGGCGGAAAGATTGCTTCCGCTTCTGTGCAAAGGTTCCCCCGTACGCGCGGGGATAGTCCCGCATCACGGATAACCACCGCGTCTTCGGCCGTGGTTCCCCCGTACGCGCGGGGATAGTCCTTCGATGGGCTGGCACGCCAGACCGCCGAGTTCGGTTCCCCCGTACGCGCGGGGATAGTCCTCCTCTACGACCCGAGCTTGACCAACACTCACAGGTTCCCCCGTACGCGCGGGGATAGTCCGTCTTCAAGGCTGCCGGCGCGACGATCCTCCCCGGTTCCCCCGTACGCGCGGGGATAGTCCCCTTGACCTTCTTCGTGGTCGCGACAGCATCGAGGTTCCCCCGTACGCGCGGGGATAGTCCTACAAGGCAACAGAGGCAGGAATCAAAGTAGAGGGTTCCCCCGTACGCGCGGGGATAGTCCCTTGATCCAGCAGCTTGCAACGATCCGGTATGAGGTTCCCCCGTACGCGCGGGGATAGTCCCGCCCTTGTGGGCTTCTCGTTTGTTGGCTGGGAGGTTCCCCCGTACGCGCGGGGATAGTCCCACGGAAGCAGTACAGAAGGCAACGGAACACAAGGTTCCCCCGTACGCGCGGGGATAGTCCCGTAGGATTGAGCATGAGCTGATGCGTGTTTACGGTTCCCCCGTACGCGCGGGGATAGTCCTCTTTTCGATGATCCACTCCGCCGGCAATGTCGGGTTCCCCCGTACGCGCGGGGATAGTCCCGAGCTCCGGGCTGCACGTGGAAAGGACCCGAAGGTTCCCCCGTACGCGCGGGGATAGTCCCTTTCGCCCTATGGCTCTCTATCCCTCTTCCCAGGTTCCCCCGTACGCGCGGGGATAGTCCCGGGATGGGGTTCTCCGCGCTGTGAAGGCGCGGGGTTCCCCCGTACGCGCGGGGATAGTCCCACCAACGGGTGCTCGACAATGCAAGGGGGAAGGGTTCCCCCGTACGCGCGGGGATAGTCCCAGCGTATACCTCGATCCAAAGTGTGCCGATGAGGTTCCCCCGTACGCGCGGGGATAGTCCCAGGCTTTGCAGCCTATCGAGACTGGAGAGGATGGTTCCCCCGTACGCGCGGGGATAGTCCCCGGGTCCCCTGCGTATCGGCCCGGAATGATCCGGTTCCCCCGTACGCGCGGGGATAGTCCCAGGGCTCGCATATTACTACTCGCTCATCATCGGGTTCCCCCGTACGCGCGGGGATAGTCCCGAGGAATACAAGATCTTCGAAAGCCACATCCAGGTTCCCCCGTACGCGCGGGGATAGTCCCGGTCTTGTAATCGTACCCCTTGGTTGCGGGCAGGTTCCCCCGTACGCGCGGGGATAGTCCCATCCGAATACTCAATCAAATCGGAGATCGAGCGGTTCCCCCGTACGCGCGGGGATAGTCCTCATACGCTGTAGGTCAGACATTACGCGCCCCCGGTTCCCCCGTACGCGCGGGGATAGTCCATCCCAGGATGCCAGCCGCTGCAAGGCTCACGAGGTTCCCCCGTACGCGCGGGGATAGTCCCTCGCTCATGCTTCCTCCTACCTGTCTGCGTAGGGTTCCCCCGTACGCGCGGGGATAGTCCTTCGGTGTCTGGATCTGCGTCACAGGTGATGTAGGTTCCCCCGTACGCGCGGGGATAGTCCCTTCGCAATCACGATCGCGCCATTGTCACGGAAGGTTCCCCCGTACGCGCGGGGATAGTCCCGGGTTCTGGGCCGGATTTGACGTGCTCATGGAGGTTCCCCCGTACGCGCGGGGATAGTCCCGTCGATGAGATCAAGGCGGAAATAGATACGGAGGTTCCCCCGTACGCGCGGGGATAGTCCCTTTCCCCGCTGCAGAGTCAGACGCTGCTGACAGGTTCCCCCGTACGCGCGGGGATAGTCCCCATTAGACAGGCGGCAGAGGAAGGCATAAAGCGGTTCCCCCGTACGCGCGGGGATAGTCCCTGCCTAAAAGGCGCGATCACGGAGGCGAACTAGGTTCCCCCGTACGCGCGGGGATAGTCCCTCGCCCTGTGCGTTGAAGAATTCGAGGTTCAGGGTTCCCCCGTACGCGCGGGGATAGTCCCGGCTCAGAGATTTGGATCGGCGGGCTCGATGAGGTTCCCCCGTACGCGCGGGGATAGTCCTACCACGGCCCGTGGCCTTGGCTTGACCTCACGGTTCCCCCGTACGCGCGGGGATAGTCCCTACTCGTTCCAGACGGGGCTCGACGGGATTCAGGTTCCCCCGTACGCGCGGGGATAGTCCCCCGAGATAGATCTGAAACGCTCGGCTCGGATCGGTTCCCCCGTACGCGCGGGGATAGTCCCGTCTCCCCGATCCACATGATGATATCATGCTGGGTTCCCCCGTACGCGCGGGGATAGTCCCCCTCGCCAATGTTCTCACCGTATCCCTCGGTGGGTTCCCCCGTACGCGCGGGGATAGTCCCTTCTCTGTGACTTTGCCGAGTTCTTCCGCTACGGTTCCCCCGTACGCGCGGGGATAGTCCCGCGATTAAGGTCTGCGCGGAGGATAGCGATTAGGTTCCCCCGTACGCGCGGGGATAGTCCCCTCATTCCGAACAAGTCGGTCCGTCTCATAGTGGTTCCCCCGTACGCGCGGGGATAGTCCCGCTGCATGCATACTCCCTGTTTCGGTGTCCAAGGTTCCCCCGTACGCGCGGGGATAGTCCGCTCGTCGCGGATCAGCTTGTACGTCTGTTGTGGGTTCCCCCGTACGCGCGGGGATAGTCCCTCGATGCACTCGCGGGATTGACCTCAGCTGCAGGTTCCCCCGTACGCGCGGGGATAGTCCCGAATCTGACTACGGATATTGTTGTATTGCCTGGGTTCCCCCGTACGCGCGGGGATAGTCCCACGTAACAATGCTTTCAAAGGCAGCAACGGCAGGTTCCCCCGTACGCGCGGGGATAGTCCCTGCTTAGACTGCTAGCTTCAAACCCTGTGGTGGGTTCCCCCGTACGCGCGGGGATAGTCCTCCATCGTCGACGCCAAGCTGGAGCCGGTGAGGGGTTCCCCCGTACGCGCGGGGATAGTCCCGGACACTGCTTCAGATCAGGCATCCCGAATCAGGTTCCCCCGTACGCGCGGGGATAGTCCCCCTCCACCTCCCACAGAACAGACCCTGTTGCGGGTTCCCCCGTACGCGCGGGGATAGTCCCTTGTCTGCAAGCATAGAACCAAAAGGGACTAGGGTTCCCCCGTACGCGCGGGGATAGTCCCACCGCGAAGCCGCCGAATGCAGCGAGAGGACGGGTTCCCCCGTACGCGCGGGGATAGTCCCTATCCGGCAGGGCATCCAGGCGTCGGCGTTGCGGTTCCCCCGTACGCGCGGGGATAGTCCGACGAGGCTGAAAGCGCAAAGAGAACTGATGCGGGTTCCCCCGTACGCGCGGGGATAGTCCCATCCATCAGTCGCCGGGACATCTTTCAGCGCGGGTTCCCCCGTACGCGCGGGGATAGTCCGGTGAACGCGTGGAAGACGGGAGCAACGTCCGGGGTTCCCCCGTACGCGCGGGGATAGTCCCCTAGAAGCTGCGGCTCTAGGTACGCCTGTGGTGGTTCCCCCGTACGCGCGGGGATAGTCCCGTGTCTGACACGATGGACACGACACCTGTTGGGGTTCCCCCGTACGCGCGGGGATAGTCCCATGGAACCGGGACTTCTACGGGCGGCACGACGGGTTCCCCCGTACGCGCGGGGATAGTCCCCTATCGCGATCGAACAACTGGCGTAGGGGGTGGGTTCCCCCGTACGCGCGGGGATAGTCCCGCAGAAGCGTGTGCGCGGGTTGTCCAGTTTCGGGTTCCCCCGTACGCGCGGGGATAGTCCAATGCCTGTCTGCTCGTATCGTTCCCTGTCCGCGGTTCCCCCGTACGCGCGGGGATAGTCCTCGACTGCCGATATCAGCAACACGGGTGCATGGGGTTCCCCCGTACGCGCGGGGATAGTCCTCTTTACCATCCCCTCCTTCTTCTCTAGAACAAGGTTCCCCCGTACGCGCGGGGATAGTCCCAGAGTCCCGGTCAGCTTGAGCGCCGAACCGTCGGTTCCCCCGTACGCGCGGGGATAGTCCCGTCGCCGATGCCCTCCAAAATCCCGTGTTGTGGGTTCCCCCGTACGCGCGGGGATAGTCCTTCGGCCAGTAGTCAAAGCTCGCCAACAGATCGGGTTCCCCCGTACGCGCGGGGATAGTCCCGCAGAAGCGTGTGCGCGGGTTGTCCAGTTTCGGGTTCCCCCGTACGCGCGGGGATAGTCCCCGTGCCATCTTCACTCGTTGTACAGTAGGCCCGGTTCCCCCGCACGCGCGGGGATAGTCCCGTGCTACGGTAGCAGACGAGGAAAGCTAGTCCGGTTCCCCCGCACGCGCGGGGATAGTCCCTCACGGCAGCGAGCGAAGCGAAGGCGGCTGCGGGTTCCCCCGTACGCGCGGGGATAGTCCCCTTGACCTTCTTCGTGGTCGCGACAGCATCGAGGTTCCCCCGTACGCGCGGGGATAGTCCCCAATAGCCCCTCACTTCCCCTCCCTCGCCATCGGTTCCCCCGTACGCGCGGGGATAGTCCCGCGAGTCACGTGGCGTGGAGTCGATCAGCAGGGGTTCCCCCGTACGCGCGGGGATAGTCCCTGTACCGCGTTTGCTCAGACCGTTCTTGATGAGGTTCCCCCGTACGCGCGGGGATAGTCCCTACCAGAGTTGTACGAGATCAGGCCAAAGACGGGTTCCCCCGTACGCGCGGGGATAGTCCCTGGGGCCAGCGTCCGGAACCCACCGTTCCCCGGGTTCCCCCGTACGCGCGGGGATAGTCCCGTTGCCACGTCTGCGGTCGCATCAACAATGAAGGTTCCCCCGTACGCGCGGGGATAGTCCCCCTGTGGTGGGCGCTGAAAACATAGTCCCTAAGGTTCCCCCGTACGCGCGGGGATAGTCCCGTTTCAGAACATAGCGGAATCAGGATTGAACCGGTTCCCCCGTACGCGCGGGGATAGTCCTATCACCGCAGCCATCTACCGCGCGAGTAAATCGGTTCCCCCGTACGCGCGGGGATAGTCCTTGGAATCAACTGCGCGCGCTCTCGCCAACGTTGGTTCCCCCGTACGCGCGGGGATAGTCCCGTTCGTGAACGTCGCCGATGCTCTCCAGAACCGGTTCCCCCGTACGCGCGGGGATAGTCCCGACGTCGTGATACACTCCCCTTGCAGCAGTCCGGTTCCCCCGTACGCGCGGGGATAGTCCCTATAGCTACACGAGTGCGGGAGAGCTTCTTGAGGTTCCCCCGTACGCGCGGGGATAGTCCTTCCGCTTTCTTGTCTCTCCGGTCTGATTCCTGGGTTCCCCCGTACGCGCGGGGATAGTCCCGCTCTACACTGGCGAACGAAGTGCGGACTAGCGGTTCCCCCGTACGCGCGGGGATAGTCCGTCGAGCAGACCCGCCGTTCCTGAGCCGGTGAAGGTTCCCCCGTACGCGCGGGGATAGTCCCGTCACGCTGACAGGGGCATTCACCGCGTCGGAGGTTCCCCCGTACGCGCGGGGATAGTCCCTCCTTGCGTTACAGAAGGAGCCGGATGCTGCAGGTTCCCCCGTACGCGCGGGGATAGTCCCGCGATGGAGATGGGTTGGTTGACAGGTTTGAGGGTTCCCCCGTACGCGCGGGGATAGTCCCCAATAGCCTCTCATGACCCCTCCAGCCGCCGAGGTTCCCCCGTACGCGCGGGGATAGTCCCCGATCCGATGATCTGGATGTGGCTTTCGAAGAGGTTCCCCCGTACGCGCGGGGATAGTCCTTCCTCGACGATGTCCTTGACCCACTCAGGGACGGTTCCCCCGTACGCGCGGGGATAGTCCCTCGGACAGCGCCTTTGTGTCCCATGTTAAGTCGGTTCCCCCGTACGCGCGGGGATAGTCCGCCAACACCTACCATGTCAAGGAGCGCCTGATCGGTCCCCCCGTACGCGCGGGGATAGTCCGCCAACACCTACCATGTCAAGGAGCGCCTGATCGGTTCCCCCGTACGCGCGGGGATAGTCCCAGTCAGGATGGCCGGCAAGGTACGACTCGACCGGTTCCCCCGTACGCGCGGGGATAGTCCAGATGCACGCTATGTGCGATATGGTGCGCGCTGGGTTCCCCCGTACGCGCGGGGATAGTCCCTCGAAAGACAAACACGCAAGGGAGGACGACAGGGTTCCCCCGTACGCGCGGGGATAGTCCACGATTCCAGAGAAGGCAGGATCCCTTCTAGGAGGTTCCCCCGTACGCGCGGGGATAGTCCAAGAGGCGGTTATCAATGTGCCGTTCGTCTACGGGTTCCCCCGTACGCGCGGGGATAGTCCCCAGGGCCGCAATATCATCGAGTTGCGCATCCCGGTTCCCCCGTACGCGCGGGGATAGTCCCCTTGCGATTGCCGCTGTACGTGGCGCCTTTGCGGTTCCCCCGTACGCGCGGGGATAGTCCCCTGTGGCTACGTCACAACCTGGGCGCGGGAGGGGTTCCCCCGTACGCGCGGGGATAGTCCGTCAATCGGTGCGTTGCGGCTTTGGCCTCGCGAGGTTCCCCCGTACGCGCGGGGATAGTCCTCACTTCGTAGGGGGTGAGATAGATGAAGAAGAGGTTCCCCCGTACGCGCGGGGATAGTCCTTGCCAGATGCGAACCCAGGCTCAAGCACAATAGGTTCCCCCGTACGCGCGGGGATAGTCCCTGGATCGGTCTCCTCTCCGGACTCTCTCCTCTGGTTCCCCCGTACGCGCGGGGATAGTCCCGAAACTCCGATTAGAAGCACGCCGGCGCGAGAGGTTCCCCCGTACGCGCGGGGATAGTCCCTCCGAGGGGCAATGGAAGCGGCGCTTGCTGCGGGTTCCCCCGTACGCGCGGGGATAGTCCCACGCACTCCACAACCTTCACGCCGACCAGCTCGGTTCCCCCGTACGCGCGGGGATAGTCCCGGCGGTGGAGTCGGGAGACCTCAAGATGGTCTGGTTCCCCCGTACGCGCGGGGATAGTCCCGTCTTGAAGGAGGGGGAATGACATATCCAGAAGGTTCCCCCGTACGCGCGGGGATAGTCCCTCTTGGGGGTGCGATGAGCAACGCGGCATGGCAGGTTCCCCCGTACGCGCGGGGATAGTCCCGAGGTCAGCGGTGATCATGTCGTCACGCTCGAGGTTCCCCCGTACGCGCGGGGATAGTCCCTTACAGGCGGGAGTGAAGCCGTTGCCGGCCTTGGTTCCCCCGTACGCGCGGGGATAGTCCTCTGCTCGGAGATGAGACCTGGTACTGCAACGAGGTTCCCCCGTACGCGCGGGGATAGTCCCTACTGCTATCGCGGGGCCTATGAGGTGCGAGAGGTTCCCCCGTACGCGCGGGGATAGTCCCAATCCGCGCTTCGACACGCTTGACGTTTCCGCGGTTCCCCCGTACGCGCGGGGATAGTTCCTGGACTGATCATGGGCGATACGAGGGACGTGAGGTTCCCCCGTACGCGCGGGGATAGTCCCGAGCCAAACGGATTGGCCGCTGAGCTTGGATTGGTTCCCCCGTACGCGCGGGGATAGCCCCGAAGTACAACGCCAAGACGCACCCTGGGATTGGGTTCCCCCGTACGCGCGTGGATAGGTTAGAGTCCGTGCATGTGGTGTAACGAGCTGCGAGGAAGCAGCGTCTTGAAGAAGAGAGACCAATCGCTGCCATCCTCGCTTCATCAACAAGAACAAGCCGACCAACATCGGCACCGAGGAGAAGGCGGCAGCAAAACCGCACTGCATGAGTCTCTGAAGGCTGAGATCCTATTCCCTGCTACTCGCTGCCGGCCTGGAACAACGCGCGGAAGAGCTGGTTCTGCAACCCGGCGAGCTTCTCCAGCGCTGAAGCGATACGGATCCGCACTTCGATCGGGAAGGTCGCTTCGCGGATCGACCGGATCTTGGCGATGTCGATCTCGGGCACGGGGTCGTTCTCGCGCTGACTGGCGTCGAGCGATACGTAGCTCATCGCCCGGCGTGCCTTGAAGATCTCGGCGATTCCGTCCTCGGTGATGTTCACCGCGGTCGCCAGTTCGCTCAGCGTCGGCAACTCGCCGGTCTCATGAAGCAGCTTGGCTTCCATCGACTCGATCTGCCGGTTTAGGTCGTGCAGCCACGCCGGGAACACGGTCCGCCGGACCTGTTCCCGGATGTGCTGGCGAATTTCCCCCTTGACTAAACCCTCGGCATAGTCGCGGAATGCTCTTCCGTGGGAAAGATCGAAGTTGTGGACGGCATTGAGCAACCCGAGATACCCCGAGCGAAACAGCGCCTCGTGTTCGAAGCCGCTTCGAGAGAACGTGTCCTCGATCACCGCGTCGATGATCGGCATCGATCGCGACAGGATCTCTTCCCGGACTGCGCTTGCCACCTCCTCATCCGATGCAAGCATCTGGAGCAGGTCGTCGAAATCGAGATGGGCTAGGCTCTCTCGGCCGGTTCGTTCCATGTCAGAACGCGAACTCGAATCCGAAGACGACTTCCTGGATCCCGGTGAAGTCGAACTGCGCCCGGGTGTACAACATCACGCCGCAGAACCGAACATCGGCATACACGCACTGGCTGGCGAAGCCCCCGGCATCGAAGACGGAGAGGGTCTTGAACACCACAGGATCGATGTCGGCCTCGATCGCGATCTGCGCCTCCGAGAACATGAAGACCCCGTCAAACCCGATCTCGGTGGTGATCTGGACACCACACACCTCGAATCCCATCGCGAATGCCTGTCCATCGAAGACGATCGGAATCGGCAGCGGAGGAACCAGTTCGGCAAACGCCGTGTGCGATGTGAAGTGAAGCACATCGAGGTCGAGGTCGACGATGAAGTCGAGTTGCGTGAGGGTGAACAGGTCGTTGAAGCGAAGCGCGGTAAGGAAGCTCAACGACGGATCGCCGAAGCGGTAACCGAATTCCAGCACGGTCTGCGACAGCCCCATGTAATCGAACCAGACAGTGGCGCTCGACAGCAGGCCGAAGCAGTCCACTTCGAGCCGGACGAGCTCTTCTTCGAAGTAGAATCCGTCGACGATGGTCACGTCCAGATCGATCGGCGGCGTGCACAGCGTGTCCAAGTGGTGGAACAGGTAGAGCAATTCGTAGGAATACGGGGCTTCTACGCCACCGAGGATGTTCACCAGGTCGATCGCGCCGAAGCCGGTCAGGCTATGGATCGAGAATCCGCACACGATGCCGCTCGACAGTTCGAGCACAGCGCCCATGCTGTACACGGGGACCGCGATCGTACCGATGTTCGCGAGGATCCAGTCGATGCCGAGCTCGACCCCCACGATCGACATGTCCACCGACAGTTCGTTCCACGCGAACGTCGGAACGAACCGGATCTCCTCGGCGATGCGTACTGCGCCGAGATCGAGCCCCATGGTGATCTCCTCCGATTGGAATCCGGCCAGATCGAATCCGGTGGCCGACGTCATCGAGAAACCACTGATGTCGAACCCGAGCGAGAGGATCGCTCCGATGTTGTACGACGCCGGCGGAACCGGGGTGTAGGACACCTCGAGACCGACACTGCCGGAGAATCCGGCATCCCCCGCAAGGGTCGTACCACAAGACAGAATCAGGATCAGTGCAGCAAAACCAGCCCATCGCGTCCACAAGCGCGGCATATTGACCTCCTCCATGAACCCGCAATCGACAGGGTACGGCACGGAACGATCGTCCTGGGGGAAACGGGGACGTGGAGGAACGTGGGTTTGTCCTTGGCCGCCGAGACATGTGGCCGGACGAAAGCGAACCGCAGAACCAAGGCGCCCGCTCCGTTTGGAGCGGGCGCGATCGTGTTGAGCTATTATCTGTCTGTCTTACTTGTTGATCTCCATCCGGGTCAGGACGAGACCGGTGAGGAGTTTCGGATAGAAGTCGGTCGATTTCTGCGGCATCTTCTCACCTTGATCGGCAACGCGCACGACCTCCTCGGCCGAGGTCGGATTCAATACGAGGAACAGCTGCTCAGCGCCGGATTCCACCGCTTCCAATCCCTTGGCCAGATCCACGGTATACGTCACGTGGGTCTGTTCTTCGAGCGCCTTGGCGTCGATCCCGAACAGCCGCTCGAGCACCATCGTGTGCAGAATCGAGACATCGAGCCGCTTCCAGTCGTCGGAGCGGTCGGCCGGCATCCATTGCGCCAGGCTTGCTTCATCGCGCAGCTTGAGCGTGATGTACGCCCCCTTGGCCACACAGCCAAAGGTGTGATCCTTCCGCCCGGCGGTGGTTGCCTCGGCCATGGCATCGAATGACGCGTGCCGCGAGACCACGAACTGCTCCTCCGCCTGACTCACGAACCGCTCGATATCGAAGTCCTTCAGGCCGTGCACCAGACGATAGATCGGGCGGATCGACATCCCGGGCTCTGCGATGTTGAACAGCGTCATCATCCGAACGTCGAACGACTCCGGCGCCGCCGGCGTCCACCCTTTCTGTCCGCACTCCTGCATGAAGTTCACGGCCGTCTCGTACCGGTGATGGCCGTCGGCGATGTACAGATCACGCCCGGCGAGCGCTTCTTGCACCACGGAGATCACGGCCGGATCGGTGATCCGCCAGACGCGGTGCTGGTTGCCGTCCGCATCCACGGCCTCGACCACCGGGCTCGTCCCTTCGATCGATTTGGCAATCGCCCGGTCTGCGGTACGGTCGGGATCGTTGTACAGCATGAAGATGTGACCGAAGTTCCCTTCCGTTGCCCGCATCAGCCGCAGGCGGTCCTCTTTCGGGCCCTTCAGCGTTCGTTCGTGGGCATGAACCTTCTCCGGCTCGAGCTTGCCCAAGGCGATGAATCCTTTGCGAGACAGGCGCTCGCCGCCAAAGGAGTAATCCTGATGGTAGGCGTAGAATCCCGGCTCCACGTCCCGGACCAGGATGCCGCTTTCGATCCACTGATCCAGTGCATCGGCTGCCCGGGTGTAGACGTTGGACTGCTCGTTGTCCGCTGCCGTTGGCTTCCCCTTGATCACACGGACGATGTTGTGGGGGCTCTTGTTGTGCAGGTCCTCGCGAACATCGTCGTACACGCGGTCGTACGGCGGCGATACCAGCGTACTGGGATCGCCGGCCTTGGCGGGATCAAATCGATAACCCCGGAATGGAATGATGTTTGCCATGGCGTCTCCTCGCTTATCCGTGTGATCCGGCGAATTCGATCACGATCTCGGCTGCCTCTTGTCCCACGCGTGCTTGCGCTTCCACGGTGGACGCTCCGATGTGCGGAGTAAACGAGACATTGTCCATCTTCAGGATCGCGGCATCCGCTTCCGGCGGTTCCGCGGCAAACACATCGAGCGCGGCAGCAGCGACCTTCCCCTGTTCCATCGCCGCCACCAGTGCCGCTTCATCCACCACGCCGCCCCGCGCGCAGTTGACGATCCGCACGCCGTCCTTCATCCGATCGAACTGGGCCGCAGCGATCGTCGGACCGACGGCCGCATCGAACGGGATGTGAAGCGAGATGAAGTCGCTCTGCGCCAGAAGCTCATCGAACGGAACCATCGGGGCGATCTCAGGGATCGGGCTCTCGGTCAAGAAGGCATCGTACGAGACCACCTTCATTCCGAGCGCGTTCGCCTTGCGGGCCAGCATCTGCCCGATCCGCCCGATTCCGATGATCCCCAGCGTCTTGCCGTGGACCTCGACGCCCTTGAGCTGCTTCTTCTCCCACTTGCCCGCCTTGGTCGACACGGTTCCGCGGCCGATGTGGCGCGCTAGAGCGAAGATGTGTCCCAAAGCCAGCTCGGCGACCGAATTCGAGCTCGCGCCGGGTGTGTTGCGTACTTCGACGCCCTTTGACTTGGCATAGTCGACGTCTACGTTGTCCAGCCCAACGCCCGCACGGACGATCAACTTGAGGTTGGTACCCGCATCGATGATCGGCTGCCGGACCTTGGTCGCGCTTCGAACGACAATGGCGTCGTACGCCCCGATTTCTTGAACGAGGGCGTCGGGCGTGAGATCGGTCTTCTCATCCACTTCGAGCCCCGCCTCCCGCATGGCGGCGACCGCCGCGGCCGCCAATGGATCGGACGCCAGAACCTTGAATGCCATCGTGCCTCGCCTCCTTATAGCCCCAGAATGGTCTCGATGACCCTGAGCAGGCCCTCGATCTCGTCGACCTGTGTGTCACCCATGTGCGCGATCCGGAAGGTATTGCCCTTGAGGTCGCCATACCCGTTGGAGATCCGCACGTTGTAATCGTCGGCCAATGTCTTGATCAGTGCCGGAACGTCGATCTCGCGCGTGTTCTTCACGCACGTCAGCGTCTGAGACCAGTATCCCTGCTCGGGATAGATGTCGAAGTGTTTCTTCGCCCACGCCTGCACGATGTTTGCCAGCTTGCTGTGCCGGGCGAACCGGTTCTCGATCCCCTCGGCGACCATGTCGTCGAGCTGCGCATTGAGTGCGTAGAGGTGTGGAATGGACGGGGTCGACGGGGTCTGGTTCTTGAGATGTGACTTGTACATCACCGGCAGGCTGAAGTAGAAGCTGCGCGGCGGCACGTTCTTCGCCCGTTCGATGGCCCGTTCGCTCACTGCCGCGACCGCCAGTCCTGCGGGAAGGGCGAACGCCTTCTGCACCCCGGCAAGGACGAAGTCGATCTTCCATTCATCGGTCCGGATCTCGGCCCCGGCCATGCCGCTCACGGCATCGACCAGCAGGAACACGTCCGGATACTTCGCAACGACCTCCGCGATCTCACGCAGCGGGTTCATCATCCCAGTGGATGTCTCGTTGAACACGAGCGTGACGGCGTCGTATTCGCCCGTCTTGATCTTCTCTTCAACCATTTCCGGCTTGATGGCGACATCCCACGGAACCTCGAGTGCGTCGCACGGAACGCCGTTGGCTGCGGTGATCTCATGCCATCGCTTGGAGAATGCGCCATTGACCAGGTTCAGGCATCGCTTCGCGACCAGGTTGGTTACGGCGGACTCCATCGCGCCGGTTGAGGACGAGGTGTAGATGAGAACAGGATTCTTCGTGTACAAGAGCCGCTGCAGCTTCGGCTGGATCGCCGCGTACAGTTCAGCGAACTCCGGCGCACGGTGATGGATCTGCGGCGTCGCGAGTTCCTTCAGGATCTCGGGCCGAACCTGTGTCGGTCCAGGCGTGAACAAGCGTTTGTGCATGGTGTCCTCCAGTGACAGTCGATTCGCGGGGAGGATACCACGGCCATTTCCGCTTTGCAACGACGATTTCGACCCATCGCACCGGACCCATCCTGCGTGGCCTTTCCTGCCCTCAACTTGGAGGATCCTCCTCGGGGATCTAGAATCGCTCGGAAAGAGGGTGGGCAATGGCTGCAGTTTTCTGGTTCGGCATCATCGCGGCAATCGGGGGCACGTGGGTCATCTTCGTGCGCAACCGTCTGGTTCGGCTACGGGTCCTTGCCGAGGAGTCTTGGCACGACATCGACACCCAGCTGAAGCGCCGTTGGGATCTCATTCCAGGGCTTGTCGAGGTCGCCAAGGGCTACGCCGTGCACGAAGCGGCTGTGTTCGAGAGGATCACCGAAGCCCGGTCGCGAGCCCTTGCGGCATCGGGACCACAGGATCAGGCCACCGCGGAGGATGGCCTCAAGAACGCCCTGTTCTCCCTGTTCGCCCTGGCGGAGGACTACCCGGATCTCCTGGCGAATGAGACCTTCCTCGGGATTCAGGCGTCGCTTGTCGAGGCCGAAAACGCCTTACAGAAAGCTCGCCGCTACTACAATGCCGTCGTACGAGAGCTCAACACGGCCGTGATGAGCTTTCCGCGGAACATCCTCGCTGCGGTCTTCCGGGTAAGACCCCGCGAGTACTTCATGCTCCTCGAGGAACAGGTGCGCGAAGCACTGAAACTGGAGATGCGATGAGAAAACTCAGATGGACACTGTTGATCGTTGTTACGCTGTCGGTTACTGCTTTCGGAACCCTCTCGATCGATCGCTTCGATGCCACGATCACGCTGGATCCAACAGGCCACCTGGTGGTCGAAGAGCAGATCACGGCCACCTTCTTCACGCCGCACCATGGCATCGAGCGCGAGATTCCGGTGTCGTACCGGAATCCGGCGACAGGCGGCACCACGACCATCGGTTTTCACCTCGACCGGATCACCATGGACGGCGAATCGGTGCCGTATCTCTCCCGCCGCCGTGGCTCTGAGCAGTACCTCCGGATCGGAGACGCCGATCGGACGCTGGTGGGAACCGCCACCTACACCATCGCCTATACCGTAGATCGCGCCCTCCTGTTCCACGAAGACTATCTGCAGATCTACTGGAACGTTACAGGGAACGATTGGCGAATTCCGATCGACGCGGCAACGGCCACGTTCCGCTTCCCCGCAACGGTTGAGCCGGACACCGTGCGGGCGACGTCCTATGTCGGATACACCGGCTCCGTTGCACGCGGATTCGACGCAACGATGGATAACAGCGGCGCCTTGCGGTTCGAAACCGGTCTCCTCTCGCCGGGTCAGGGTCTGACAATCGATGTCTCGATTCCACGAACGCAGCTTGCCATCGAACCCCCGTCATTCGGGCAACGCGTGCTCTGGTTCCTATCCGCCAACAAGTATGCCGCCCTGCCGATTGTCGTTCTGATCGGGATGTTCATCCTGTGGGCGCGCATCGGCCGCGATCCGCGCACCGGGATCATCGCCCCGACCTTTGCCCCGCCGGACGGAATGACCGCAGGCGATGTCGGCGTTCTGATCGACGATCGTATCGATCTGCGAGATATCTCTGCGATGTTGATCGGCCTGGCGGTCAAGGGGCACCTCACCATCGAGGAAATCGATGAAGACGAATCGTCCGAGCGCGAGACGGTCCGATCGCAGCGCAAAACACCCGACGACTACCGCTTCGTGCGAAAGCCTAGCTCGACGGGAAAGGTCTCTCAGCCGGAGCAGCTGATGCTCGATGCGATCTTCGACAAGAAACACGAGACCGAGCGGACCCTGTCCTCGTTGGAGCACAACTTCTACCAGCACCTTCCGGCGATCAAGTCCGCGCTGTACGCAGGGCTGATCGAGCGAGGCTTCTACCCGGGCAATCCCGAGCGAGCAAGAAGATTCTATGTGACGCTGGGAACCATGGGGCTGGTCGGAGGGATCGGGGTGGCCTTGGCGTACGCATCGGTCTACCTGGGCGCCGCGATCGCCCTGTCCGGCCTCATCGTCCTCGGATTCTCGCGGTTCATGCCCCGCAAGACGCAACAGGGCGTTCGAGCGCTGGAAGAGGTCCTTGGCCTGTCGGAGTACATCCGCCGCGCCGAGGTGGACCGGATGGAATTCCACGATGCCCCGGAGAAGAGCCCCGAGCTGTTTGAGCGGTTGCTCCCGTATGCCTTGGCCCTCAATCTGACCAAGATCTGGACCAAGCAGTTCGAGGGACTACTCGTCAAACCGCCCGACTGGTACGTCGGAAGCGCCGGCGCCTTCCGCGGACACTGGTTCGCCCTGTCGATGCTCCACCTCTCCTCGGGCATGAACAGCACCTTCGCTTCCGCGCCGCGCGGCACCGGCGGCAAGTCGGCGTGGAGCGGCGGCTCGTCGTTCGGTGGCGGGTTCTCCGGCGGAGGATTCGGGGGTGGCGGGGGCGGCGGCTGGTAGGCTCTTTCGCTTCGCTCCACGCGCAGGTTCGCTCGCAAGACGACTTGGATGTCTGGTCGAGCAAGCAGACACATGGGTTGCGCGATGGAGTGACAAGAGCCTCTGTTCGCGGCCACGATAGAAAGGCTCTGCATCGAAGTCGGCTGCGGACTATTCCGGCGTGCGACGAACCGCCGATCATCGTGTATGTTGTCCAACAGGAGGGCGATGAACGGATGAGGCAGAGGGTGAAACGAGGGGGATGGGTGCTCCTCACCGCGTTGGCGGTGATTTCTCTTGGTGCAATCGGTGATTCGACCCAGTTGATCGCGTGGTCCGCGGATGCGCCGCTGACTTGGTCCTGCTTCCAAGGGACCCCACCGGCTCAGGCGGCCCAACTCTCGGAGCCGGCCATGGTGAGCGTCGACATCAAGTGGGCTGCTGGACACGATTTCGATCATCGGTTCGGACGGACGCCGGCATGGATCGGGACGCCCAAGAACATCATCGTCTCCAATGTGTTGAATCCCACACTCTCTTGGGCCCTCAAGAACGCTGTCACCGATCGCCTTCTGCAACACGAGCAAGGGCACTTCGACCTAAGCGAGGTCTACCGTCGCAAACTGGAACAGAGCCTTTGTGAGGTTTGCGTCACCGGATCCAACGGAGAAGCTGTGAAAGCGGCGCTCGATCGGGCGTTGCATGCGGTGGCCGATCCGATTCTCATCCAAGCCAAGGCGATGTATCAGCGGTACGACGTCGAGACGTCCTACGGCCGGAACGAGGCCGAGCAGGCGCGTTGGAACCAGTTGATCGAGACCTGGCTCGGGCAACCGTTGACTGCACCCTAACCGTCTATCGGTGCGTCACACCATCCGAAACCGTCCAACCCTGCCCGGCAAACACGGCTTGTCCGAAGGAGACACCGCCGTCGCCGCACGGCACAAACCGGTTGGTCAGGTACGTCAACCCCGACTCCTCCACGGCCTGCCTCACCGTCGAAGCGATGCTCTGGTTGCAGAAGACGCCGCCCGATGCCGCAATCGCATCGAGTCCCGTCCGGTTCGCCTGATCGATCGCAAGGCGCGCGAACCCTCGCGCCAGCCACTGCTGCGCCGATGCGGCGATATCCGCCACGCAACACGTCGTACGTTTGGCAACCAGGTCGCGAAACGCCGCGGCCGTATCCAAGACAAGGCGCCCGCCATCATCGAATACGCGCACCTCTACATCGAACGGCCGGCCTTCGGCAGCCGCTGCTTCCAGCCGCATCGCCGGTTCGCCTTCGTACGTTCGCTCCGTGCACAAGCCGAGCCAGGCGCTGACGGCATCCAGGAATCGCCCGGCGCTTGTCGTTGGCGGGGTGTTGATGTTTCGCGCCAGCTGCGCCATCAGCAGACTCCGCGCTTCGTCTTCCATGCCCCGCTCGGCGAGGCCCTCGGCCACCTCGCTTGCCGAACCGCCTGCGAGGCGAAGCAGGGCGGCCGCGTGACGTAGCGGGAAGCGCGCCGCGAGGTCGCCGCCGGGAAGCGCCACCGGCCGCAGGGACGCCGTGCGCTCCACGCGCCGCTCGCGGGCCACGAAGATCTCGCCTCCCCACGCAGCGCCGTCGGTTCCGTATCCGTATCCATCCAGCACGATTCCCACGGCGGCATCGCGCCCGTGCTCCGCCATCACCGAAACCAGATGGGCAGCGTGATGCTGAACCCGGACGATTCGAGCCCCGCGCTCTCGATGAATCTCTTCGGCCAATCCGGTGGTCAGGAATTGCGGATGCAGGTCGCACGCAACGGCCGTCACGCCTTCGACACCCGCGAGCGCCTTCAGGTGTGCGATCGCCTGGCGGAGGAACTCGTAGGTCTCCAGGCCGTTCACCGAACCGATGTGCTGTGATGGGGTCAGCGCCCTGTCGGCGTACAGCGCGAACGTCAATCCCGTCTCCGGTCCGAGCGCGAGGATCGTACCTTCACCGAGATCGACCGGGAACGACTCGGGAACGTAGCCCCGGGAACGCCGCAGCAGGGCCGGCTCACCGTCGGTCAACCGCAAAACCGAGTCATCGCAACGGGCCACGATCCGCCGATCGTGCAACAACGTATGATCGACCACGGTTCCCACGAGTCCCCGGATCGCTTCCGTGTCAATCAGCATCGGCCGTCCGGGCAGATTGGCGCTCGTCATCACCAGCGGCCCGTGGAAGTGCTCGAACAGGAGGATGTGCAGCCCGGTATACGGAAGCATCACACCCACCGTGTCGAGTCCCGGCGCAATCGATGCAGGAAGGCCTCCATCCGGACGCTGCTGCAGCACGACAATCGGGCGCCGGGGACTCTCCAACAATTGCCGCTCCGGCTCCGACACCTCTGCAAACCGCTCCAGGTCGGCCATCGTCGACATCAGCGCAAACGCCTGCCCGGGACGCCCCAGGCGCTCGCGAAGCGTCCGCACGGCTTCGTCGCTGCGCGCATCGCAGGCAACGTGCGTTCCCCCGATCCCCTGGATCGCCACGATCTTGCCGGATGCGAGCGCCTCCGCCGTCCGTTCGATCGCACGGTCGGTCTGCTCGTCGAACCACAACTGCGGACCGCATGTTGCGCAGGCGATCGTCTGTGCGTGGTACCGGCGATCCAGGGGGGCGGTGTACTCCGTTGCACAGGCATCGCACATCGGGAAGTCGCGCATCGATGTACGCGGCCTGTCATACGGCAACGCCTCGATCACCGTAAACCGGGGGCCGCAGTTGGTGCAGCTGGTCGCCCAGTAGTCGGTATACCGGGAGTCGTTCAAGATATCGGCCACGCAGTGGTCGCAGATGGCGGTGTCCGGTGGGATGGAGCCACGGGCGCCCGAGGCTTCGCTCGAGGCCGCGATGACGAACGCGGTGTCGCCATTCGGCGGAACAGGCTCGACATCGATCGAATCGATTCGCGCCAGAGGCGGAAGGTCGTTGCGCAACGCGTGATCGAATGCAGCCAGATCCTCGGGGCGTCCTTCGGCGTGGATCTCGACGCCTGCGTCGCCGAGGTTACGGACCGATCCGGTCAGTTCGTGCGCCGTTGCGCTACGGTATACGAACGGTCGAAACCCAACGCCTTGAACCACGCCCCGGATCCGGTATGTGCGGCGCTCGCGCTCCCCACCCGTCTCGCTCATGGTGTTTCGTTGACTGGGTCGCGCAGCGAGATCCGGTCGACGTACAGCTCGCGTCCTGCAACGATGTCGACGTCTTGCTGGCACTTCGGGCAAGAAAGAATCGGAACGGCATAGTGGAATGATTCGTCACGGACCTGCTCCGCGGGGCCCTCGTAGCCACACGACCGGCACTTCACCCGGGCGGCGATCTCCACGATCTCCAGCCGGGCGCTGGCCAGGCGCGTTCCCTGCGCCACGACCTCGAAGGCGTTCTGCAACGCGCGATCGGAGAGGATTCGCAGCTCCCCTTTGTTCAGAAACACGGCCACGACCTCTCCCTCGTGCGCGTCCAGCTGAGGGAGCAATCCGTTGATCAGTTCACTTACCACGGAGTATTCGTGCATGAGAGACCCAGAGCGTCCAGCAAGTCATCGATGCCGCGATCATGCAACCCATCGGTAAGAACGATGCGTCCGTGCGGGTTCACCGCCCGGTAGTCATCGACGATCCGTTGCGGATCCACTTCCACCGCACCCGCCAGATCGGTCTTGTTGATCACCACCACGTCAGTCTGCGAGAAGATCTTCGGGTGCTTCCGGACCATGTCGTCCCCCTCGGTGACGGAAATCACAACCATCTCCGTTTCGGCCCCCAACGGGAAGTCGGCGGGGCAGATGAGGTTCCCGATGTTCTCGATGAACAGGACATCGAGCGTTTCGAGCGGGAGGTTATCGATCGCGTGACCCACGGTGTGTGCGTCCAGGTGACAGTCATCCTGCGTGTTGATGTTCGTGGAGGCGATGCCCCGCTCCACAAAGCGCCGATGGTCGTCATCGCCCGCTGAATCGGCAGCAATCGCTCCGACCTTCCGGCCGGACTGAAGCAACCGCTCGCCAAGCTTACCGATCAGTGTCGTCTTCCCGCTTCCGATCGCTCCCAAGACACTGATGGCCCGTACATTCATCTTTTTCAAGCGCAGGTAGTTCGCCTCGGCGAGTTCCAACTGCTTCGCCAAAATGTCTTCGCCACTGAACCGCACATCATGCATGGTTATCCTCCGGCGGGGATGATATGAGGCGACCTGCGATTCCGCAAACCGCCTTCACCAACTGCGCACTGCGACCGGTTGTCATGTCGGACGATTCGGTCCAAAATAGCGTATCGGGCCGCGATCGAACGAATCCGGCGCCGGGTTGTATATGTTTGCGAGTACAATGACCGCGGTGCTCAATGAGCACGGCGCATGCGCAGGATGACAACGAGGAGGTCCCTAGGATGAGTAGGCTTTTGCTAGTACTTACCGGGTTGCTGGTGGTGTTCGGGGCGACCGCCGTCGCCGCCCCCGAGATCCAGGTGGATGCCGATGTATACGAGTTCGAGGCAGTCACCGAGGGCGTGGCGGTATCCCATACGTTCGTATTGACCAACGTGGGCGACGAAGCGCTCCACATCGACCGCATTCGGGCCACGTGCGGCTGCACAACGACGGCGTTGGCGACGGACGAGCTTGCACCCGGACAGTCGGTGGATCTGTCCATCCGCATCAACACCACGGGGTTCTCCGGACGCATCAGCAAGACCATCTACGTCTATTCGACCGACCCCAGAAGGTCATCCGATCAAGCGGATCTGACCCTCCGGGTAAGCGGCACGGTCAATCGCGCCGCGGTTTACCAGAAGACGGTCAACGACATGTGGTACTACTACGTGGTCCTCGTAGATATCCGCTCGGCGGATGCGTTCCAGAAGAGCCACCTCGTCGGCGCAATCAATGTGCCTGCCGCCACATTGGAAGAGGAACTCGATGCCATCCCATCGGATGGACTGGTCGTGCTCTACGACGAGGCCGGTGAGTCGAGCAGCTCCGCCCTCGTTACGCTGATCGGCCATCACCGGGATGGACGGGTCCTCAACGGCGGACTGGCTGCGTGGATGAAGGCGTACGGAACACTCCACGTCTTCCCGCTTCCCGACGACCTCCTTCTGCCAGCGGACAGCCTTTCGGCCACCATCAACCACAGCTACGTGATGGACGCCGCGGCGGTGATGCGGGTCTACTACATCCTCATCGACCTCCGCACGCCCGAGGAATATGCTTCCGGACACCTCGTCGGGGCGGTGAACATCCCGTACAGCGAGTTGGATGTAAACAACCTCTCCGCGTGGCTTGGCGATCTCTCCTCGAGTACCGAACTGATTCTGTACGGACAGAACAGCAGCTCTAGCGATGCAGCCGCACAGGCGCTTCGCGCCGCCGGCTACGCCCGCGCGCAGAGCCTTCTCGGTGGGCTGGATGAGTGGACCCGCCAATATCAGGACCGCTTGCTGGTTCTCCCCGAGGCTGAGTAGGCTCTTCTTCTGCAGACGATCGATCCACTTCAAACGAAAGGAGCTTGGCGGTGAAGAGAATCCTACTGGCCTGCATCCTCGTTGGTGCATTGCTCACCCTATCCATCATGGCGGGCGCCGTTACGCTCGTCTTCTTCCACGAAACGGGGTGTCCACATTGCGCCCGCGTTCAAGGATTCCTCGACGAGCTGGCTCCAGCCTACCCCGATCTCGAGGTCGTCTCCTACGATCTGCATGAACCGGAAGCGCTTGAGCTCCTGGAGCAACTTCTCATCGAATACGAGGTAGAACTGGGCCCGACGCCACTCTGGTTCATCGGCGATGTCGCCTCCATTGGCGGCACCTTCTACGGCTTGAGAGACGAGCCGTATGCGCCGGCCGGATTGGCTGAGAAACCCGCCCTTGAGGAGGCGATCTCAAGGGCGATCTCCGAAAACGCGCCTTCCCCGTTGTCCCGATTGACCGGAGAAACCTCGACGGGAGGACTGGCGCAGGATCTCACGATCCCGGCGGTGATCCTCGCGGCGGCGGCGGATTCGGTGAACCCCTGCACCTTCGCCGTTCTCGTCCTCCTGCTCGGCACGTTGATCGTCGCGGGGCGGAAGGGGAAGGTTCTGCAGATCGGCCTCGCGTTCGTCGCAGCCATCTATCTCTCCTATTTCTTGATGGGTATCGGCATCTTCACCGCCATCCAAGCCGCAGGGATTCAACGTCCGTTCATCCTCGCCGTATCGTCTCTGGCCATCCTCCTTGGGCTGTGGAACATGAAGGACTACTTCGCCTACGGGAAGTGGTTCACGATCGAGGTGCCGCAACGCTGGCGCCCAACCGTAAAGCGGATTACGGCTTCGGTGGTTTCCATACCCGGCGCATTCGCTGTGGGTGTCCTGGATTCGCTGTTCCTGCTCCCGTGTTCCTCCGGGCCGTACATCGCCATTCTTGCCTTGCTCTCCAAGACGGCGTCGCGAGGCCAAGGAATCGTCTACCTGCTGCTCTACAACTTCATCTTCGTCGTTCCCTTGCTGTTGATCGTCGGCGCGGTGTATTTCGGGTATACCACCACGGCAAGGGCCGAACGATGGCGCTCCGCACGCTTGGGAAAGCTACACCTTGTCTCCGGAGCCGTGATGCTCCTCCTTGGCGTCGGCATGATCATTGCCGTGTCGCTGGGCTACATGTAGCCTGCAGAAGGTAAGGGAGGGTTTGATGTGAAGAGCACGAAACGAATCCTGACGATCCTGACCCTGTTGTTGCTATTGCCGGTCTTCTCTCTGGCTCAGTCGCCCGCGGAATCGCCGGTCATCCTCGTGTTCTACGAAGAGGGTTGCCCCAGCTGCGAGCTCGTCGAGGAACTGATCGGAGAGCTGGCCGCCGACCTACCCCCCGAGGCGATTCGCCGCTACGAGATCTCCAGCGAGGAATCGCTCGAACTCCTTGCATCGCTCGAGAAGGAGTACGAGGTTCAAGTCAACTCCGTTCCAGCGGTGTTCGTTGGAGATGAGGCCATCTTGGGGAGCGGGCGAAGCGAGGAGTTCGCCCTTCGGGCCGCGATCGGAGACTGCGTCGTCTACGGATGCGCGTCTCCGCTCGATCTCATCAAGCCCCCACCGTTCCCCTGGAACGATCTCCTCGTTGTTGTGATGTTTGGAGCGCTCTGGCTGCTGCTCGCTATCGGGCAGATCCGCTAGCGCCCGGCGACACGCCTCCTGCTATACTACGGGACATGTTCCCTCCATGGAGTCCGCGATGCGTGATGCGATGAGACTGCTTTCCGACCTGACCAGCGAGGAGCTGATCGACAGGCTCAGAAGCGCACTCCAGCGTGATGAATCCGAAGACCTGAAAGCACTCCAGGAGCAGGTGGTTCGGCGGAACGTCGGCTTGGTGAAATCCATCGCGCTGAAGTTCCTCAACTCGGGTGAGCCGCTGGAGGATCTGGTCCAGGCCGGGTATATGGGGCTTCTGAACGCCGTGGCCAACTTCAACCTTGCCCGGAACACGAAGTTTTCGACCTACGCGACGTACTTGATTCAAGGAGAGATCCGCCACTACATCCGGGACAAGCACTCCACCATCCGGATTCCGCAGTGGGTGCAGACCATGAACCGGAAGATCAAGGCCGAGGAAGAGGCGTTCTTCCAGAGGGAGGGCCGGCCACCGTCGCTGGGAGAATTGGCCGAACGCTTGGATCTGACAGAGAAACAGTTGGTGGCCGTTCTTCGGGGCCGCGAAGCGATGACCTACGTCTCCATCGACCACCAGCGTAGGAACCAGGATCCCAACCCATCCCCTCCCACCATCGAGCACCTGATGGTCAATCGGGAGGGGCTCCCCCACGACCTGCGGATGAAGCTTCTCGTGGTCATCGAAGAGCTGTCCGAGATGCAACAGCGGATCATTCACGGCCTGTTTTACCTGGGGAAGAGCCAGGTCGAGATGGGGCAGGAGCTGGGAATCTCCCAGCGCCAGGTCTCTCGACTGAAGGATCGTATTCTTGCGGAGATGAAAGACAACCTCGGGGAGCTCACCGACCGGACATACTAGAATGTAGCGACCCAAGGCATAATCAAGACGTATGGGAGACGCGACGTGCACGAGGTAACGGAACATGGAGATCTGCTCACGTTGATCGGGCAGGCCATCGACGAGCTACGTCAGAGCATCGAGCAATTCGAAGCCGGCGACCAACCCGGAGCGATGGAGCACCTGAGCGTGGTGGTGGAAGAGATCGATACCTATCTCGGAATGCCCGAGGAGGATCCTCTCTTGCGCTTGGCGTCTCTCTCTCCAGCCCCTGTGGAAGAAGGCCTGCGCCATATTCAATCGGACCTGACGTCGGTGCTTCATGACCTGCGATCTCCAGCCTGATATGTCCACAGGCAAGGCGCTCATCACCGGAAGCACCTCCGGGATCGGATTGGCTATTGCCAAGCGATTGGCCGCGGACGGCTACGGGATTGTTCTGAACTACGCCGGAAATTCGGATCAAGCAGATCGTGCCGTGTCATCGATCCGGTCACATACTCATCACGTCATCTTGATTCGCGCGGATGTGACCGATGAGTCCGATGTCAAGCGCCTGTGGGATGCTGCCGAGGCCTCCGGGCCGGTGGACGTCCTGGTCAACAATGTCGGCGACTTCCTGTACAAGCCGTGGATCGAGACGTCCTTCTCCGAATGGAACCACATCCTCACGAGCAATCTCGGGAGCGCCTTCCTGTGCGCGCGAGAAGGGGCACGGCGAATGCGCAAGCGGGAGGCCGGGCGCATTGTGAGCATCGCGGCGATGAATGCCGAGGTGTTCCGGGCGGTGCCCCACACCCTTCCGTACGCGATCGCCAAGGCGGGGCTCGTCTACTTGACCAAGACCCTGGCCAAGACGGAGGGGCCGTATGGCATTCGTGTCAACGCTGTTTGCCCGGGATTCGTCGAAGGAACGCCGTTTCCGCCCGCTTCAACCGAAGCGGCCATTCCGCTGAAACGATTGGCCTGTCCCGAAGAGATCGCCGATGTGGTGGCGTATCTCGTTTCGGAACAGGCCTCCTATGTCACAGGAACCGTCGTTCACGCCCATGGAGGAGCGCTCTTGTAGCCTCCTGCTTACGGGGTCTCGACCTCCGCGCGGAATGCCCCGTTGGCCTGCTCGACCTTGATCGTGGTCGTCCCATCCGGAGCAATCATCACATTCTCGAGAACGATCGGCGGCGTTGCATCGATGACCACGCGATACGAGCCTGCGGCAAGGGACGGCGGGCCACTATCGCCAATCCGTCCGCTGTACAAGAGTGTACCGAACTCGTCGTACACCGAGTAGCTGAATGGCGCGGCAACGGCAAGCGCATTGCGCAGCTCCTCGCTATTCTTCGCGTCGTAGTAGATGCCGCCCGTGACCTGCGCGATCTCTCTGAGCTGCCGTCTGGCTCCCTGATCCTCGCCGATGTCGAAGCCGACCACATGAATCCGCAGATCGTACCCTGCAGCAATGAGATCCATCGCGGCATCCACCGGGTCTCCGCCGCACGTCTCCTTCCCGTCGCTCACCAACAGGATGAGTTTCGGATCCGGGATGTTCAACAGGTCGTCGCGAGCTTGATTGAGCGCATAGGCGATCGGTGTCAAGGCACGCGGGACAATCAGATCGACTTTCTGCTTCAGCGATTCCCGATCGAGCGGCCCGACGGGAGCGATCACCGGACTGTTGTCACACCCACTGAACGTGCGCATGCCGACGAGCGATTCGTCCGGAAGATTATCGATCAGGTCGATAATGACGTTCTTCGCTACCGTGATCTTCCGTTCACCGTTTAAGTACTCACTCATGCTCGACGACGCATCGAGGATGATCAGCAGACTGCTCGAAGCGCGCTCCAGAGAGAGCGACAGCTCGCCGATCGGCTCAAGGGTCAAGCTCCCGAAAGACGACCCCTCGAGAACAACCTGCGCATGCCCCATCGCTCCGATGGCATCGATGCTCGGTCCGGAGCACTCGGTGTGATCCTCGTCGGCCGGGACGTCACTCAGTCTGACATAGGCGAAGGTTTCGCCGTCAACGACGAATGGCGCGATATCGATCGAGCCGGGATAGCCAACGGTCTCCCCGACAAAGATGAAATTGATCCCATCGGTGCTGATCTCTACCCGCGCGGGGTGTCCATTGGTGTTGTAGATGAACAGATCGTCTCCCGGCACATCCGCCAGCACATTGTCGACGAACGCCACGATGAGATACCCGCGGGAGTCCAAGGCGCTCAGACGGAAGCCCAGCGACACGGCATTGGTACTACATCCGTGGCAACCATCACATCCGTCTCCACACGCATCCGGGGGGCCCAACGCCTCAATCGGATCATCGTACGCATCCCGGACACAACTGGCCGCCAAGTAGTCGACGACACGATCTGCAAACGCCAGATCACCTTGTGGGAAGGTCACTCCTCCATATGTTGTCGGCGCAGCGTAGAGTCCCACGCTGGATACGCCTGTCGCTGCAACTGCAAGCAGCACGATGCCAAGCCATGCGGCGAACGCCCTGGCTTTCATCCCATCACCTCCGCCAAGTCGGATTCCCCCATTTAGATAGCACTAGAAGCCATCATAGATCGATTCTCCGGGGAAGACAAGTTAGCCCTGTTCCGACATGCGATAGAACGACTCCGGCGGCTGACCGTTGACACCCTTCCCCGGCTTCGATACCATTGTCATTGAAGCCGAGGTGGCGGAATTGGCAGACGCGCATGGTTGAGGGCCATGTGGACTTAATACGTCCGTGTGGGTTCAAGTCCCACTCTCGGCACCACACTCTTCTCGATCGGAGTTGCCGGTCATGCGCATCCTTCTAGACGTCATGGGAGGCGATTTGCCGCCTCACGAGCTAATCAAGGGCGGCATCTCCGCCGGTCGCCGACACGGGATCGATATCACGTTCTCGGGAGACCCCTCCGCAATTACCGCCGCACTGGCTCAGCACCGTGAGAAGGTGGGCGGGAAGTATGACATCCTTCCCAGCCGCACCGTGATCCGCATGGACGACGCGCCAGTGAAATCCGTTCGAGAGAAGCCGGACTCCTCACTGATCGTTGGACTCGAAGCCGTGCGTGACGGACAGGCGGATGCCTTCGTCTCTCCAGGGAACACAGGAGCCATCGTCGCAGGATCGATCTTCCGGCTGGGGCGTTGCCCCGACATCCCCCGCCCGGGCATCTTGGTCACACTCCCAACGCTTGGGGGACGCGATCTCTACGTCATTGACGTTGGAGCAAACAGCGACACGAGCCCCGAGCAGCTGTTTCACTTCGCACTGATGGGACTCACGTACGCACGGGATGTGGCGGGAATCGATGCGCCGATCGCCGGCCTGCTCAACATCGGCACCGAAAAGGGAAAGGGAAACAAGCTGATCTCCGATGCATTCGAGATGTTGGAAGCGAGCCCATTGCCGTTTGCCGGCAATGTCGAAGCGCACCAGTTGCTCACCGATCGTCCAGTGGATGTGGTTGTGAGCGACGGGTTTGTCGGGAATGTCTTCCTCAAGGCGGTCGAAGGCGGAATCTCCGCGGTAACCGGCCTGCTGAAGAACACCATCCGCGGCCGGGTTCTCGCCATGCTTGGCGCCCTGCTGATGAGCGGATCGTTCGCACGCGTCAAGGGCACGCTCTCCTACCGCAGGCGAGGCGGCGCCCCCCTCTTGGGCGTAAACGGCGTGGTGGTGATTGCACACGGCAGATCGGATGCCGAGGCGATCGAGAGCGCCATCGAAGTCGCTTGCCGGCAGGTGCGTGCGGACCTTCCCGCGCAATTCGCCCAAGGTGCTTCCGTTTGGGGGCCCCATGGGAGCTAGCATCACCGGTACGGGAAGCTTCCTCCCGGCGCAACGCGTATCCAACAAGGATCTTGAGCGATCGATCGATACGTCCGATGAGTGGATTGTGCAACGAACGGGCATCCGTTTTCGCCACTTGCTCACAAAGGACGAGATCCCATCCGACATGGGGGTTCAGGCCGCCCATCGCGCGCTCTCCGCAGCCAAGAGATCGCCCGCCGACGTGGATCTGTTGCTCGTTGCCACGAATTTCCCCGACATGATCTGTCCGGGAAGCGCCCCGTTCATCGCGGAGGCGCTCGAATTGGACAGCACCCCATTCCTCGATCTCAAGGCAGGCTGCACCGGATTCGTCTACGGGCTCGTCGTTGCCGATGGGATGATCCGATCGGGCGTCTCGAAGTGCGTACTTGTGGTCGGGATGGAAGCCCTCTCACGCGTTGCGGATTGGGAAGACCGGCGAACCTGCGTGCTGTTCGGCGATGGGGCAGGCGCCGCGGTTCTGGTTGCCGGAGAGCACGACCGTGGCATCCTCGGAACCGCCTGGTACGGCGATGCGGAAAAGAAGATGCTTCTGCACATGCCGGGCGGCGGTGTCCGGATCCCCGCCACGCCCGAGTCGGTCAAGTCACGACAGCACTACCTCAAGATGGAAGGCTCCGGCGTGTTCCGCAGCGCGGTCCCCATGATGGAAAAGGCGACCCATGAGGCCCTTCGGGCAGCCGATTTGGCGCTGACCGATGTCGACTGGGTCATTCCGCACCAGGCGAACAACCGGATCATCGATTCCCTCACGCGCCGCCTCGGCGTACCGCCGGAGCGCGTCATCGTCAATGTGGACCAAGTCGCGAATACATCCACCGCATCGATTCCGATCGCATTCGATCAAGCCGTGCGGGATGGACGAATCGTTCCGGGTGACATCGTGGTGATGACGGCCTTTGGCGCCGGTGTTACCTATGGAGCGGTCGTCCTTCGCGTATCGTGAGGTGCGACGACATGGCAATGACCCTAGCATTCCTGTTTCCGGGCCAAGGACGCACCGCCGACAGGCCTTCGGTGGACACTCCGCTGTCGGAAACGCTGTTTCACCTTGCGGAGTCCCGCGGATTGGCCTTACGACAGTGGATGAGCGACGGAGATGTCGAACGCCTGACATCGACCGACGCGAGCCAACCGGCCCTCCTGATCGACAGCCTGTGCCGGCACGAGTCGCTTCGGTCGCAAGGCCTTCTTCCTGCCTATGTCGCCGGCCATAGCCTGGGGGAGTACGCAGCGCTGGTCGCTGCGGATGTCCTGTCCGCCGAGGACGCCGTTCGACTGATCATCGAACGCGGTCGCCTGATGGGTGGCGTTCAAGGCGCCATGACTGCGATCGTCAAGCTCGACATCGACACCATCGCCGGCCTATGCCAGCTTCACGGCCCCGCGGTGGTCATCGCCAACCACAATGCCCCGGGACAGGTCGTTGTCTCCGGCGCGGCCGATGCCGTCGCCCGCGTAGCCGACGCCGCGGCAAACGCCGGTGGGCGGGCGATTCCCTTACAGGTTTCGGGGCCGTTTCATTCGCCGTTAATGCTTCCCGCGCAGGAAGCCTTGCTCCCGTTCATCAACGAGACGCCCTTTGCCGCGCCGAGCATCCCGGTGGTTTCCGGAGTCAGCGGAGAAGAGATCCGCACAGCCGATCGCTTGAGAGATCTATTGCAGGTTCAGATGACGTCATCCGTCCGCTGGGTGGATGTTGTGCACCGGTTGGAGGAAGCGGGCGTCACGCATGCGATCGAGGTCGGAGCCGGGCGCGTGCTATCGAATCTCGGTAAGCGCATCACGGAGCGAATCTGCTTCATGACATACGAGGAGGCCCTCGATGGGGGAGTTTAGCGGACTTACAGCCATTGTCACCGGTGCCACGCGCGGTATCGGCCGGTCGATTGCCGACCAGTTGCATCGCGATGGCGCGTTCGTCGCCGGATTCGGCCGCAACCAAAAGCTGGGCACGGCATTCGAACAGGAGCTTGCCGGAGCGCGGTTCTTCCCGGTCGATGTATCGGATCGGCAGCAGGTGGATCTCGCCGTGGCCGAAATCCTCGCCGAGCGCGGCGGAATCGACCTTCTGGTCTGCAATGCAGGAATCACAAAGGATCACCTCCTGCTGCGGATGCCAGTCGAGGCATGGCAACAGGTGCTCAACGTCAACCTGACCGGCACGTTTCACTGCATCCAGGCGTGCCTTCGCCCGCTGATGAAGAGCACCGCGGGGGCGATCGTTGCGCTCTCTTCAGTGGTCGGACAGACAGGGAACCCAGGACAGGCAAACTATGCCGCGGCCAAGGCCGGCGTGGTTGCCCTCTGCCGGAGTGTGGCCAAGGAAGTGGGCGGGCGGGGTGTTCGCGTAAATGCCGTTGCCCCCGGGTTCATCGAGACCGACATGACCGCCGGACTCGCGGAGGAAACCCGCGCGGCGTACGTTGAGCGGGTGGCGCTGCGACGCGGCGGAACCCCCGACGAGATCGCCAATGTCGTCTGCTTCTTGCTTTCACCCCGAGCTTCCTATATAACTGGGCAGGTGATTGACGTCAATGGCGGCATGCATCCATAGAAGGCCCAAGAAAAGGGAGGTTTTGCAACAATGAGTGACATCTCGGAGAAGGTCAAGACGATCATCTGCGATCAACTCATGGTGGATCCGGACGAGGTCACGGACGAGTCGTCGTTTGTAGAAGACCTGGGAGCGGATTCCCTCGATACGGTGGAGTTGATCATGGAATTCGAGGATGAGTTCGGTGTCGAGATTCCGGACGAAGAGGCAGAGAAGATCTCTACTGTCGGTGAGGCTGTCGGATACATGGAAAAGCTCCTTGCCGAAAAGAACGCCTAGTCCGCCCATCCGATTTGTAAAAGGGACACCGTCGACCGGTCGTCCCTTTTTGTTTTGGAAGAATCCGCGTTCATGAGACGAGGTGATGGGAGTGCCGGAGAAGGAGAAACGCGGCCGACTTGGAGGACGAAGCACCAATCCGTATCAGGAAGACAAGAAGTACGCCGAGCCCACGATGTGTCCGCGGTGTGGACTGCAGTACCACCAAGGAAGATGGCAATCACTCCACACGGAGCCCGAAGGCAAAGCGCAATCCAGCCATTGTCCAGCCTGCCGCCGGGAACTCGATCGGTACCCCGATGGCGTCGTCCGGCTGCGAGGAGCCTACCTCGCCAGACACCGGGACGAGATCCTCAGCATCGCCCGCAACCAGGCGTCCGCTGCTGCAGAGAAGAGGCCGCTTCAGCGAATCATGTGGATTGAGGCGCAGGACGGCGAAACGGAGATCGCGACAACCAACGGACACCTCGCCGTACGCATCGGCCGGGCCATTGAGCAGGCGTGCAAAGGCATGCTCGATGTCAAACACGGACAGGGTGCCCACCTTGTGCGAGTGTATTGGGAGAGGAACACGTGAATCGAGCAACCGAAATCCGGGAGCGAACCGTCGGCCAGTTTCTTGATGCCATCGCTTCGGCGGACCCGACCCCCGGCGGAGGCAGCGTCGCAGCCGTGGCCGGGGCCATGGCTGCCGCGCTCGGAATGATGGTTGTGGCCGTCAGCACAAAGCGGGGCTCGGATGAAACACTGACCCGGCTGGGAGAACGTTTCCACGCCCACCGCGAATCGCTGGTTGCGATGGCGGCACAGGATGAACTCGCGTTCGAGGAGGTCATGGCGGCCTACCGGATTTCCAAGGACGATGCGAGCCGTCCGTCCCGCATCGAACAATCCCTCCACGCTGCAGCGGACGTTCCGCTGCAAACGCTGGAACGTTGCGTGGCTCTGCTCAACGACCTGGAGTGCCTCGCCCCTCGTGCGGGGAAGAACATCACCAGTGACGTTCGCGTGGCGGCAGCGCTCGCGCGATGCGTCGTGTCTTCGGCGTGCTACAACGTCGAGGTGAACTGCCGGGCCATAAAGGATGACGCGCAAAGGAATCATTACAGCACGGCCCAGGAGGATCTCGCGCAAACCGCCTACGCGATTGCACAGCGGATCGAGGACGTTCTCTCCGCCTGACGCGCATAGGAGCCCATCGCCGGTGGCAGGCTCGCCCGGCCACATCCCCAGCCGATCGCACGAAAGGAGTCTCGCTTGAATCTGGACCTGGTACTTGAGGTCGCCATCGAATCAGCGCACGCAGCCGGCGCCATTCTGCGGGAAGGCGCAAGACAGGAGACACGGCCGGCCCAAGCCAAGGCGCATCCGCACGACCCGGTCACGCCGTTCGACCGCGCCGCGGAGCGAGCCATTGTGGCGCGCCTCACCGAACGCTTCCCGGAGCACGGCATCCTCTCGGAAGAAGGCACCGATGCTCGCCCAACCGCACAATACCGTTGGATCATCGATCCGCTCGACGGGACGAACAACTTCGTGCAGGGAATCCCTCACTACGCGGTGTCGATCGCGCTGATGGAGCAACAGGCGCCCCGAGTCGCCTGCATCTACGATCCGATCCGGGAGGAGCGTTTCACCGCCGTGGTCGGGCAGGGCGCACGGATCAATGAGCGTCCGATCGCCGTAAGCTCTCACGAAGGCTTGGATGGCATCACCCTGGCCGTTGGTTACTCGATTTGGCCCGAGCGCCGGCGGCGTCTTCACGATATGGCGGCGCCATTGCTCGACCGCGCACGTGCGATCCGGACCACGGGCTCGGCCGCCCTCGACCTTGCGTACGTTGCAGCGGGCCGCTTCGATGCCACGTGGTACCTGTCGCTTTCGCCGTGGGATGTCGCGGCAGGGATCCTGTTGATCCGCGAGGCCGGCGGACGGGTGACCGACTTGACCGGCGTCGAATCGAGCGATCCTGAAGGCGGTGTCCTCGCTACCAACGGCCGCTTGCATCCCGCAATGATCCACATCGCTTCCGGACAGGTTGCCCCATGAGATCGTCTCCGATGCCAACCGAGCGCCTCGATCGCTACAAGGAGATCATTCCATCGTGGGAGGCATTCCTTGCGGCGTGCGAGAGACCACTGCCGCCGGTGATCCGCACCAACACCCTCCGCTGTGCCCCCCAGGCACTGACGTCTCGATTGGAGGCGATGGGCGTTTCCGTTGACCCGTATCCTTGGGAACCGGCGCTCGTCCGGCTGAACCGATCGGTCTCGCGAACCTTGGAACACTGGTTGGGACTGTTCTACGTCCAAGAAGCAACGCAGGCCGTTCCGGTATTGGCGCTCGATCCGCAACCGGGGGAAACGGTCCTCGATCTGTGTGCCGCCCCAGGAGGGAAGACCACGCACATCGCAGCCCGCATGAAGAATCGGGGAACCCTTGTCGCCAACGAACCGAACGGCCGGCGCCAGCAAGCCCTGCTGGCCAACATCAATCGCGTCGGCGCCGTGAACATCACCGTAACGCAGTACCGTGGCGAGAGCTTCCCGCATGGAAGCCACTTCGATCGCGTGCTTGTGGACGCGCCGTGTTCGGCCGAGGGCACGTTGCGAAAACAGGCTTCCCTTCGAAATGGGGCGACACAGGCCGCGATCTCCCGATTGGCGCGGATGCAAGAACGTCTGATCCTTCATGGATTCGATCTCCTGCGCTCTGACGGGGTCCTCGTCTACTCAACCTGTACGCTGGCTCCCGAAGAAAACGAAGCCATCGTTGCCCGGCTGCTCAGCGAGCGGGACGCCGTGGTCCGGCCGCCGGACCTGCACGTGCCGGCGTGTCCTGGGCTCACGGAGTGGAACGGCACCCGCTTCCCTGACCAACTCGCAAACTGCCGCAGGATTTACCCACACCACTTCGACAGCGGAGGTGGATTCGTTGCCCGAATCGAACGCGCCGTGTAGGGAAGAGGCACTGCATCTTCTGGAATCCGTATTCGGTGTTGCCCGTAGCCACCTAACCGACTTCTGCTTCTACGAGCACAACGATGAAGTCTGGGTGGTTGGAAACGGGCCACCCGTCGAGATCGCCGCACAGCGGCCGGCGGGATTGAGAGCGTTCCGCCGGATGCCGCGCGGACTCAAACCCACGAGCGTCTTCCTGGTTGTGCTGGGAGAGCGGATCACCCAGTCCCGGGTAGAGGTTTCAACCGGGCAATTGCGCACCCTTCTTCTCGGATCGCGTCTCGAAGGCTTCCCCAAGGAAGCGTACGTTGCGATCTCGTATCGTGGAGACGTCGTGGGTTGCGGCCGCACGCACCATGGAACCCTCCAGGCGCTGATCCCCACCGGCCGGCGGCGCGAACTGCTTGACATCCTCGACGCCTCCGAACGCTAGATCGCGGATCTGTAATCCAGATCACAGATTCCGACGCCTCCGATCGGCTAGAATTGCATCGGAAGTTGGATCAGCCAATAAGGAGGTACGGAATGGGTAGGAAAAGCCACTTCTTGCTTGCATTGGCCTTGGGCGTGCTCACCATCACGCTCGCGGCCAGCGCAGCCGACGACGTCGTCTTTGTGCTCGACGCGTCGAACAGCATGAACAAGCTTCTCGCGGTGAAGACAAGAATCGATGCGGCAAAGGATGCTCTTGAAGAGCTGGTGTCGGGGATAGGCCCCGGACACAACGTCGGTCTCATGGTCTACGGCCACCGAATCAACCAGGCAAACGAGGTCGAGAGCTGTCAGGACATCGAGCTCCTGTTCCCGGTCGGCCCGATGGATGAGAGCATCCGGGGGCTGATGCTCTCGGCCATTGAGAGCATCACGGCTCAAGGCAAGACCCCATTGGCGGATTCGCTGGTCACGGCGGCCAATGCCCTGGCGCAAAGCGGCCGCGGCGGAAGCATCGTTCTGATCAGTGACGGAGAAGGAAATTGCGGCGGGCAGCAACTCGTTGTGGCTCAGATGATCGCCACCATGGAGCCTCCGATCTCGGTGCACGTCATCGGATTGGCGATCGAGCCGGACGCCGGAGAATCCCTCCAGGAGATCGTCACGATCACCGGAGGAAGCTACTGGAACGTCGAAGAGGCAAACGGATTGCTCGAAGCGCTGTTCGCACTTGCCGGAGACGAGATCCCCGTATCCGAGCCCGTCCCGGGTCCGCAAGACGGAATCCCGGCCGAGTATGCCTGTTTCGGGATCACGAATGTGGTCTATGGAACCGAAGGCGATGACACGCTCTACGGCACGCCGGAGAACGATCTGATCTACGGCTACGCCGGAGACGACTTCATCATGGGATTGGATGGAAACGACATCCTCATCGGCGGTGAAGGAAACGACATCCTCGAGGGCGGAGCCGGGAACGACATCCTCGACGGTGGTGAGGGAGACGATCTGCTGTTCGGCGGCGCCGGCGACGACATGCTCTGTGGTGGACCCGGTCGCGATTCGCTGGAAGGCGAAGCCGGGAACGACAAACTGGATGGTGGGCAGGATCCCGACATCCTCCTCGGGGGAACCGGAAGAGATGCCCTGTACACCACGGACCCCGCCGATCTGCTGATGGAAGGCGAGCCGGTTCGAGGTTCGCTGGACGGCTGCCCCGTCTGTCGCGTGGCGTGTCCGCCGGTCCGTCAACCGGCTCCTCCGGTTGTCCCGCGATGCCCGGTGCCGCAGCCGTGTCCCTCACCGGTCCCACAGCCCCCTGTTTGCCCGGTTTCTGAAGGCGCCAAGGTGGTAGAGGAAGGGCAGCGGCTGCCGCTCCACGGAACCGTCGAGGACATCGACTGCAACGTCCTCCAGGTACTCTGGGAGGTAACGGCGGGATCGCTCGACGACCCGACAAGCCTCGATCCGATCTACACGGCGCCGATGCTCGACGGGTGCGATGACCTCGAGGTCTGTGTGAGCCTCACTGCGGTCGACAGCTGCGGCGCCTCGGCAAGCGACTCGTTCATGCTCCACATCCGGAACGTGAACCTGCCTCCCACGGCGTTCGCCGGCCGGGAAGTCTGCGTCAACGAAGGAGAGGCCATCGTTCTGCCGGCCACCGCCACCGATCCGAACGGAGACGTCCTCTCGTTCCGCTGGTCGATCACCAACGGTGGTGGCGCGTTTGAGGATCCGAGCGTGCTTCGTGCAGCGTACGTCGCGCCGATGATCGATGCCTGCGATGGCGCGCGGATGGTCCTCACCCTGAGCGTTACGGACCCCTGCGGTGCCGTGGCGTGTGACTCCGTGATCGTCAATGTGTGCAACGTGAACCGTGCCCCAGTGGTCGATCTCGGACCGGATTTCACCATCAACGAAGGGCTGCGGGGACGCTTGACCCCTGTGGTCAGCGATCCGGATTGCGACGACCTTCTCTACCATTGGACCGTCACCGGCGGGATGCTGGACAATGCATGCGCAACCACGCCGATCTTCACCGCTCCGATGATCCAGACGTGCGATGGGGAGATCGTGACGATCACCCTAACGGTCACCGATCCGTGCGGCCTATCCGCAACCGACTCCGTTGTGGTGAACGTCGCCAATGTCAATGGTCCGCCGACCGTCGAACTGGGACCGGGTGCCGCCGTGAACGAGGGCGGCTGTCTGCAACTGACGCCAGCTGTCCAAGATCCCGATGGGGACCGCTTGGTCTACTCGTGGACCGTATCGGGCGGCACATTGAGCGACCTGTGCGCAGCAGCACCGATGTTCACCGCACCGCTCACCGATCTCTGTGAAGGCGAGACGGTTGCCGTCACCCTGACGGTAACCGACCCCTGCGGACTGACTGCGACGGACTCCATGGCCATCGAGATCGTGAATGTCAACCGCCCACCCAGGGTGATCGCCGACCCGTAGGCGAATCAACGAAACGGACGCAGGCCTCCGTGTTGAGCGACCCAACCGATCGATCTGCTCCACCCTCCCTAGAGGGTGGAGCAGATCACTTCTTTCGGATCACACTGTATTGCCGGGAGCATCGAGAGAACGGCCTGTCCCATCGGATTCTCCGTTGCCAGTGCGTGGGCAGCGTGCAAATGAAGGCACTTGAGCGTCCGCCAATCCCGAATGCCGCCGATTCCACGTGCCGTGAACGCCTCGCCCAATCCCGCGGCATCGATCTCCTGCCACTCTTCGAACGGTAGCGCCGATCGGCGCTCCGCGATGTACGCCCTGTGCGCTTGATCCATGGCCTCCGCGACGCCGCGGTGCGTTGCGAGATGCTGCTCGAGCCGCTTGACCCAGCCATCGGCCTCGAGCCGGCTGATTGCACGCTGGAGAAACGGACAGGTCAGCCAGTACAACGTTGGAAAAGGCTTCCGATCGATCCACGGATGAACCTGCACCACCTGTGGGAATCCGTAATCGCACCGCTTCCACACCCCGTCAAGCCCGCGGGCAGGACGCCCGATCTGTGCGGCAACCATGCTGCGATCAGCTAGCGTGATGCATTCCATTGACGGCTCCCATACTTCCTGGCGGCGAGATCGAGCGCCGCTTCCAGCTCGGATTCCGACAGATGGTCACGCTCGAACGGCTCGCCCCACGATTGGATGAGCTGTGCTTCGATCTCCACGGCCACCTCCGCAAGCGATGGTGGCCGTTGCGAAAGCTCCGATACCGTCACAACCGAACGCGGACGCGAGGCGACCGCCGCCGGCGCGTAACCCGGATGATGGGCACGGAGAAGCTTCGTCATCGGCACCATCATCGGGCCGATCAGAATCGTCGTGTGGTACAGGCAGCTCGATCCCCGGCGGGCCTGTGCCGCCCCTCCGACCTTTCTCTCCTTCACATACAAGCCGTTCCCAAAGGCGGTGACGCCCGGGACCGCGCGGCCCAAACCGAGCGCCACCTCCTTGCCAAGCCGCTCGAAGATCGCCTCCACCCCTCCTCCGAACCGCCCGGCTTCCGGGAGGCAGATCGACACATTCAGATTGCCGGGGTAGTGCACCACCGCACCACCACCCGAGATGCGCCGGAATGCGCTGACGCCGTGCCGCGCAGCGGCTTCGCCGTCAACTTCGTCGGCAAGGCGCTGCGATCGGCCGATGATGATCGATGTTTGATTCACCCAGAAGCGGACACAGGGCCGCTTCGATCGCCGAGAGGATGCCCACACCACCTCATCGATCGCCAAGCCGAGCGGCGGGTCCGACGGGCGAAGATCCTCTAGGAAACGCATGTGTGGTAGGCCTGCTCAGCGTGAAACGAACTGCGGACAAGCGGACCGGCCACCACAGCTTCAAAACCCATGGCACGCGCTTCGTCTGCGATGTCATCGAACTCCTCCGGCGGAAGGTAGCGAACCACAGGAGCCGCCTGCCGTGTCGGCCGCAGGTACTGTCCCAGGGTGACGATGTTGACCCTCGCATCCCGCAGACACCGAAGCGTCTCCCGGATCTCGTCGCGGGTCTCTCCCAACCCCAGCATCATGCCGCTCTTCGTGACACGCCGATTGCCCTCTCCCGACAGAAACGCCAACACCTCGAGCGATTGATCGAACCCGGCGCGCACATCTCTCAAGATCGGCGTCAACCGGCGTACCGTCTCCACATTGTGCCCCCAAACCGCGATATCGGCCGCCAGGACGCGGCCGAGCAGCCGCGGATCCCCGGACATGTCCGGGAGCAGTACTTCAACGAGCACATCGGGTTGATGCCGCTTGATGGCCTCCACCGTGCGAACGAAGGACCCGGCTCCGCGATCCGGGAGGTCATCACGATCTACGGAGGTCAGCACCACATACCGAAGGCCAAGTTCAGATACTGCGCCGGCGAGCCGTTCGGCTTCGCCGAGGTCCTCTGTGCCGCCCGGGTCTCCCGTGGGCACGGCGCAGAACCGGCACCCGCGAGTGCACGTATCCCCGAGAATCATGAACGTTGCCGTTCGCTCACTCCAGCAGGCCACCGCATTGGGGCAGATCGCACCCTGGCAAACGGTCGTGAGATGATGTTTCTTGAGAACCTGACGAACCTCTCGAATCCCTTGTGCCTCAGCCGGCGTCGGCGCGTGGACCTTGATCCAACTCGGATGATCGCTCATCGCCCCCTCCTTCCAGATCCGCAAGCGACGCCGTTCGGATCGAGCGACCGAATACGTCACCGAAGCGCTCGACGAACACACCCGCCACCTCGGTCACACCGGGTGCATCGTGGATGAGGTCGGCGACCGACACCATTTCGATATCGAGGCCGCACGGCCGGATCATTCGGACATGCGGTTTGTGGATCGATACATTCAGCGCCACGCCGTGCATCGTAACCCAGTGTTTCACATATACGCCAACCGAAGCGATCTTCCGCGCACCCACCCAGACGCCGGGATACCCTTCCCGGCGGGCAGCGCGAATCCCGAACGAGGCAACGGTTTGAAGCACGGTCTCTTCGAGCCGCGCAATGAATGCCTTGATGTTCCGATCGTCATCCCGCAGGTCAAGAATGGGATAGACAACGAGTTGGCCCGGACCGTGATACGTGATCTCACCGCCCCGCTCGATCTCGTAGACACCGATCCTCTCCCGCTCGAGCGTCCGCTCGTCGACAAGCAGATGCTCACGCGTCGCATTCCGCCCGAGCGTAAACACAGGAGGATGCTCCACCGTCAGAATCGTGTCTGCGATCTCTCCGCTCGAGCGGCGTGCGTGAAGCCTCCGCTGAAGGTCGAGGACTGCCCCGTACTCCTTGCGCGCAAGCGCAAGGTGAAATACCTCACGCGGACGTGGGTTCGAGCTCGCCAAGGAGCCCTCCTGCAAACACTTCGTCTCCCTGCTCCGCCGCGACCCGAACCAACCGGCCGTCATGGGGAGCGGGAACCACAAACGTCGTCTTCTCGGTCTCTACCTCAACCAGGTCATCACCCTCGTTCACCGTGTCTCCCACGTTTGCGAGCCACGAAACGACCGTCACCCGGTCGATCTCGCCGAGATCGGGCAGATGAACCTCATGCTGATTGCCCATCATGGTGCCTTCCTTTCGGCGGGAGTCTAGCCGATCCGGCCGCAAACGTCATGTTGCCGACAGTCGCGGTCCTGTCTATAGTTGACGTGAAGGAGGAGCCATGGGGTTTTCGTGTGGGCTGGTAGGATTGCCCAATGCCGGGAAGTCGACGATCTTCAATGCGCTCGCTCATGCGGACGCACGCGTGGAAAGCTATCCATTCTGCACGATCGAGGCCAAGGCGGGTGTCGTGGAAGTTCCCGACCCCCGGCTCGACCGTCTGGCATCCCTGTTTCCCGACAAGAAGAAGGTTCCAACCCATCTTGAATTCATCGACATCGCCGGCCTCGTGGAGAAGGCGAGTGAGGGAGAGGGGATGGGCAATGCCTTCCTCGCCGACATCCGTTCCACGGACGCCATCCTGCACATCGTCCGCTGCTTCGAAGATGGCAATGTCGCGCATGTCACCGGATCGGTCGATCCGCAACGCGACATCGAGATCGTCGAGACCGAGCTCTTGCTCAAGGACCTCGACACGATGACCAAGGTGGCCAAACGCCTTCACCAGGAGACCAAGGGCAAGGATCGGACGGCACCACAGCGCGCTGCGGCATGGGACCTTCTGATCGACCACGTCGCGGCCGGGAAGCCGGTTCGCAGCGCATCACGGGACCGTTCGATCGACTCGCTAATCCGCGATACCGCCCTGCTGACCGCCAAGCCGTGCCTGTTTGTCGCCAATGTGGGCGATTCGGGAGAGAATGCGTGGTCAACCGGGGTCCAACGTGCGGCCGAGGAGCGCGGATCGGAGGCGGTGTGCATCCGGGGGCGGCTCGAAGGGGAAATCGGTGAGGTCAGCGCCACGCAAGAAGAGAAACTGACGTTCCTGGCCGAATATGGGCTTGAGGTCACCGGCCTCGATGCGCTGGTTCGAGCGGGATACCGGATGCTCGACCTCGTCACCTTCTTCACGATGGAAGGCCCCGAGGTTCGAGCGTGGACCGTACCGGCGGGCACCTCCGCCCAATTGGCCGGAGGGAAGATCCACTCCGACTTCAGCGACCACTTCGTGCTGGCTGAAGTAATCGATCTCGATCAGCTGATGGACGTGGGCTCGGAGAAGCTGCTCCGTGAGGCGGGGCGGATCCATCGAGCTGGACACGACTACGTCGTATCCGACGGCGACGTGATCCACTTCATCTGCGCATGATGCCCCGGGTGGTCGCTTCCGACGATCCACGGATTCGCCTGTTGATCGAGGAAGCGTTGGAGACCGGGCAAACGGTAATCTTCCCCACGGACACCATCTACGGCATCGGCGGCAATCCGTGGGACGAACGCACGCTCTCACGGGTCCGCACACTCAAGCAGCGGGCCGAAGGCCAGCCGTTCACGCTCCATCTCCCCACGGTCGAAAGCATCTCCAGGTATGCGCAGATTCCCAACGAACGCATCCGCACGATGGTTCATCGACTCCTACCCGGGCCGTACACGCTGCTGCTCGAAGCCACACCAGATGCACCGCCCAGCGCGGTGCAGGACGGATCCATCGGGATTCGCGTGCCCGGTCACCCGCTGTTTCGTGACATCATGAAGGAACTGGACCGTCCGCTGTTCGGAACCAGCGTGAATGTGCACGGCCAGCCACCGCTGTCCGACATCAATCAGATCATCGATCGCTTCAACACCGTCGATCTCGTGATCATCGGTGAGACAGGCACGCGCGCATCGGCCATCATCGACCTGACGGCCGTGCCGCCGATCCTCGTACGGGGAGAGGCCTCAAAAGATCTCCTGGAGTTGCCGCGATAGCATTCCGGAAGGCACAATACATCAGCTAGGCCATCTATCCCCTGTGCACCAATCAAGAAAGGTGACGCACTTCGACACTCACCAACCTGGCTCCAAATTCAACTTCCCCACCAGCTGAGCGCTACCCGAAATGAATCTCTTCCTCGCGAATCGCCGCGCTAACTTTCTCTGCAGTACGCTTCACAATCGCTCCGAGATTCTCGATCTGGCTCTTCTGCATTCGTGTAATCGGCCCGGTAATCGATACCGCAGCTACAACCTGATCCCGGTCATCGTAGACAGCCGCCGCTATGCATCGCCCACCATGCTCTGCTTCTTCGTCATCCAAGGCGTACCCCCGCTCTCGAACCCGCTCCAGCTCTTTGCGCAGGCTTTCTACATTGACAATGGTCTTCTCAGTGTATCGAGGCAGCCCGTGCTCACTGACCAGAGCATCGACGCCTTCCTCCGAGAACGACGTGAGCAGAACCTTTCCCACCGCCGTGCAATGCAATCCAAGTTCGGCACCGATCGGAGGCACGCCACGGATGATGCTCTCACTCAAGACCTGTACAAGATAGACCGCCCGATCGCCCTCCAAAACAGCGAAGGATGCTGTTTCCCCAGTAGCTTTGGTCAGTTCGGCAAGGAATGGGCGAACAATTCTCTCCAAATCAAACTGCCGCTCTGCCGCCTTGCCAAGATGCATCAGCGCGGTTCCCAGCCGATATCGCCGCGTTCTCGGATCCTGTTGTACCACGCTGTGCCGTCGCATCGTTTGGAGCAGGCGAACCAGTGTGCTCTTTGGCAGTTTCACGAACTTCGCGAGCGTTGCAAGATCCACGTCGCGTTCATACCGAGACATCGCTTCGAGAACGCTGATGGCACGGTCTACCGCACCCACATTGGCCCCATCCTGGTCTCTCTTGTTCATACTCATTAAATGTTCATCCTCTGTCTCACTATACTCACTTAGAGCGACGCTGTCACTATACCCAAGCACCGCTGGCAACGGACTATGGAACCCTCATCCATGATGATCTTACGCGGCGTTGTGCGCCAGCTTCAACAACGCCATCCGAATCGGGATCCCGTTGGCCGCTTGCCGGAAGTAGGCCGCGCCGGCGAAGTCGTCGACGTCGGTCGCGATCTCGTTCACCCGCGGCAGCGGATGCATGATGGACAGACCCGGCTTCGCTTCCGTGAGCATCGCGCGGGTCAGGATGTACGCATCCTTCAGCCGGTCGTACTCGGCCGGATCTTCGAACCGTTCCCGCTGAATCCGGGTCATGTACAGTACATCGGCCTGACGGACGGCCTCCCCAAGGTCCCCGGTCTGCTGAACCTCCACACCCTCTGCCTTCACCTGATCGACGATCGCTTGCGGCATGTGGAGCGCTTGCGGCGCCACAAAGAGGAACCGGATGTCGTAGTTGGCGAGCAAGAGCGCCAGGGAATGGACGGTCCGGCCGTTCTTGAGATCTCCGGCCAGCGCGATGGTGAGACCTTCCACCTTCCCTTGTTCCTTGAGAATGGTGTACAGGTCGAGAAGCGCCTGCGTCGGGTGCTGCCCAGCGCCATCCCCGGCATTCAGTACCGGCTTGTCGGTCGCAGCAGCGGCTTCGGCGGCCGCACCGATCTGTGGATGCCGAAGAACGATCACATCCGCGTAGCCGTCTACCGTGCGGATGGTGTCATGCAATGACTCACCCTTGGCGGCGGACGATGACTTGGCCTCAGCCACGCTGATGACCTGCCCTCCAAGGCGCTGCATCGCGGCCTCGAACGACAGGCGCGTTCGGGTGCTCGGCTCGTAAAAGAGCGTGGACAGAATCTTCCCCCGCATGTCCTCCAACACCTCGCCTGCATCCAATGCCTTCTCGTACGCCCGCGCCGTTTCCATGATCAGGTCGATCTCGTCCTTGGAGAATTGGTCGGAACGCA
>Ga0272441_10001942_pt1 | contig 43281 bp, 50 predicted proteins | sample SSMProp6N_FD_193582 | JGI IMG/M metagenome (GOLD analysis project Ga0272441, IMG submission 193582) | Marine sediment archaeal communities from Little Sippewissett salt marsh, Falmouth, MA, United States - SSM-Prop-6N | ecosystem: Environmental > Aquatic > Marine > Wetlands > Sediment ...
TTGTCGTCGTCGGCGGCCTCCTTCGCGGCCTCCAGTTCCCGGCGGGCCTCGGTTTCTGCGTTGTATCTGGCCGGGTCTTCGCTGCGTACTGCGACGGGCTCCCGGTCGGCGTCCATCTCCAGCTTGTTCAGTCCTCGCTTTATGTCCTCGTTCGTGCTGTTGGCCGTGTGCAGTTGGCCTAACAGCTTGTTCACGTGGTCTAAGATGAAAAGTTCATCCGGTACCATAAAACCAGCTGCGTGCATTTTTTCAGCGTCGCGTATTGCGCTCCAGACACATCTCCGGGCGCTGTCTTGTATGCCGTCTTCAATGATCTGCTTCATCTGTCCTGCCTCCTTAAAAAAAGTGAATGTTATAAATCTTCTGTAGTACATTATATTTATTTGTTGGATCTGTCAATAGGCTGGGGTGTTGTCGGGCCGGGGGCGGTCGGGCGTGAAGCCACTGTTTATGCGGGTTTCGGGCGGACGTAAAAAGTTTTATTTTTTTCTCTCGTGTGTGTTCTCGCGTAGCACGCTTAAACCATAGCGATTTATAAGCTGTTGTTGTAGCCCGGTTTATGTCGTGGTTTAATGTAGTTCAAGAGCAAAGATACAGTGTTTATGCGGGTTGGCGGGGGATTGTCCTGGAGTCAATACGGCTTGCAGACGGTCGGGCTGCTGGATCTGGTCGGGTGGGGGTGGATCTGGGGTGGATCCGGGCGGGTGGATCCGGGCGGGTGGTCGGGTGGTCGGGTGGTCGGTCAAGGTAGGACATTGCGTGTCCGATGTACTTATGGTTGATATTGTACTGGATGGTTGATATTGTATTGACGCGCGCGTTACATATTATGGCGCGATTGTCCTATTCTGTAGTGCTGCGGGGCTTGTAGTCTGGGGCCGGTGGGTGGTGGCGTACAGTTGCGGATGTCGCAATAGTCCTATATCCCAAGCTGCGGCCGGGGATCCCCGGACTGCTGGGCCAAAACCCGGCGGATCCTGCCGGGATTTGGGCGCTGATCCAGCGGAAAGCAACATAATTCATTATTATCGGACGTTCAGGGGGAGGGGGGGCTGCCCCCAGCGCGCCGCTCACATCCCCATGGAACACCCCTCTTTTTTTTGCACGGGAAAATTTTTTCGGCCAGGATCCACTTATCCAAATATATTCACCACTTATTCAGAACATCTGAATAACGCCTTCTTGGCCCAAAATACACGATCTCCAGCGGACTTTATCCAGCTTTATCCAGCTTTATCCAAGTTTATCCAAGTTTATTCAAAACTTTTGTATAAGCAGAACATCGGATATATCAATACTTTATGGAGTAAAAAGTACCACTTATTCAAGTTATGTTAGAATTCCTGGATAATATATGTCTCTTTTTTTTTCTCACTTATAAACCCCCCTTACTTACTTACTTACTTACTTATAATAGTAGTATATAAGTATAATAAGGGATATAGGTTTCTAAGTCACCTATTTTCAATACCTTACACTTATCCAAACTTCTGACATAAACTTGAATAACTTGCATAACACTATTTTACAGTACTTTATGACTTTGGCCAAAAATAATAATATTTTGATGATTGACTCCCCTGGGCCACCGGCTATAATATATATATTATTTTTAACTTATCATTGGAGTATTAAATATGAAGTGTATGGCTGCTTTTTCTGTTGACGTTTCTGTGGCTGAGAAATTAAATCAGATATCCAAGAAATCAGGGATCCCCAAGTCGAGGATTGTTAACCAGCTCCTGCGTGATCTTGACCTTGATGACTTTCGTCACCATAAATTTGCGCTTGACAATCTGGAGAGTCGTGCTACAATAAAAGAATAAAAATTAGACCGGCAAGGGAGTGAATATGAAACCCAAGACAGAGGCAGCCATCCGCCGACTGGCGGTTCTTGCTGAACCGGATCCGAGGAAACGTCCCGGGAATGCTGTGCGTGTACTTAAGGCGGCGTATAATCGTGGCGATCCAAAGGTCCGCGATGCTGTTGCTTATATCAAAAATAACTTTTCGAGCGGGGGTTGATGATGTCAAGCGAATCCAAACTCAGATTTGAGAACGACCGAGAGGAGAAGCTGTGGACTGATATGTTTGAATTGGCCATGGATTCTTTGAACTCCCCGCTTATGTCCAATGGTGTGACCAGCGCGGCGCTCCTGGCCGACAATGCCGTTTTGGTACTTCGGGCAAGGATGGGTGATCGGACTCTGGTTCTTCGTGATGGGACGGAGGCTATTATGGTGGGGGCGATGGGTGAGGCTGAGAAGGAGCCCGAGAAGGAGCCCGAGAAGGAGCCGGATCCGGACAAAAGAGTGAAGTTTAATTTGAAATTCCACTCAGATCAGATTATGGAGGACAGGGAACTCCAGGACAGCTGGCTGATTGATCATTATGACTGGATTATGCCGCGGTTGATTATCCACCGGGCCGAGCCTATGGAGGATATAAACGCTGCCCTTGAGAGCTCTAACCCGCCTCAGATTGTAAAAAGCAGCATGCCGATAGGTTCGGCAGACTCGATTGATACTGTGCAGCTTTTTCGGAAGCACTTTGAGGCTATTGTGAGAGTGGCTGTGTTCTCTCAGACGTGGGTTGACAAGTCTGGGCAGTATCCTGTCCGGTTTACGTCTGGGCTGTGTGAGCAGCTGGGCCGACCGCCGACACCGCAGGACGTGTTCTCGGTGGAGTGCCTGTCGCTTGACCGCTGGCTGAGGCCGATGTCTTATGGTGACACGTTTACTCTGATAAGCGAGTTTCGTGTTCTTGTTGAGGTGTATACATAATAACCCGCCGCCGCCGGGGTTTTCACCTTCCCCAACGGCCCTCGTGGCCGGTCTATTCCTTTTACCCGGTGGCGGCCTTTTTTTGGAGTTTTAATGTCGTACCCTGTTGTATTTTTTAGAGAGAGGGAGTTTTTCTTCAAGAAGGATCCCGACTCTCCTGCCATAAAGATTTTGAACCCGCGCGTGACCTTTGCCAGCTGCATGCAGTGTAGTAACGGGACTTTGTTTACCATGAACATATTTGGGGGTGCGGATGAAGCTGGATCGGACGAAAGCGGTGTATTGCTTGACGAGAACATCTTCCGAGACGCGGACATTGACATATCAGGAAGCAAGAGAATTGTATAAGGCTGGCCAGGTGGAGTACGTGACTCAGGAGGGCTGGAGCGTATGGAACGGACCGGAGGGAGAGGTTAGTGGCTACCAGGAAAAAGACTGAGAGCAAGTGTGATGACTGCATTTATCGGTCGTATATAAGCCGGTATCGGGATCTGTTTAAGAAGCATAGGCTGTTGAGGAAGCGGTACCGGAAGATGATCAAGGATATTCAGAAGTTCAGACAGTCGTATTTTCAGAAATGGGGCAGGCATTTTGAGGATTATGTGGATCGCCTGGACGCGGACCGGCTGTTTGACTGTGATATACCACTGCTGGACCGCCGGTACCGGGTGGCCCTGATCCATGAACAGATAGCCAAGGCGAGGGATAGGAATGGGTGTATTAAGTCAGTTGAGCTTAAGAGACTACTGGAACTGGTATGGGTCGAGGTCGGTGTTGCGCAGATGGGTCGAGCTAAAGGAGGTAAGGCTGGGGCGGCTGGCTCCAAATCGAAACCTGATGACCGAGGAGCTGGTGGAGGTGCAACGGGTCAAGCTGGTAGAGGACCAAGGGATGACTATGGAAGAGGTTCAAAGCGTCTTCCAGATCTTGATATACCGGAGGACTCCAATATTGGGGCTGATGTATCCGACGAGGAATTAGAAGCGGCCCTGGCCATGGAGAAGGACCTGGAGGAGGAGAAGGCCGTCAAGCAGTATTTCAAGACCACGGGCGACGGACAGATGGATCCGGAGGCCGCTAACCAGGTAGAGGAGCTGCTGGGCAATGATAGACAGCAAGAAGTACAACCGCCTCCAGATTTTGTATAAGAGGAATCTCTGGCGGTTCTGCTGGGACATTATGGACTGCAAGATCATTGACAACTCTTTCCACCGCAAGGAGCTGGCCAGGCATGACGAGCTGAGGGCCAAGGGGATGGACAGGCAGATGCTGTGGATGTGGCCGCGGGAGCATTTGAAGACAACCCTGCTGACTGTGGGGGCCAACCTGCAGCGGATCGCTGAGAATCCGGAAATCACTATACTGCTGCTGTCTTCAACAGACAAGCTCGTAACAAAGGCTGTGTCGGCCATGTCTAATATCATTATCAACAGCGAGAAGTTTAACCGGTTCTTTCCGTATGTCAGGCCGACCGACCCATCCACCATGACTAAGAGCAAATATCGTTTCACTGTCAACCGCAAGAATATAAACCTGGATGCCACCCTGGAGGCCGTCGGCCTGGGGGGTGAGATCACCGGCTCCCACTTTGACGTTATAGACTATGACGACGTTGTAACCAAGAAGAATGTCAATACCGAGGAGAAGCGGGATAAGGTCAAAGAGGATATAGACTACACTTTGAGTATTATGAAGCGCGGGGGCAAGCGGACGTTCAAGGGTACCCGGTATGACGACGACGACTATTACTCTTTGATATTCAAGGCCAGAGATCGTGTCGAGAAGCAGGAGCGCAAGTCAGGCAGGCCGGCTAAGAATAAGTGGTTTATCAGCCACCGGAAGATGCGGGAGGAGGGGGGAGACGGCGAGGAGTACCAGTCGGATCCGGACGGGACGCGGTACATTTTTCCGCAGAAATTCAACTCCATCGAGGAGGATATATTACGGGATCCAGACACCGGGCAGGACGAGGCGACGTTCTGGGCTCAATACTTTAATATCACATCTTCCAAGGTCAATGCGATATTCAAGGCGGATGACCTCATGTTGTATAAGCACCGGCCGCCATTCGGGCATTTCTTCATCACCTGTGACAGCGCAGGTACCACCACCGGGAAGTCGGACCGCAGCGCTATCGTCTGCTGCTATTGGAGCCCCAGGACTCCGGCACATCCCAGGGGGGCCATATTCGCTGTGCGATACCTTGTCGGTCGATTTGCCAACAGCCAGATTGCGGCGTATCTGTTCGACTGGTACCGGGACTTCAAGCCGGAACTAATGTCCATCGAGATCCCAGGCGGTGTATCATCCGGCCTGTGGGACTATCTTATGACCTATGCAGACAACGACGGTCTCGACGTGACCAGCATGAACTTCATACCATTCAAGCCACATACCATCAAGGAGAGCAAGCACGAGCGCATATCACTCCTGGAGCCATACGTCAAGGAACATCGGTTCTTGACCCTGGAGGAGCATGTCCAGCTTAGGAATAAGCTCAAGAGCTATCGGGGCCACAAGAACGGCAAGGACGATCTTCTGGACGCGACGGCCCAGCAACTCAAGATTGGGTACTTTCCTGAGATCACCCTGGACCATGACGGTGTACCGGAGGGGGCCGACACGGAGGACACAAGCGACGAGTATGTCCCGCTGTGCGACGTGACAGGGTACTGACTGACAAAAATTGTCACTCATGCTGACAAAAATTGTCACTTTTTCCTTGACAAACCCTATAGTGTGTAGTAATATACATAGTGATAAGTATACTATCTACACATTAAGGGGAGCGTTATGCCGGATAAGGTATCAGCCTACCTTTTAGATAATGAGGAGGCTATGAAGTCTCAAGGTGCAGAAACACCCTGGGGCAAAGCTCCATCCTCCGACCGTAAGTCAGTAGAAAAGCACATCCTCTCTAAATTCAACGACGAACTATCCGCAGCTAAAAGCCACCGGGCAGAGTATTATGATAATCTGTGGAGCCTGTGTGATCGCGCCTATTGGGCGTATAAGAAGCAAATCAACCTAAAGGACATGGAGAAGGAATTCCGATCCAACATCAGAATACCTTATCTTATGAAGCAAGTTGAGTCTCAGGCCAGCAAGGTCTTTCCTTCCATGGTCAGCAACAAGCCTCTTTGCAGCGTCTCCCCCAACCATGAAAGCAGCAGGATCCAGCAGCTCAAAGCTAAGGGCGTCCAGAAGCAGCTCCGCTATGACATGTTCCAGAAGCAGAACGGGCTTACTTTGTTCCTTCGATGGATCAAGCAGGGCGAGCGCCTGGGATTGTCTCCGCTTAAGCTGTCGTGGCTGTATGAGGAAGGCCGCAAGATCGCCCGGCGTCCAAAGCTCAATGATGCAGGTGAAATGGTCGGGCTGGTCAGAGAGGTTAAGGACAAGTATATCAAAGAGGATCGCCCCTGTGTCAACCTGGTAAACACCCGGCGGCTGTGGTGGAATCCTGATTGTGTGGATCCAGACGAGAACTTAAGATACACCTACGAGCTTATATGGAAACCGCTCCGCCTCCTCAAGGAAGATCCGCTGTATGTTAATACAGACAAGATCGAGGCTGACAGCGAGATCGTTAAGGAAGAGACAACCGAGTATCGCGGCAGCGTACTGGGTAACGTCAAGACAGGCGAGCCCATGGTCAAGCTGTATGAACGGTTTGACAAGGATTACCTGATTACTGTTGCAGGCAACCAGGTAATTCGGTACCGGGACAATCCTTTTGATGATGGAATTATACCGTATTATTTTTACAGATCCACTATTGTTGACGACTTCTTTGTCGGTATGGGCGTGATCGAGCCCGGCCTGGACCTTGAAGGCTTGGCCAACACTATACTTAATCAGCGGCTGGACAATGTCCACCGCGTGATCAATAAGATGTATTTCATAGGTGCGACTTCCGGATTCAAGGGGGATCGCCTCCGCTTTCGTCCTGGCGGTGTAGAGAAGCTGATTGACGTCAACGGGATTAAGGAATTTCAGGTATCCGACGTAACCAGCTCCGCGTATATCGAGGAGCAGCAGGCCGAAAAACAGATGTCTGAGATAAACGGGGATCCGGAGTTGACACGCGGGGAAATGAGCAGCAAGCGCACCACAGCCACAGAGGCAAGCATCGCATCCACCGGCGCACAATACAGACTTCAAACTAAGATATGGACCGGACAGTTTGCCGCGGCAACATTGTATCGGGATATGTATAGACTTCGCAAACAGTTTGGGGATCCTTCCGAGTATGTACAGGTTTTCGGTACCGACGGAATGCCATACGCCATGAGGCATGACGATATATTCATAGATGACTATAAATTCGATTACAGTCTCGGCGGGCCTACCGGCAACCGAATGATTGAATTTCACCAGATGACAACATGGATTGACACCATGGCCAGGGTACCTGGTCTTTTGCAGAAATTCAACCTGGACGAGATCGCAAATATGATGTCAGAAAAAATGGTAATGGGAGATTCAGAACGTATGCTCCAGAGGCCAGGACTTATGACCGAAGGATTTTATCGGGATCCGTACAAGGAAAATCAGCGCATGTATAAATACCAGAACGAGATTCTGGTTCTACCTGGCGAGGTTCATACAGATCACATACCGGTACACACCCAGCTGCTTGACGTTGACGGTATACCGCCGGTCGTCAAGGGCATTGTTCAGGCTCACCTTGCACAGCACCTTATGTTCTGGCAGCAGGATCAGGCAGCAATGGGCAGCATAGGAGGTCAGATGGCAGCAGCGCAGCAGGCTCCTTTTGCATTAAACCCGGCTGGAGTGGCGGAGTCTCAGGCTTCCGGACCGGCAGGCATAACCCTTGGAGGTCAGAATGCAGGACGTACAATCGGAACGCTATAATAGCCCGGAGGATTTCTTTCTAAAGAGATATAATATCTCCCAGAAGACAGCCGGTATATTATCGTCTCTCATGTCCTCTCCTGACTACAGGGATTGTCTTATAGAATTACTTATGGCCTTAAAGGGCAGCGTTGCTGAGTCAGCATTCAGCATGAACCCGTTGGGCCAAGATGAATACTTAGTAAAATACGGTTATGTTAAGGGCCTCGAAGTGTTTGAGGCAGACCTGGCAAACATAGCCAAAGAATACCAGGAGCGTGTCCTGGACCAATAGTTTAAGGAGGTTTTTTATGGCAGGCGGAAACTCACAGGACGGACTGACCCCAGGTTTAGACGGGGGAGGAGAGTCGAGTATCATTGACGATCTTAAGGCAAAGGCAGCGGATGCAGCTGGTGTAAGCGATGACACCAGCAGAGCCGCAAGCACGGATAAGGATGCAGATCCCGGATCCGGTGGCGCAAGTGTATTGGGCCGGTTTTCTTCCGATCAGGAGGCGAGCCAGCACTTGCAGCGCCTTGAAGCTGAGAACCAGGAGCTTAAGAAAGCTCAATCTTCTGCAAAGTCGGAGGCGGCGTTAGGTAAGATGCTCTCCGGTGGTAAACCTTCTGAAACCGGCGATGGTAAACCGGCCTCCCTTGAAGACAGAAAGAATGCGCTTTTTGAGAGGGCGAAAAAAACTTTTGATGGCGAGGAGCTTTCGTTGTTCCAGGAGCTTGCCGAGCTCCAGACGGAGGCTGTGGTCGCCCAAAGAGTTGGCCCTGTAGAACAGGAATTGCAGGGACAGAAAACAGAAAAAATAATAAATTCGATCAAATCAATTCCCGATTGGGATAAGCATATCGAGAGTGCTGAGGCTATTATGAAAGCCGAAAATGTTGGAGCGCTACAGGCTTTTGAACTTGCAGCCGCAAGATCTGGAAGCCCAATTACCGCCCAGCAGGCAGAGGATTTGCAGGCCCAGCAAAGATTTATTAAGGAATCTTCAAACCTCGAAAGAGGCTCCGACGTGTCTTATCAACCCGGATCTCCCCAGAATCCATACGGCACCCCCACTGGTGACACAGCACAGCTTGAAAAGGCTTTGAATATGGATAGAGGACAATCCGGTCAGCGGGAATTCTTTGGTGTCGAATAGAACGGAGATATAAAAATGGTTGATAATATTCGTGGCATGCACACCACAGGCAATATCTTGGCTGATCGCTTACAGTTTGACTGGTCTGGAATTTACCTCCGCCAGCCGAACCAGTTTCCCCTTGTTGTTCTGCTGGCCAAGCTGGCTATGGAGCAGGCTCTCCAGCCGAAGTTTAATCACTTTGAAGAAGAAGACGTTACAGATACCGTCACTGTTGATGGCGCTATGAATGACAGCGTTACGACGATGGTTCTTGATGACAACACATCTATTGTTGTTGGTGAAGTTCTTCATAATCCGCTCACTGGCGAAAACTTCTATGTGAGCGCCGTTGACTCCGGTGGTACTGACTTGACCGTTACGCGTGGCTATGGTGGAACAACCGCAGCTGCTGTTGCTGACGACCAGGACATCCGGAATATTGGGCCGACAGCTGAGGAAGGTGGCGAGCTTGCATCCGCAGTATCCAGCAAGGTCGAAATCAAGTACAACTACACCCAGATTTACAAGAAGACTATTGATCTGTCCAAAACCCTGGAAGCGTCTCAGCTTTACGGTGGCAAGGAAGAAGCTCGCCTGATCGCCGCAAAGGAACGCGAATGGAAACGGGCAGTCAATTACTCCTTCCAGTTCGGATCCAGAAGCCTTGGAACTCTGAACGGTCGTCCTATCCGTCAGACTGGCGGACTTCTGGAATGGATCACCACAAATGTTACTGACAATAGTGGTGCGTCTCTCACAGAAGCTCAGTTCGAGGCATTCCTGGCGTCTGTCTTCCAGTACGGTAACACCGACCGGCGTGTACTGATCGCCTCCCCGCTGCTCTCTCGGGTTATCACCGGGTTTGCAAAGGACAAGCTCCAGGTCTTCCAGGGTCCGGAGACATACGGGATCCGCATTTCCCGCTATGAAAGCGTTGAAGGTACAGTTGACATTGTCAGGGATCGCCTGCTCAAGGGCGCAACCTATGGCGCATGGGGCTGGATGCTCGACCTCAACAATATCAAAATGAAATCCCTGCGCTCTGTCAAAATGCGCCGCAATGTCCAGAATCCCGGTGATGATGCCATCAAGCATGAAATCATTGGCGAAATGGGTGTCAAGATCATCGACGAAAGAACCCACGGGATTATTAAAAACTTCACCGCCTAATCAAGGCGCTTTTTCCATGGTGTGACGTCGTTAGGGCGGCGTCACACTTTTATCTTTCTTTTTGGGAGTAAGAAATATGAAGGTTTTTCTTTGCAAGAAGTATCCGAATCTCCGCGTATTGGTCCGCAAAGAGGAGGTTACTTTCAATCCAGAGAAGGGGCAGAGATTAGTTGCGGTTCCGCCTCGGTATGCTGAATTCAAGAATGGCCGGTTTTCATGTGACGATAAAGATAACGAAGCCATTGAATCACTTCGCGGGCATAAGGATTTTAATATCCTGATCCATGAGGTTAGCATGAAAGCGCTTGAGAAGCAGCGCAAAGAAGACAAGAAAGAAAAGACAAAAACAAGTACCGGAGACGATAGCGGTGAACCTAAATCAGATGGTAAGAAGTATACTCGGGGCATGCAGACTGCCGAGTGACGACACGCACCGATTTCAGCTTGCACGGCAGGCTGTAAATAATAGTATTGATTTTGTTTTAACGCATAAAACAGATTGGTACTTTCTTCACAAAACAGCAGAGATTCTGAGTGAGTCTGGAGAAAGTCGGTATGCGTTGCCTTTTGATTTCTCGCATCTTATGCGGGTAGGTTACGACGGTACAAAGTGTGAGGTTTTCGCTCCGCAGGATGTTGACCGATACAATAGCGATGACATGGCATCAATGTCTCACCTTGCTTGTACTATTCAGCAAATCACAACTTCTCCGTATGCCTCTAAAGGTTACGTGTTTTTAACATACGGATCCAAGACTGTTTCTGGTGTTGGCACTTCATTTACTCCGGAAATGGTTGGAAGGTTTCTGCGATCCGGTCGGGATGGAGAGGTCTACCGCATAGCTCGCTATGTCAGCGGCACCGAACTTGAGCTTACCCAAGAGTTTGCCGGATCCAGTCAGGCAGGACTTGTTTCTGTATATGATGGGGACAAAACTATTGTTAGAGGCAACCCGCACATTACTAATTTTACAGAGGATATGACTGGCCTCCTGATGAACATAGAGGGGAATGCGTCCCCCATAACAATATCAAGTGTTGATTATAACAATCAGAATATTTCCCTTATTTCCGACTCGGCTGTCGGCACACAGCTTATATTCTCCATTCAAGACAGCTACCAGATAGATCCCCCTGGATCATACATACTCAACTTTGCTGATGATCTTGCCGAAGATGACAAGGTTATAGCTGTTGATTATTATGCGTATCAGCCTCCACTGATGGGTCCATACGATACTCCGTATTTGATTCCATTACAGTTCCACCAGGTTATATTAAATTTTGCAATAGTTGAGTATTCGACGCTTGACGATGATTCTCAGATTAAGATAACTGTCTTTGAAAACAGAGCCGAGAAGGGGCTTGTAAATATGCTGAACACCGATAATCCCCTTGAACCAGGTTACAAGTATTTAAGCGAGCCTGACGCTGTCAGTCTTGCAAGAACAAACATTGTGAGGTAATCATGGCAGACATACATGATAGAATCGAAAAGGCTTTTGCTAAAGATGGGGACGTCTTTCTAAGCATTGACTTGGGGAATACTGGACTTGTCATCGGTGATCTCACGGTCAAGTTGTATAAAAATGGAGGCACGTCTGGTACAGCCCTCTCGGCTTCATCTCTAAGCGAGATCGGTAATAATATATATTGGTTTACGATTGACTCATCAGAGAACGACACAGCTGGCCGGGCATTGCTTGAAATAACCACGGCGGCTGACAATAATCTGTTTATCGAGTTGAATATCCTGGACGGCGCAGGGGATCCGGAGTTATTGCAGAAAAAACTGGAGGATGCAGATGTGAAAGTTGCTCCTCAAGATGATTCCATAACTTCTTCCGTTATTGCTGAAAATGCTATTGGATCTTCTGAACTTTCTGACGCCGCCGCGAATAAGGTAGCGGATCACGTCTGGGATGAAATCTTATCTGGGCATACTGCTGCTGGATCTGCAGGGAAGATTGTGCAGGACATTGTCACAAATGTATGGGCTGCTGGAACCAGGACGCTCACATCAATTTCTGGCGTTGCTGGTGGTGTTTGGGATGCGCTCACCTCCTCAATCAGCACAGCTGGAAGCATAGGTGTCTTAATTAAAACAAATCTGGATTCAGTCCTCTCAAGCATTGGAACAAATGTAATCGGAGTGAAAGCTAAAACCGACGCAATCAACCTGGATGGGTCAAATAATGTACTCTCAGCCCCTCAAACCGCAATATATATTTCATCTTCTGATAAGAGCGACATCATAGATGGTGTATGGGATGAAGAAAAAGCGGATCACGATGCAGCTAATAGCATGGGTGAGATTATGAACGACACTCAGTCTTATGTCAGGGGAAAACGGAAAATTGTTAATAATGGAGACAATGAGGAGATTTACGAGAAAGACAACTCAACTCTCCGCCACACCTTTAACATTACCAGGGATGCTAATGATAATGTTATTGAAAGGAGTACATGATGTTTGATTTTATAAAGTCGAACTCAAGTGAGATTATCGCTGTCTTGACCATTGCGGCACCTGCAATAATCACGATATATAAGCAGATCCGGGCGAAGAAAAAGGCTGTTGATGTCATTCGGACCTTAGTGGATAGCACTGACAGGATTCTCGCTGAACTTGACGAGCCCAAGGTCCATGCCATTAAACACGACCTGCAAGTGGCCCATGCCATGAAGGGTACAGAGAAGATCGTCAAGAAAGAGCTTGATTATGTACGGGATTCACGGCGCAGGAACAACAACCTTGAACTCGGTGTCGATGTTGATAAGGATATGAATTATCGGGCCGGAGCAAAGTGGAAGATAAATTTTTAATGTGGAGGATCCCCGTTGAACAACAACTTTATATTAGACGGGATGGACGATAACGGATCCCTTGTTGTCGATGGGATAAGCGGTATTGGTTCTGATTTCACAAGAGATTCCATATACAAGGATTTTTTCCATTACACCCCTGATGTCCGCCACGGTCACGAAGAAATAACGATTAGAGAGACGCTTTCACCCGGAGACGTTGCCACTAATAAAATACGCGGCCTGGGGCAGTTTGGTGTCTTCCGCAAGATAATGTCCCAGCAAACGGATCTTAAAATCAGAATATACATAGACAATGAAAAGTCTATGAAGATAGCGGAGTTTGAACTATGAGTCCAATACCACGACACGTACCATGGGGAAACCCTGAGCCTCACCATAAGGGACATTTTGGATACCATTACAGTACAGCCTCAAACATATGGTACGATCCGGACGCTGATCAGTTTGAATCCGGAAATATAATTATACCTGCATCAGGTGCAAAGAATGTTGATTTTCCAGCTGGCAATGTTGCTGAGATATACAGGGCCAAGATCTCGTCAGCTAACGGAAATAGCTTTGCAATATCTCTGTTTGAGAGGGGCGCCAGGTCGGCGTCTGATTTTCTTGTGAATATGTCGAGCCAAATGGAGACTGAAAGTGATTATCTTATATTTCAAGGCAAGGATTTAATTATTTCTGTAGACAAGGATAATACGGAGTACATTCACGCCATTATTACAGGGACGCCAGCAGATGTGTTGACAGTTGAATTCGACATGGTTAGGCTTCCGTAGGAGGTAGAATGAAAGTTTTTTATGTAAAAACAGACGATACAGGTAGACATACACCCGGCCTTGTTCTCCGCACCTTCGGTGACGATCACCAGTTCACCGAGAAGGAGATTGATCCGGACGACAACAGACCGTATAACATGACCTTTGGTGTATGGCAGACAGACACCTTGACTGACGACGATATTGCTCTATGCAACGCAGGGCGACGTAAAGTAAACGACGTGGAAAATCCAACAGGAGTAGAGTCCATTGGCTGATCGCTATTTCGTAGGTGACACAGACAGCGACTGGAACGACGCAAGCAACTGGGCAGCTACTTCCGGTGGAGCAGGTGGCGCAGGGGTTCCTGGATCTGGTGATGTGGCTATATTTGACGGCAACTCTCCTGATTGCACATTAGATATGTCTACTACAGTTAGCAAGGTTGATATTCAGTCAGGCTTCTCTAATACATTGGATATGTCCACATATAATCTCACGTGTGGAGGTTCAGACGCTTTCAGTATAGCAGCTGGTACTTTTACTGGTGGTGCAGGTCAGTTTTACACCAGAGGGACTGTATCAATGACAGGTGGGACTTTCAATGCCCCATCTGGTACATGGGTGCATTATCCGCCTAACGGAGTTGCAGGTTACATTACTTTTAATGGTGTGACGTTTAATCATCAAAACGGATTGGTAATATTTGACGCTTACTACGGATTTTCAATAAACAAGTATATCACATTTACAACCTCAGTCACCTTTCATCAGTTGCACTTTTCAGGCCATGTCGTTACTGGTGGCTATACGTATGGGATCAAATGGCAATTCAGTGGTACATCCTGTATTGTAGAAGACAAGCTGATGATTAAGTCACGAAATACTCCTCAGACAGAGGGAAGTGCAAGTATAAATAATGGCACGATATATCTCAGAGGTGATTTAGAGACAGGTCTGTACTCATGGGAAGGTTCAGGAGTTATAGAAGTGGATGGGGCAAGTGAAGATCAGGAGTATATAACCAATAATGACGGTACCTTCAACGCAGGACGCATCCATGTTAACAAGGCTTCTGGAAAATTCAAACCTGCTTCTGGCACTACGATATTCAGGTGTTCTACTTTCCAGCTTACATCAGGTGAGTTTGAGGAACCTACAGGAACCTTTGAGGTTTATCACGATTATACTAGATACAGTGCAGTACTTAACTTGTTTGACATTGACGGTGGCACGTACACGCAGGCATGTTCATACCGAAGGATACGCGCTCGTCACCCTAACTCAGGTGTCTCTTACAGCATATCTCCCGAAGGTATGACATTTGACCATCTTGTCCTCGGTGGTAGTGGTCGATACGACTATAGTGGTTGCACAATAACTGTTACTGGAAGCAATAAAACAGCTACAGTTACAGGAGATTTTACCTTCTTGCGTATAGGTGGAGGTAGTGGCTACCCCTCACTGAATTCAGGGACAATTTACTGTCAGGGGGATGTCACGGTTGAAAACTGTGACCCGACAGATGGTAGTGGCATTATTGAGTTCTCTGGATCAGAAGCTACACAAGAATTAAGCCTGACTGGATACCATGGTATTGCAAAGTTCATTGTTAATAAGTCAAGTGGCTCAGTGATCCCGTCAGGTACAATAACGTTCTATGATGAATTGGAAGTTCAGTCAGGTACTTTTGATTTCAATGATGAGAATGCAGGCTTCAGTAGTTGCACTTTAGATCAGCAGGGTGGTATTATAAATTGTGGTAGTGGAACTATCTCACTCACTAATTCTAACTTTACTAAATCTGGTGGAACATTTAATGCAGAGACATCCTTCTTCGACTTTTATAGAAGCAGTAGTGGAACTAACAATATAAGTGGGAGTCCGACTTTCTATGACTTGAAATTAAGAGGTGCTACAAGTGGCGGCTTCACAGAAATCTTTGACTTGCAGAGTGGTACGGTTACAGTAAGCAATGAGTTCAGCTATTACTCCAAAGATGCTGCAGGATGGTATCTCCGTATTATAAATGGAACTATCGAGTGCAAGGGTGATGTCACCAACCTGAACCCCGGAAGGAAGCTGTATGGTTCATCTGCCACTCTAAAGATAAACGGTACGGGTTCACAGACTGTCAAAGACCTTGACCTCAATGGTGTAAACATAGTTTTAGATAACAGTGATATATTGTTGACAGGAACACCTGTTTTTACGAGTTGCGCATCTATTCAAGTACTCCAAGTGTTTGACCCTGGTACAAGTTCGCTTACTGTTTACTTGTATGGGCATGGGGATTCTACTTTCTCAGGAGTAGACTTTAACTTATATAACCTGAGTCTTAATCATGGAGCCTCAACAGGGAGTAATGTAATAGATCTGGGTGGCAATACGATCACGGTTCTGAATAATTGCTCTTCTCATCTAAATGGAGGTTGGTCATGTTATTACAATAATGGTACTATTGATGTTAAGGGTGATCTTGCTGTAACCGTAGGAGACAACCTTGTCAGCTCAAGTAGCACTGGGCTATTCAAGATGTCTGGTTCTGCTGATGCGAACCTGTCTGGTGTTATCACAGCTAAGTTCTTCAATCTTGAGATTGCGAAAGATGCTGGTAAGACAGTAACGCTTACAAGCGACTTCGGCATTGCTCTCTCAGGAAAGTACCTGATTGTAACGTCTGGCATCCTTGACCTTGCAGGATACAATCTAACGGTCAATGGGGCATTGACTATCGGTGCTTCTGGTAAGCTCAAACTACACGGTGATGAAACGATCTCAAAGGGTAGCATATCCAGCAGCGGAACCGTAGAATTCTATGACAGCGGGTCAACTGCTGATGTGGGAGCCCTGACAAATGACTTTGTAAACCTGATCCTCGGTGAAGGCAAGACTCACGTATTCAACTCAGGCACAGCATACACCATATCTGGATTGTGGTCAGCCCTCGGCACTAAGGCATCACGAACAGTTATTAAGGCAAGTACACCAGGGACGCAGTTCACCATCGACACGCTTGGATCTTCCGACTTCACAAATAATATTGTCGTATATGATTGTGACGCATCCGCTGTAGATACAATATCTGCGATTGGGTCTGTCGGACCTGGCCTAAATAACATTAACTGGTATTTCGGCGCTACAACGTGGACGGTGTCCAAGACAGATCCTACAGCAATGTTCAGCAGCCTTGTTGCTCCGGCTATTATTCTTGACGGCATAGATCTTGAATCCAATGAGATTACGATTGAGTTTCTTGATACAGAGACCTACGAGGACAGCCTTGTATACTTCAACACGACTGCATCCACTGGTGGTCTCCTCAAGATACAGGGCAAGCACACAGCTGGCGAAGAAGAACGCACCGTCCTCAAGAACACCGACCTCGATCAATACATTCTCAAGATGAAAGGTCGCTTTGAACTAGCAGACCTTGACTTTGATACTACCATAGACACACAGAATGATTATGGGTGTGTATATGTGGACGCTCCTAACTGCACCTATGCAAGCATTCATCATTGTCGGTTTTATGGCAATGGCAGATACTGGTATCAAGCCTCCCCTTACCAGGAGTGGGGCAACTACGGCATTCACTTTGCAGCAGGGCCGGACGCGAGTTCTGAGAAGTATGTCTATAACAACCTGTTTCGTCGCTTTGGATACTATGCGATACAGTGGATACACGCGGCCAAGACAGAGGTATACAACAACACTTTTGTTAAGTGTCAGGAAGTATTTATCTGGTGGCTAACGCTTGACGAGAATGCGAAGGTATGGAACAATATCTTTGTTGTCGATGCCTCGTATGCCGTTGACTGTAACCAGTTCACTGTTTTCCAGATGCCTTCCAATCCTGACCCAGCCGACATAGGGTTTCTTGACTACAACCTATATCAGTTCCTTAACAGAGGACTGGCTGTAAATATGAAGTTGTGGGTAGGTAGCAACTGGAGTGCAGGATACGATGATTTAGCCACTTTCCAGGCAGCGTTCCCGACTCTCGAAATACACAGCATTGAGGCTGATCCTAAGTTTAGAGAATATTGTGTGGATTATCATATAGACGACGTGACATCCCCGGCCATGGATTCAGCATTTCTCCTGGCTCCCATAGACGATAACGACCGTCGGTCCAGAGGGTATCCGGATCGAGGCTGCTATGATCAAGGAAGGGGGAAGTCGAGCCCTCAGTGGGACGAAATGCAAAACGCAACAGTGTGGATGGAGATCGAGGATACCAGGGATTCCGGCGATGTTAGAAACGTAAGAATAACCGCTGATTATGCGAGACTACTATGACTTCAATACCGAGGCAAGAGTGCGAGGACAACCAGAGGAATATACACGGCAGGGTATCATTCTGGAGAAATATAGCTGGAGCTTTATTCGCGTTTATATTTGTAAACGGTACGATACTTTTCTTCTTTGTGTATACATACATGAATTCAATATCATCAGATGCTGACAAGAAGTCTACTGATAACCGGATGGAAATCCGCTTGATCAGCAAAGATGTAGGATATATCAAGGAGAAGGTGGACAAGCAGGAGCAGGTCCAGCAACAGATACTTGACGAGGTGCGCAAGAAATGAAACAGCGGCAATCGTTTGTTATAAATTCTTTTTCTGGCTTGAACCAGGGATCTCTTACACGGGGAACTCCTGGCGCATTTATCGACGGACAAAACTTTCTTGTATCCGATGACGGATACCTTCGTAAGTCGTTTGGCACCAGAAAGACCTTTGAGGGGCATGGCCTGGATGGTATTTTCTCCCTGTTTGTGAATGACGAGGAGGCACTGCGCGTTTTTGCGGCTGGCCTGGATTCGGGCGGCGATGTAAAATTGAAGATGAATGCGGGCGGATCGTGGCAGGAGGTTACTCTTGCGTCAACGATGGCAGCCCTTTCAGAAAGCTCTATGTGGTGGATCTCTTATAAGCAAGATGCCTATTTTTTCAACAAGGTTATATCCGGGTATTATGATTCATCTGTCGGATCTGTTGTTGATCTTGATGAAGAAAACAAAGCATGGTTTCTTTCAGAGGGTGGAGTCGAAAGTAATTATATCCCGATACGTGGATTCTCTCCAGTAATTCACTTCAACGCATTGTGGCTGGCCGGCGTGGGGGAGATGCGAAATGCTGTCCTTTTTTCTCAGAATTTCAAGAATATTTTTTATGACATATACACTGGCAATTTGCCTGCTCTTAATTTTGTGTCAGTTGGGGGCGATGATAGCTCGTCGGGTGCAACAGAGGATGAAATAACCGGTATTGCAGAGTGGGGATCCGATTTATTTGTGGGGAAAAACAGGTCTATTCACAGGATCGTTGGTACTGGATCGGATCAATATAAGGCGATACCGATAAATGCTGATGTCGGGGTCGGATATGGCGGATCCATGCAACATACAAGGGCTGGGATTATATGGCTTGAGGATAGAGAGAACGGGTTCTGGTTATACAATGGGCAACTCCAGAACATAAGCAAGGCAAAGATAGACGGATTTGTCGGAGAGATAGATTCTGACGGGTTTATATCTTCTGGTGTGTTCCGGGGCAGATATTATTATTTGAGCATCAACGCCAGCACTACCCTTGTCTATGATACAGAAATGCAATCATGGAGCAAAGAGGATGTCTCTTACGGAGGATTTGCAAGATACGGAGTAAATCGCAAGAAGTTTGTTGCCGCACATAACGAGTACTCGACAGCAGTCACTCAGGTTATAGATCCAGCAAGGCCAGCTGACTACCAGGATATATTAAAGAAAGAGTATGTAGGGTGTGACATTGTTGAGTTCTTGACAGACAGCGGGGCGAGGAAGCTGGAAGATGATGGGAGCGGGGGTGAGGAGTTAAGTTTCAGCGCCCAGACGCCATTCTTTTTCATGGAAGCCCCGACCTCCATGAAAACCTTTTATGAGTGTATCGTTATGTATAGCAGCGCCCAGCCTGAGCTTTTGGTTGATCTTGATATAGACGGAAAGCGGTTCTATCGTGACTTGAAAATAAATGTTGATCCCAGGCCCAGGTTCGATCTATCTCATTATGGAGTTGATAGCTTTGAGAATATACCATTTTATACCGGGAAGCTATTACTGCCATGGGAAGCCACGGGGTATTCAATGTCTCTTATATTCAAGGAGTCTTCTAAATTCAACTTGAAGATCCACAACATTATAATATATTATCTGGTTAAAGGACGATACTCAGAGGAGAAAGAATAATGCCACAGATACAGCAAATAAACCCGCTTGTCAATAAAGAAGTGATTAGCGCAGCGCAGCTCCAGAAGGATCTGAACCAGCTTTTTACTACAGTAAACAGGTTGGACAAGGACAATCTTTATGCCCCTGGTGGTGTTTTTGATTTCGGTGGTATTTTTCTTGATGGTGTGAGTGAGATACAAACCGACCTTGGAGATCCAGGGGATGAAAACAAGGCTGTAAATAAGAGCTATCTGGAAGGTCAGATAGACAATGTTTTCCCGTCTGGCGACGGCGACTGGCATAAGCATAGCAACAAGTCTGTTTTGGATGCTATTACAGATGCAGGATCCGGCAGCATTATAACTATCGGGGAGCGCAGTCGGCTACCGTCGCAGGACCAGAAGGATGCGCTTGATAATGCAAATTCTCCGAACGCGGCTAATCCTATTGCCACTATGGCTGATGTTCCAGGGGCCGTCACTCCATATCAGGATTCAGCTGACCTGATAGGCGCAAGCACGTTCTCGGTGCCTACAGGGACAAAGGTTGTATGTGGTGATTTCTCTATAGTGACCCCTACTCAGAGCGCTGTTGCTCGATGCGTTATTGATATGACTACTGGTCTTGTACGTGTAATGACAGATGCTACGCAGGTTGGGCAAGTAGTAGACGGCAGCGCAACAATGGTAGCAGGTTCCGGTACATACGTATTTCCTTTGGGTTTTTCCACTACAGTCGGGATTGTGTACTTCGGTTTCCAGATGGCTGCTGGAGGTACAAGCATTACTTGGTACGGCGTTTCGCATGGAACTTCAAACGCTACAGGTATGTTTACTTTTCACGGATAAACTATGCCAACACCAGCATATCCTCTATCGTCTGATCAGAATATCGAGTTTAATCTACGGGAGCTTTTTGACGAGGCCGAAAAGATCCAGCTGTATTCTAATCAGCGAGGGATGATTATTGACAATATCATGCTTAACGCGCTTGATGTATCGAAAGCAGGATCCATCCCAGCTCACGCTATTGTCAGCGGCGCAGTAGATTCATTTCAAGATGAAACAGGCATTGACTTGACAGCCAGCAGTGAGGAGTTATACAACGCTGTAGATAAATACTACACTCCGACTGGAGCCATGGTGCTTGTATCAAAGGCGTTCGATATAATTGGATCTCCAGACAGAGCGAGACTTGTCATTAAGGAAATGGACGCCGACCCTGTAACCATTAACACAGACTTAAAGGCTTATGTCAGCAGGGACGGCGGCGCTAATTGGAACCAGGTAAATCTCCTCGATGTTGCGGAATATAACGGCATGAGAATATTAAGCGGCGAGTCAGAAGTATCCGGATCTTTTGTTTCTATGAAATGGAAGATTGAAACGTATAATGGTAAGAGCCTGTCCATCCACGGCACAGGGATAACATGGTCATAATCTTTTATTAGAAAGGGCTTTTTATGATATTGAAGGGTGAAAGCGTTTATCTTACATCTTATACGGACGAATCGCTTGGCCTGCTGTACGCATGGCACCAGGACGAGGATTTCGACAAGATGATGAGCGACGAAGCCGGTCCAAAAAGTACGGATATGCTAAAGAAAATTTATGGTAATTTTATGTTCCCTTATGGCCGACTTTTTGTCGTGACGGTAAGGCTGTCAGATCACTTGCCAGCAGATGAAATCAAGAGCATGGGGCCGATGTACGAGAGAAACCCAGATGCAAATATACCAGTCGGTGTTATAGCGCTCAAGGATATTAACATGAAGAACCGCCGGGCCGAGTTATATGGAGGCGTCGGATTAAGATCAATGAGGGGCAAGGGCTTTTCCAGGGATGCAATCAAAACCTTGCTGGTATGGTCACAGGAGGAGTTAGGCTTGAGGCGAATTTATGCCGTAGTCAGAGAGGATAACAAGCTAAGTGCTAACACGCTTAAGAATTGCGGTTTTATAATGGAGACTTCAATGAAGGACTATCTTTATACTGGAAGAAAATTCATAAATGCCTCCCTGTTCGCTCATACCAAGAGGGTGCAGAGGAGTGAAGGGAGTTAATTATGGGAGCAACAGAAGCATTATTGGGTGTGGGAGCCGGTAGTCAGTTTATGGGATCCATGTTTGACATGTTCGGCGGAGGAAGCATGCCGACAGCCTTTATACCTCCAGAGGTCAGAGACGCTTTTATCGAGGGTTCATCCGCAGCCACCCAGGGTCTGTCAGCCATACCGCAGCTGGGTTTCGGTCCCGTCGGGGCGACATTCGCAGAATCTCAGGGACGCATTGAGGGCATGACTGCTCCAGAGCCGACTATCGACGCGGATCAGATGGCAATGGACATCGTGGCCGCAGCTCAGGAGATCGCAGCGCCGCAGGAGGCAAGGACGGCCAGGGAGTTTAGAGAGGCGTCTGGAGCTTTCGGCCCATCTACAGCCCTCAGTCAGGCCAGGGCCGGCCAGGTCGCTCAGGAGCAGAATATACAAGAAATGATGCTGTCGGAGCTTATGCCGCAGCTCAGGGCAGAGGAGTTCAACCAGGGACTACAGCAGCTTTCCGCAGCCCTGGGCCTGGAGGAAGCCATACAAAACACAGCCATGACACCGTTTCAGACAAGTACGGCAGCCAGGCAGGGATTTATCAATCAACTGACCGGGGCCGGATCCGGATACGGACAGCCTCAGCAGATGCAGCAGGGCGTGACTCCGGCAGGTACGGTTTTTAATGCCATGGGCAACAACCTCACCCAGATCCCCTTGACTCTCGGACTCTTTGACAGATACAGGAACAACGCTGCAAGTGGAGGGAAAAAATAATGGCCCTTATACCACTGAACACAGCCCAAAGGGTAACGCAGTCTCCCCTTGAAACGGTCAACGCTCGTCTTATGCAGCTTGTCGCCTTGAAGGAGCAGGAGGAGCAGCGCGTCCAGGCCGTAGCCATGGGCAGGCTTAAGGCAGACCTTATGAAAGCGCAGACGCAGGCAAACCAGGCCCTCGCAGCCCAGCGGAAGGCTAAGGCACTTGAGACTTTAAGCAAGGGACTGAACACAAACCCAGGCAAGGTCATTGAGAGTATAATGTCTACCGTGGCAACCAAGCTGAAATCGAACTTTGACGCGAACCTTAAAGGGAATTACGATCAGGCCATCAAGTCTGAAATGCAGGACGCGGCCCGCAACTTCCTGGCTGAGAACAACGCGTATCTGAGAGGTGTTGCTGATTCCATTCAGCTGGATCCCAGGCCAACCCTTAATGACTACACCGACAAGGAGCAAGCGTCACTGGCCAAGGCAGCTCTTGGCAATCGTATTATAGCAAGCAAGCTCCGGGACTACCAGCCACGTACAACCATGGCTGGAGTACAGTCTGAACTTATAAAATCTATTGACGTCGAGAAGGCCAGGGATGACGTCTATAATTTTGTAATGAAGGAATACGGATCTATATTCTCCAGTGAAGACCAGAAACAAAAACTAAGGGATGCCCTTAACGCTGCAAGCGCAGCGGATCTGGCCAGCGCCAGCCCATCAGCCATCGGTAAGATGATCGGTACCGCGTTCACGAGCGGAGCTGTAGAGAAACCAGAGGGGAATTTGGAGAAGTTGAACGAACACGTATCCGGCCGCAGATTATCACCAGAAGAAAAGGGAGCGTATCTTGATTTGATGGTTAAGGATTTGGGGATGGATAGCCAGAAAGCAGCCGAGACCCTGATCGACATGATCCAGGGGAAATGGAAACCCAACATAACAAGGTGACATCATGCCTGACTTAGCAGAAAAACTCAAGGCTATTGCGGCAGCCCATAGGGCCCAGGAGCCGACGGAACAACCTGTATCCGGATTCATAGGCAAGCTGCAGGAGATTCGTAACAAGTTCAGAGATCCGGAAACGGACGAAGAAGCCATAACCATAGATAAGTTTCTGCAATTCTCTAAGCCCCAAAGGGACGCGTTTATAGCCCTTGACAAACAACCAAGATTACCCATGCAGCAATTCAAGCAGCTCAGCCCTTTTATGAAGTCGCAGTACAGAAAAGTCGGCATCGCTCCCAGGAAATTCACTACCGAGGAGATCCTGCAGCAGCTCAACGTGGATAAACCGAAAACCTTCAATGAGGCTGTCTGGAAAAAGCTGGACAAGCTGATACTGGACTTCTCTATAGGCGCCAAAAACCTTGCAGGCCAGGCTCTCAAAGCTCCAGAGAAAGCCATCGAGCGTGTGGACGAGGCTACTGTCCCAGCCAGGAAAGCGCTGCATAATGAAGTTGTGCGCCCGTTACTTAATGAGATTCTGAGCGGATTGGGTGTAAATAAGCGGATCCCTCATTATGAACAGGCCAAAAAGAACGAGAGAGATTTCATAAAAAAGAATGATGATACATACAGACAGGCGTTGCTTGACAGCGGTGTAAGCAAGGATGCCATTGACAACATGACCAAATCACCAGCAAGTAAGATAGCTGAGGCCGGGGAAAAACTTGTCAAAGATGCCAGGTTTATGAGTACGGTCCAGCAGAAATTCCAGCGCAATATCTGGGATGCAGCCAAGGACGGCAACTACACGGAGGCTGGTGAGAATCTTATGCACAGTATAGCAACGAACCTTCCTCAAATGCTGGGTGTTATATTCGGCGGCCCGGCGGGCCTCTCTATTATCGGTGCGTCTAAGTTTTCAGAATCTGCCGAACAGGTGGAGGACCGAGAGGATCTGTCCGGTTTTCAAAAGCTGTTGGTACCGACGCTCAAGGCAGGTACAGAGGTCTTGTTTGAGTACGCAGGAACAGGTAAAACAGGCAAGATGCTCCGCGAAGTACTCTTGAACCGAGGTACCAGGGAGGGGTTGAAGGCGGGTATCAGGCGTGGAACCATGAGCATTTTGGCCCGTGGCCTGGCGGCCCCGACCAGAGAGAGTGTCGAGGAGATCGGCACGCAGATTTCAGATAATGTCATTGATATACTATTCAACATACCAGGCCCCGACGGCAAGATCCCGGGCATATTCGATAACGTACCGGATTCCGGTATCATAGGCTTTGCTATGGGCTTCGGCCCCGGAGCGTTGCAGGTGGGTATTGACCTGGATACCGACGCCCGGACCCCGAAGCTTGTCAAGAGGATCCTGGCTGTCAAGGAGGCGAACCCGAACGCCAGCAACGAGGAGATTGTTAACAAGGCCCTTGAGGACTATGTTACAGACGCCATGACAGAAGTGGATCGCAGGGCAGAGGCAGAGGCCGAATCCGAATTCAAGGCCCGTTCTGAGGCAAGGCAGGATACCGGTATGGAATTCGATAAGATAGACCAGGCTATATCGTCCGTGGATCCAGGCGGCTTGTCATTTGATAAGACGCTGGAGGTAAGGCGCCGGGTGCTGGAGCTGTCAGACGAGCCCGACAAGGCGGAGATACTGGCCCAGGAGTTTGAGCAGGACGAGGCGGGTGCGGCTGAGTACGCAGCAGGGCTGTCAACGGCCCTGGATCAGGCGGCTACCGAGCCTATAGCCGAGCCTGTTACAGAAACAACAGAGCTTATTTCAGAAACAGAACCCGTTACAGTAAGCCCTCATGTTGATCTTAAGAAAATCAACGAGGATATTAGACAGGGGAATCCGGTATCAGATGAAGAATACTCAAGCGTCTTGTCTGGGAGCCCCAGGGATAAAAACAAGAGTTATTTTTACGATAACGGCATGTGGGTTTCAGCAGAGAAGGTGTCTCCTCCTCCACAGCATAAGGGCGGAACGGTTTCGGACTCAACCCTGATGGATGACAGCGACATGAGTATACTGGGGTATGATTATGTTTCTTCTGATCTCAGAACCGAGATAGGCACAGACATATTTATCCAGCCCGTAGGAATGCAGGACTCCCTTGATATTATATTTGACAAGAAGGCAGATCCTGAGAAGGCCAAGGGTCTCTATGATTCTTTCAGCAGGACCAGGGAGCATTTGAGGCGCAAATATGGAGATACCGTTACGCTTTATCGGGCGCAAGGTGACACCGACGCGATAAGCAATAAGAATGTTTTGAACTTCGCAACAGAGGAAATGGCCAGCAAGTTTCTTGACGAGAAGGGCGAGAGGCGGTTAATAAAAGAGGACGTACCGATAGAGGATATTGTCGGTGTTGTTGTTGAAGGGAAGAATTACCATGAATTCAAGGTACTTAATCGCAATTCAGATTCAGCCATAGACACCCTTGTCGAGCCTGTTGTTGAGGAGATAGTCGAGACACAAGATCTGTCACCGGTTAATACAATGCATCCCGATTTCAGAAAGACGCTTGAGGATTCAGACATCAATCCAGAGGAAAAGGCTATGCTGTTGGCCCCGGATGTATTGAGAGACCCAAGAGGCCAGGATCCCGACACAGGGAAGCCGGTCAAGCTGCAACTTTACCAGGGCAAGGGCAGGGCAAGCAAAGAGTCTATCTATGCACCAGGGGCCGAGGGGCCTGTTGTTGGAGACGGAGAGTATTATGCTATAACAGAGGAGGACGCCAAGGGATTCGGTCCTGACGTCAGGGCTGAAACAGTCGAGCTTCAAAACCCATACGTGCTTACAACACACAAACAGATCGAGCAAGAGACAGGCTTACAGCTCCCGCTTGATAATAAAGGACGTGTACCTGTTATGAGATCTTTCCGAGAGGCTCTTGACAGGAAGGGCTATGATGGCATTATCGTAAACGTGCCTAAGTCCAGTGACACCAATGCCGATGGGGAGCTCGTTAAGAGACTGAGAGAGCTGTTCGACATAACTCAGGTGGTTGCGTTCAAGAAGAAGGCAGCCCCAGCCAAGGCCAAGAAGAAAACCAAGGCAGCCAAGAAGGCAGAGGCCCGGATCAAGGACGTCAAGAAGAAGGTCGAACCTAAGCCGAAGCCTAAGAAGGTCCGCCCGGAGCCGACACCGGCACCGAAAGAGACCGACATGGACCTGGCTCGTATGACATTGAGGGATCTCAGACGTACAGTCAAGTCACAACATCCTGAGATAGCTTTCGACATGGACATGAACAAGGCGTCGGCCAGGGATCTCAGGCGCGCCCTAATCAACAAGAAGCAGCAGGCATCCTCACAGCCCTCATACTTCCACGAAGAAGCCAGGGCGATGGACGATCCCCGCCGACCGCTGCCCGGAGACAAGGTCACGGTCAAATTCCAATTCAAAACAAAGAACTCCAAGCCGCTCTATATGAACGGTGTTGTATCTCAGCGCCTGTCCGACGGTCGATATGAGGTCGTTATGAACTCATGGGGTACCAAGAAGGCCAGGGACAAGGTGGAGAAGCTGCACCCGGAAACCCTGGACCGCAGAAGGCTGTCTAAGGAGGCTCTCGATAAGTACGGAGACAAGCCTATCGTGTATGTAGAGCCTGGCAATATCAGCCTTACAGAGGCAGAGATCACCAAGATCGAGGAGCGGGAGCGGAAAACTGGAGAGACACCAGAAGAAACCAAGGCAAGGCAGGAGATCTCTAAGGGATATAATGAATTCAAACGATTAGCGCATTACGCCAGCCCAGGCAAGACAATCATAGACAGCAGGGGTAATGAAACCAAAGAGGGTGGAGTCGAGGGATCTGTGAAATTCTGGGCTCAGGAACTCGGCCTCCCCGACACAAACCCGGAGACCCTGGCAGCAGCGGTCCCGCAGATGCAGGAGGCTGTTAAGAATATCGAGGAGTCGTTGACAGACGATAATACCCTGGCCCGCAAGGCCGTCGAGAAATACGAGGCAGCTGACTTTGACAACATAACAGAGGCGGAGAAGTCAGCACTCAAGAAAATATCACCCGACCTGTATAACGCCTTCTTTCCAAAACAGAAGATGGGCGACAACACAGAGGAGGCTGGATCTATACCCATTGGAGACATGATCGAGTCGGCAGCATCAGCAGCGAGGCGCGTCCGGAAGTGGCTCAAGAAGTGGCTTACCACCGACGGCAATTATCCTTCCTGGCTTGTGGAGGAGATCACGCGCAGAGACGGAGCGTTCCTTAAGGAGATCAAGAGGGCGAACTTCCATTTGGCCGACCTCCGCCGGGCGATCACGAAGGAGTATGGCAAGAAGAGCCTGGAGGATCCGACTGTATTGCAGATGATAAACCGCGCTCTTAAGAGAGAGCTTACTATGGTGGAAATACCCATAGGCCTGAGAGCCCCGATCCAGGCGCTCCGGGATCACGTGGATGCCCTGTCCAGTCAGCTGATCAAGGAGGGTGTCGTCGATGACGAGCTATCCGGTATCATCAGCAATAACCTGGGGATGTACCTCACTCGGACATACCGTGTCTTTAAGGATCCTGATTGGGCCGAGAAGGTGGATGCACGGGTTAAGACCAGGGCCGCTATGTGGATCAGAGATAATTATGAGGAGCAGTTCGCCAAGGAGTATGCAGAACTTACAGGCCGCGATCAGGTAGTCCTTGAGGACGAGGACGGCAATCTCCTTGGGGGTACATTTGTCAGAGAGGACGACACCAGCATCACGATCAATGTGGATGGTAAGGACACCAAGCGCTCTAAGAGGAAGTGGGAGATCACGCTCAACGAGTACGCTGAGGTGTTTGAGGAAATGGACATGCCAGGCAGTGAAGCCAACAAGTACAGAGAGGACAGAGTGGAAGGTACTATAAAAAACCTTCTGTATAAAGGCAAGGATTCAAAGTCTCCCATGGCCACCATCGCAGCCTCCGGGCTTTCCAAAAACCTGGGGATCCTCAAGAAGAAGCAGGATATACCCGAAGAGCTCCGGGCCCTGTGGGGTGAAGAGACAGACCCGACCGTCAGCTATATCGAGTCAGTTTCAAAGATAGCGCAGCTCGCTACCATGGATAAGTTTATGAAGGACGTGGCCAGGATAGGCACCGACCTGGGCCTGTTCCGGACGGGCGGACCGAAGGGGGATCTCAGTGTCAGGGCCATACCTGTTACCCAGGAGCCCAGCGGGAAGTCTCTCAAGGAGGGCAAGATCAGGCAGATGCGGGCCAAGGATGCCGTGTCCCCGCTGGCAGACTTATGGACAACCGAGGAAATGCGCGAAGTCCTGGACGATATGGCCCCGAAGAAGGGCGACATTCCGACATGGCTGTCTGTATGGCTTACTATCAACGGTATCGTCAAGTGGAATAAGACCGTAGGATCCTGGAAAACCAACGTAAGAAACTACCTGGCCAACCCTCTTTTCCTTATCGCCTCCGGTCACTTCAACGTCCTGGATGTAGGCAGGGCCATGAAGGATACCAGCGCCATGATCACCAAGAAGGGCGACGTCAATACCCGCAAGGACATTCTAAGGTTACTTGAGCTGGGCGTCATCGACGACAATACCTGGATGCGTGAGACACAGGACATATTCAGAGACGCAGGCATTGAGCGCTTTGAGGATTCCAAGGCGTACAGGCGGATATCCGCTCTCCTGGGCGAGAACCTTACAAGTAAGGCTCGTAAATACGTGCGTGTCCGGAATGAACTCTACCAGGCACAGGACAACTTCTGGAAGATCACCCTGTATAACATGGAGTATAAGGAACTCCGCAAGATGGGCCATGATCACAAGACCGCAGAGGAGCAGGCCGCGGCGTTCGTCAGGGACCGTATGCCGACATACTCCAAGATCCCGCAACTGGTAAAGTCTTTGCGTAGGTTTCCGGTTCTTGGGTCGTTTGTCTCCTTCCCGGCTGAGGTAGTTAGGACAGGCAAGAATAACATTATGTCAGTCAAGAAGGACATGACCGACATGCGGGCCAAACGTGGCGATTGGGCTAACCCGAATATCAATAAGAGCATGCTCCGGAAGCGCCTACTCAGGAGGATTACTGGCCTTCTGTTAGGTATGTCAGGAACCGAGATCGTGGCAACGATATCCAGACTGTTATCCGGTGTGAGCGACGAAGAGGACGAGGCGATCCGGGAAATGGGCCCTTACTATCAGCGCAACAGCACATTTATTTATTGGGGCAGGAGCGATGACGGTCAGCCCAGGTTTGCAGATGTCAGTTACCTGGACCCCTGGGCCTACCTCAAGAAACCTATTATGGCCCTGTTCCGTGGAGCATCCGACAACGAGATCCAGCGCGGTATCATGGAGGCTGGAGAGGAGGCGGCGCAGCCCTTCCTCGGCGGAGAGATCCTGTTTAATTCTATAATGGAGACTGTTCACAACCGCAAGCCCACAGGCGGCGACATCTACCGGCCAGGCGACAGCATTACCGACGTACTGGTAAAGTCAGCCGACCATATAATCAAGATCCTGGAGCCTGGAGACATCACCAGCGCCAGGCGTTTATACAAGGGCTACACTGGAGAGATCACCAACTACGGACGCAAGTACGAGCTGCCGATCGAGATTATTTCGGAGCTTGGTGGAGCCCGGATCCAGCAGATTGATATACCTGTGGCCGTCGGCTTTCGGGCTGGAGACTATAGCCGGGAGATCGCCGGGGCGTCAGCTGAGTTCAAGGCAGAAGTCAGCACTCAGAATTCAATCACCGACGACGAGATCAAGGCCGCATACAAAGACCTAAAGGCCGACCGCAGGGAGTCTATCAAGCGCATGTATAAGGTAGTCCGAGGGGCCAGGCGTTCAGGCATGACGGACAACGACGTGTATAGTGTTCTGTTATCATCGGGCGTGGGATCGAGGGCTGCCGGGTCGCTGCTGGAGAACCAGCTGGATCCGTACATACCTCCGGAGAATCTCATGGATAAGTACATCACTACAGCAGGCAGGCGGGTAGGGGTGGCCAAGGCGACGGACGAGGCTATCCGCCGCATGGCTGTTATCGAGGCCGAGGCCATGAATGACGCTACTCAGTTCAAGCAGATTATTCCAGACAAGAGCGGTCAATAAAACAAGGCGTGTGATCTCCCAGGAATGAGCCGATGATATTGAATTCAAAATACTTTATGGCATCTGTTTCTGTCATTTCACAATCAACAACCAGCTTTGCTATCACCTTATTGTAGTCATAGCAGACGATAGGGGGTCGGCCTGCCTGGCTCACGATACCGGCTATACAGTCGTCGAGGTCATCGAGGAAGACAAGCTCCTCCCCTCCAGTGTCCATTACGCACTTGTCCCTGATGCTCAGGGCGTCCTCGCCTCCGGGGTCCGGGGTCGGCATATCTATTATTTTGTCGTTCATCAGTAACCGCCTTTCCTGTACATTAACTGTCAACTTGTGAATACAACTTATTGCATAATCAGATACAATTCCCACAACAGGGCAATATTTATCTTTTCGTCTGCAATTCTCGCAGATATGCTTCACTCCGCACCGCCTTTCTTCGCCCACGCCCAGTGCGTTATCCAGCCGAAGGCGAAGCCGAAAGCGAGAAATAGGATTGCGTGATAGTAGGTCATTGTTCACCGTCCTTCCCGATAATAATCGTCCCATCTTTCCTGCCAATACGCATCGTTCTCTTTCCTGCAATCCGGGCAGAGTTTAACCCAATTTTTCTCTTCATCAGTAAAAAGCGTGTTTTGTCTGTATCTTTCAGCGTCATTTGCACCGCACGCTTGACATTTATTCTCTTTTTTGATATCCTTTAACTGAGATTGCGAAGTTAAATCATTCATCTGGTCGATGTCCTTTCTCGGTGATACAGAATGCTTCAAATTTTTTCCATAACCCCGTAGATAAATTCAAGTACCTGTCTTTTACCTTGATCACTTTAGCGAAGGTTCCATCTACTTTGGGAACCCATGCCTCGCAGTCAGGATTTGATTCTTTCGCCCATAGGGTATATTGCGGTGTTTTCATCTTAAAAGAATATTGCGTGATAGTAGGTCATTGTTCTATCTCCTTCAATGCGGCAAGCAGAACTTTCTGTATTTTCTGCTGGCAATCATAGCAGATATCCAGCATTTTATAAGTAACCTTTTGCCAAGTACCCGATGCGTGTTTTAATCTAAGTAATTCATTACAACTGGATTTATTAAAAGTAATTTTCAGTTTTCCAAACCCATCTTCCCAACTTCCTTCTGTAACATCTTTACCACATCTGTCACAAGCGGTTTTTTTCATTGTTCACCGTCCTCCTCTGGTTCTGGTTCCGGTCCACCGTCGGGACTATTGCTCTGATCCCACCAGCGGTCACGCTGTCTCTGCTTACGGTTCCGGTAGCGGTCCTGATCCCTGTAATATTGTTCCTCGTCGTCCATATTGGTTCCTTTCACAGTCAACAAATGATCTATTATGCGGCTTATCTATACCATGTTCCATCCTCATTCTGCTCCAGTCCAGCATTTCGCTCATTTCCAGCAGCCAGAAGGTAAGCAAATCCTTTTGCCTATACCGATCTTTTGTCCTCTCATTGTTTATAATCCTGATATACCTTGAGGATTCTCCTATGCGGTAACTCATCGGTCGCACTCCGACATATCGCTATCGGTTATCGGGTCAGACAGATCCTCGGCCGACGGCGGCGGGGGCGCCATATCTCCGGTGTGTGCCCTGGGGATACTGTCCAGCGTGTGAGTAAATTCCCCCTTGATTGTAAGCCCGTAGCGGCCGGTCCGCTGTACCAGGCCGTACTTCTTGACGGCCAGCAGGTCCAGCCACAGGTGAAAATCTCTCCAGGCGTCGTTCGTGTTAGCCATCTTGGCCTCATGGCTCTTGATCTGAGCCTCCGCGTAATCATCCTCTCTGACCTTAACGCCAGTGTAAACAAGGTCTTCCTTGCTGTTTGATTCCGGTCTCTTAGCCATTACATTTCTCCTCTATATGTTTAATGTCCCTGTCTATCGTGCTTACGTCGTAACCCTCCGAGGCCGCAACGGTCTTCATTCTGTTAATCATCGCCTTTATGGCTGTGCTTTCCGTGGCTTTGGCGTGGTGACGCTCGATATATATTATCATGTTGCCTGGAGTGAGAACACACACAGGCAGCATGGCCCACTTGAACAGATCTCTATCCAGGTCGGTCAGGAATACGCCATCCTCTATCGTTAGCTTGGCCATTTCATAGGCCCTTGTCGTCTCTTTATTCTTCTGGTCCTCCTTTAGCTTTTCGCCGTGCCGCTTAATCTTGTCCGAGAAGCCCATTATTCATATTCTCCTTTATGTATTCGTCTTCAATCTCTTTGATTGGCTTGGCCCACACCTGCTCCACCTTGCCGTCGTGTGAGCGCGTCGTCCGGTTCCACCCGGAGTGCTGCATGTAGTTTTGTATGGTCCTGCGTGTCATAAGGTCCGACTGCAGGGGGGATCCAACCCGGCGACGGTACTCGGTAAAGCTGTCAAATGCCTCGGCCAGGTTAATGCGGATGACTGTCCCCTTATTCCCTCTGGATGATCCCAAGTCGATGCAGTCCTTATAGAACAACTTGTCCTTGCGGTGAAGCATAGACAACTCCCGGAGGAATTGGTTTAATACCTGCTCCTCTCTGGCCGCTGCCTGCTCGCTCTGGATATGTACTCTGATTGTCTCTATGAACTCGTCGTCCCGCTCGATAAAGTCAGGGTATACGCACTCGATAGGGCCGGTACAGCAAGCCAGGTCGAACGCGTATCTGTCCTCCAGATCCCAGGCGTTGATGTAGTTAAGTCGCTGCTCTTCGATAAGGTCCAGCATTTTCCTTTCAATCTTCGGCCGTTGCCTTACTATGTCCAGGTAGGCATAAGAGAATTTCTTATACTCGCTCTCGATCCATTTATACCAGTTGCCGTTGAGGGTCTGGCCACTCAGGGTCACATGGATACATCGGGACAGGAGCCCGGAGTCGTCGGGGCTGGCCTCGCCTGACATAATCAGGGATGACCGGATCTGGTTGCGGACAATCTGCGTCTTGCTCTCGGTCGTGCCCTTGACCGCGCCCTGGTTGTTATAGGCGCTCCGGAAGATGGAGTTCATGTCGAACGCGCTCCGATCCTTGCGGTACTCGTCGATATACACGGGCAGGTTTGACATATACGCCATGCTGCGCATGATACCCACCTTTGTACTGGAGTTCATGTTGATTTCAAAATTTCTGGTGCCGGTGAAAGAGGTCAGCATCCTGCACAGTGACGTTTTACCCCCGCTCTTTTCCCCTCCGATAAACAGTATCGGGAAGGCTCCTGCATTCTCTATTATCAGATCCCGGAACATGGATCCTACAATCCAGCCCAGACATATCTTGATTAGTGGAGTCTTCCAGTTCGCTGCCACCCGGTCAAACGCCAGCCGCCAGTCGTACTTGTCGGTATTGATGCTGACCTCCGCTGACTTTCTATCCTCGTCGTAAGGGGCCGCCAGGTACCCGGTGTCCCCTTTCCAGATAATATCTCCAGGCTTTTCCGCCTCGTACATATCTCCATCGCAATCAATATACACGTTGGCGAAGATGTACCCATCGGGGCACCGCCCGCATATAGCCGGGTTGTGTGTTATCTTGTCGTCGTACAGCTCACACAGTCGGCGGTACACCTGGTCCAGATCTGCACCATTGCCTGTAAACCAGAAATTACCTTTGCTGGAGATCCAGTTTTTGAACGCCTGCACACCTGAGAATACATCCCCGGCGTCATAAGGCCCGTACTTCTTGCCGGAGTCAGACACTATGAACAGTCGCCTTGTTACCTGCTCGTCCAGGTCTCGGAGGTTGGCTGTTAATTCCAGGGTGAAGTTGGAAAGCTCTGTCCTGATCTCGTCTCCGTTTTTAAGCTGCTTGAACTTAACATACTTCCCGAACTCCACGTCCACCGGGCTCCAAAAGAACCGGCGGCGGATCTTCTTCTCGACAATCTCCTTGCATTCACCCTTAAGGCTGTTGCGGAAAGTGGTTGGAGGTATGGCTGCGTCTAAAACGTCCTGGATCTCCTCGCGTGTATGTCCCCAGGCCAGGGCGTCGTCCAGGTCTATGCCGTCGTTCTTTCTCCATGCGTCGGGAAGACACGCGATTCGGATGTCAGGGCACACCTTAGCCAGCTCGTAACTCAGGATATACGCATAGAACTCCACGTCATAGCGGGAGCCAGCGGCGGGTTTGTAATACCTGCTGCCCTCCACTGTCTTTTCCTCATTATCCCACAGGATCCAGGCATGTTTGAATTCAGCGTCCTTGAAATACTCCTTAATCACCTCCAGCTTTTCATCCTTTGTGAACGTCGATATGCCCTGGAGTCCGATAGCATGGAATCCCCAGGCCGTCGCCGCTGCCGCCTTGAACTCACTCTCACATATAATACAGTGATCTCCTTTGGATCCGCGCGGGATATAGAGCGGTATGTCCACGTCCTTGAGTCCCTTCTTGTGGGCCCGAAAATAAATAATATCCTCTCCGTGCTTGTCGTAGAAGGGTATAAGTATGTTCGGTTTCGTCAGCTGCCAGGTGGGCTCTCCTCCTGAGTCCAGGATACCTGCCTCCTTCATTTGCCCCAGGTCGTGATTGGCCATGAGATCCCGCACAGCCTTTGCGTTCTCAGGCATGGCGCTCTTGAATCCAAGGCGATCTATCATGTCATCTGTAAAACCTCTATGCTCCTTCAACTCCTCTCTATGCTCATGGAGTAGCTGTAATTTTTTAAATAGTTCGTTATACATTGGTTCTCTCAGAAAAAGCAGGCGGAGCATAATGTTGTATCCGGGGAACCAGTCCGGACGGAGGCACGTGCCCCGCCTGCGGGTTGGTTCTATTCAAAGCCCAGGTCTTGTTCTTCTTTCTCCGGTTCGACATTTCCAGATACCGCCTCCTCTGCCGCTGCGGTAAATCCCTCTCCAAGTCCTTCGCTTTCTGGCTTGGGCATGGGCTTCTCTTTCTCTCTGGCTATTGAGGTGTCTCGCTCTGGCTGCGTGGCTTTGGGCTCTGCGGGTGCTGCGGGTGCTGGATCGTCCTCAATGACGTTGCCCTCCTCGTCTGTCTGGGCTCGGAAGATACTGCTGAACCTGTCAAGGTAAGCCTTAATCTCCATCATTTCCTCGCGCGTCTCAGCAAATCCGACGGGCGTGAATTTCAACTCTGACCAGTGCTTACGGCCCTCGGTCTTTTCCTCAAGTGTGAGCTTAACCTTTGTGATGCGGAAGTCCATTCTCATGCTGGACAGCTCCGTAATATGCTCGTCGTGGCTACCAAAGCTGCTGCATGTGAGACGGATCCGGAACGGGAACAGCTTTCCAGGTATGAAAAGATGAAGGATACGGAGGTTAGTACACCAGCGCTTCTTGCCGCCGTCCGGATGGGATCCGGGCTGGTTGTGCGGACACTTGGCACAGGTCTGGCTCTGTCTGTCACAGTTCAGCTCAGGGGTGTGCGCGTTGGTGCTGAAACAGTTCGGCGGCTTGTTGGGGGCATCGTCGCTGGTGTCTTTCCACCAGGCATTCTCCGGGTGATACTCCAGGATATAACCTGCTGTGTGTGTGAATTTTTTCTCTCCAACCTGAAACTGGCCCGACTGGTGCAGGATGTCAATGCGCTGGATCTTGGGTTTCGCTCCTCCACTGAAATTCTTGGTAAAGTCAAACCCTAATTCCCTGGCCGCTGCGACCGCGTTGTCCTGCATTGGCGTCAACTCAAATTTCTCTGACATATTACATGCCTCCTATTAAAAAAATTACTTCGGTTTACTTACCGACAGCTTTGTTTTCGGCGTGGCCTCTACCCACTCAGGCAGGCCCTCTCCGCTTTCTGCAAGCTCCTTGCAATGTGAATTCCATGTGCCATAATACACGCTCAACAGCGCCTCGTAACCGCTCTCCAGGCAGTAGTCTACCTTCTTCTGCGTGTCCGCCTTGTAGTCGGTGATCTCGGTCACGGTGATGCGGCCGCCGGCCTGCGGGTGGATACTCTTGAGGCCCATGCCCTGCATAGTCTGGATCATGGCGCGCTGCGCGTTCTTATACATCTTCTCCAGCTTTTTTGCAGCGTTACTGGCTGCCTCGTACTCAGCCTTGATCCGGAAGATGTCATCGGCCTGCTGCTGGAGGATATTGTCGTCCTCCTCGCTTACCTGTCCCGGTTCTCCCAGGATCTCCTCGGCCATGGACCTTGGGTCTTGCTCTTCATTATCGTCAAAAGCGTTCTCAAATTCATTTTGCATTAACTTCTCCTTCCTCAATAAAGATTCCTGTCTTTCCGCTGGAGTCTACACGCTCCAGCCATACTTGATAGTCTTCCTTGTCTGCAAGCTCCCGCACCAGATCCAGGTTGTCGTCGTCAAGAAGACTTGCATCCTTGCAGATAATCACCTTCATTTTAGGATTCATGGCCATGGATACAGCCATACCCACGCGGATCTTCTGGGCCTGGGACAGCTGGGCCAGGGGGATGTCGTTAAACAACACACCATCGTCGTCGAATGACAGGCCTTTGATCGGGAAGGATATGTTGTCCATCAGCTTCGCCAGTTTGTCCTCTCTCTCCTTGGCCTGGTTCTTCAGCTCATTAAATGCATTCATCTTATCTTTGATGGCGGCCTGAGCCTGCTCCTTCTCATGGTTCTCCTGCCACTTCTCCCGGTCCTTCTCAATGTCTTTCATTTTTCTGTCAAGATCCTCCCGCTCGGCTGCGTAGTCGGGGGCGTCTTCAAGGTTTGTTTCCATCTGAGCTATGCTGCATTTGGTTTGATTTATTTCTATTTTTTCAAGCTCTACCAGCTCTTGCAGTCGCTTGATTTCCTTTTGCGCGGTCTCTATCTCGGCCTCTTTCTGAGCCATGCGCCTCTTTAAGTCTTCGACAATATTCATGTTGTTGGTATGCAGCATGGCTTTTTCCTGGATCTCCTTCATGCTCTCCAGGATCTGTGACGCGTCGGGCTTCTCCTTCGGTGCGTCCTCGTGCCATGGCATAGCCTTGTACTTCTCCAGCATGGTGTTGCCTTCGCGCTTGAGGGATCTCACTTGCCTGGTTGTCTCGGCTGCCTCCTCCTTGGCCTGTATCAACTTATGGGCGTCGGGTACAACACGCATGAGAATGTCCTTCTGGTCGCGCGGATCCTTCCGCATGAAGTCCAGGGGATCAAACGATATGCGTCCGACAATCTGATCAAGGAATGCCTGGGGGCTTTTCTTCTGGTCGCCATCCTTGGTTTCGATCTTGAGATACTTCCCCTTCTCGGTGATGGTTCTAGTTACGGTGAACTCCCCGCAGTCAATCCGAATCTCCGCCTTTTCCTCTCCGTTCCTGATCGGCTTGCTCTCGATGTTCTTCCCGGAGAAAGCGTACAGGATGGAGTCCAGGACAGACGACTTGCCTGCCTCGTTCTTGCCCGTGATCTCAACCACATTACTGTCGGGCCTGATCTGGACCGCCTTCAATCGCTTTACATTCTCGCTTTTCAGTTCCACAATTTTCATACACACGCCTCCTATAAACTGTTAATGAATTCTAAAGCTGCTTCCACACTGTCCGCAGCGATACACGGGATTCCCTGCTTAGATAGTTCAGCAAGACGTCGTTGCTGATTGAGGCGCGGCGCCTGGCCTGGTCGTTTGACTTCGATAAAAGCGACTTGACCGTCCTTAATATACGTGAGGTCCGGCCAGCCGCGCGGCGGCGTATCAGACTTGAAAACAATCGCCTTGTTTCTTCTTGCTTTCTGGAGTATCTTTCGCTGTATGTTCTTTTCAAGTTCATTCACTTCGCCTCCTTCTTCAAATAATTAAGTCCCATGTTTGACATCTTCTGTTTGCCGCTCAGGCTCTCGTAATAGATCTCCTCGTCGATGGTTTTGTTACACATCAGGAAAAATATCTGTGTGTTATGCTTCTGCCCGGCCCTGTAGATCCGATCGATGCTCTGGATGTACTGCTCATAGCTGTTGCTCAAGCTGAAATATATGGCATACCTGCAATTCACCAGCGTAACGCCATGCCCCAGGCTGGCCGGGTGCGCGATCAGGTACTGATACTTACCCTTCTTGAAGTCCTTCAACGCCTGGGGCTTCTCTCCGTCCTTAAGCGGGCTGTAGTCAACCGCTTTATCTCCCAGCAGCTCGGCCAGGCGCTTGCCCTCCTCGTCGAAATGCCTCCAGATGATAGCCTGCTCGTCGCCTATGTCGGACAGCAGGTTCTCCAGCTCCTTGTACTTCGGGGATCCGATCCAGGCTGTCTTGCGGTCGTCGATGTCCTCCTCCTCCCGATAGTAGGCAAACCCGGAGGTTATCTGCCTGAGCTTCATTATCTGAGTAACGACGCGTCCAGCCTCGATCTCCCCGGCCTCGTGCTGCATGATCAAGTCCCGCAGCATCTGACGGTACGCCTTGGCCTGGGCCTCGTGCATGTCCATCTTAACCGGTGTGAACGTCCGCTCGGGCAGGTCCAAGCACTCGTCCTTGCTGATCACATAGCTTATGGCGGAGATCCGGTCCAGCATTTTATTTTTCTTCTCGGTGGTCATGTCGTATTTATAGCCCAGCCGATCTGTCTGGTGACACCACTGGAGACGGAACCGGTAATAGCTGTCCCCCATGACCGACGGATCCAGGAACTGCACCTGCTGGTAATACTCCAGCGGGCTGTTGGGTGCGGGGCAACCGCTCATTATGATACGGCGCTCTACCTCTGGTTGCCTGGCGTGTCGGATCAGGCGCTCCGGGGTCCGCAGCTTGTCGGTCGCTGTCTTCTTCTTCGGATCCTTCAAGATGCTTGACTCGTCTACAACCAGGATCTTGCAGCCACAGGACCGCAGGAAGTCCCAATCGTTTCTATATGTGTCAAAGTTGGTGAGTATTATCCGGACGTTAGTACCTCTCCGGATCTGCTTCTCGTACTTGCGCTTGCGCTTCGATCCCTGCCATGGTATGGTAGATCCCAGCAGCCACGGGAACCGCTCCTCGATGTCCTCCAGCCAGGCGGAGTAGATCAGGGCCGACCGGGTGACAACCAGTGTCCTGTCGCCCAGAGCGTCAAGGGCTGTCAGGACGGCCACGGTCTTTCCGGTACCCATGTCCATAAACAGGGCGAAGTCAGGGTTACACATTAGTAGGTGGTAGGCTACCTGTTGGTGCATATACAGCCATTCCGGGGGTGGTGCCTCGCAGGGATGGTTCCCTCTCTTTACTTCCTTATTCCATGTTACTATGTTGTGCAGCTTCTTACGCCACTCCAGTACGCCGGGGCTGCATGGCAGCTCCGGAAACTCCCTGATCACATCGAACACGGCAAAGCCCGGATACCTCCAGGTCTTGGTCTTCTTGCTCCACCACGCTCCAAGTACAGACTTGCAGCGCTCCCTGTCCTCGAAGTCACATTTAATGTGGATGAATACTCCGCCGGCCTCATTGCGTAGGTAAATACCTGGCTTCATGCCTTGCCCGCCTGCTCTAGGGCGGCGCTGTCCAGTACCCTTGGCAGGTCTGCCAGGGCTTTGTGTGTAGCCCTCCGGACGAACTCTGTTCTGGTGATGCCCAGCAGGCCGGCGGCCCCGTCGATCATTCTAAGCTCGCGCGGGGTCCAGCGCATCCCCGTAGGTTTCAGTCTTTTCTCTTTAGTGTCCATTGTATTCCTCTGAAAAGGTTGGTAGCTCCGTTTCTTTTCTATTGTAGCACATGACTGGAGGGATTCAACAAGTTTTTTAGAAAATTTTTTAGCGCCCGCTCTCGTATTTCAGCGCCCGCTCCGCAACTCAGCCAGGGCCTTCCACCTCCGAAGCATCCGACCGCAGCATGGGCAGACTGACCGACTCCGGGGCCGGGGGTGAATTCTGACGCCGCAGTCTGTCGATCTGGATCCGTCCAGCTCGCGCGCGTGGTAACAAAAAATGGGCCGGGGGTTGATCCCCCGGCCCGGCTGGTCGCTGTCGTCCTGCTGCTCTCGCTCTGCTCGCTCTCGTCTCCTGCCTTCCTTCATGCCCTCGTACGCTCCAGCTATCAGCGCCATGGCTATGGCGGCGGCCAGTATTAGTGTTGAGTATAGTATGTTCATTGGCTCATATCCTCCCGGGCGTAATGGAAAGCGATAGGATCTTTGCGCCTCAACCATGTGCCATACCGGTTTACCATTTTCCAAGATACCCGGCCGTCGTTCTCTGGGTGGTCATGGGCCGGGGGGCCGATCTCGTTTAAACGCTCCTCTGTTTCTTTCAATGTGATTTTTTTCACGCTCCTACCTCCTTAAAAATGATTATTAACTATCTCTAAAAAGTGATTGCTGGGCGGCCTCTGTGGCCTGCCTGTTGATCTCTGCCCGGATCCGGGCCGCGGCTTTCCGGGCCGCTGTAATGGCCTTAAGCTCGTCCCGGCTGGTCGCGTGGCCTGCCAGCCGGTTCAATGCGTTCTGGATCGCTCCTGTCGTTTTAAGTCGCTCTGTGTGTGTCATTCGGGCGGCTCCTCTCCGTTGGCGATATACATCAAGCAGTCTTGGCATATCTCGAAGTGGTAAAGCTCGGACTTGTTGCCCTTGGGTGCAGCGTGGGCCGGGTATCTCACGCCGGGCAGTCCTCCGCATAGCTCGCAGCGCTGCCAGCTGAAAAAGCCCTCTCCGGTTTCATCGTCCGGGCATTCCTCGCAACTTGCATTATCGCCGGCAACCATATACTCCCAGCGCTCCAGCTCTGCAAGCACTTTCTTTTTGTTCCAGTCTGCCATGCTCTGGCCTCCTTAAATGGCGGTTGATTGTACTGTCAGCCTGTCCGGGTCAAAGTCGGCCAGCCATGTCAGCTGAGGCGGGGGGCCGTCTTTGCCCTCTGCATACATTCCGATCGCGTCCAGCCGCTGGCCGGTTGCTCGGATCTCCTTATATTCCCGCTGGGCGTCAAGTATGCTATCGTGCTTGGTGCCGTGGGGGTAAACAGTATAACAATTATCTCCGTTTACATACTCAACGACCTGAAACAATACCGGATAATTTCCGCGTCTCTCCATGCTCTGGCCTCCTTAAAAATGGTTGTTGTCCGGGCCTCTTGGCCGGGGCGGGCGCCTCCTCTGGTGAGGGGGCGCCTGTTCCGGGGGCTGGTCAGTCTTTGAACCTGTCCATGTACTTCAAAAGCGCATATATTGCGGCTGATATCAAAAGGTCAATCATGTTTAATACTCCGACGGTAAAAGTAGAACGTTGTCGATGTGATAGAGTTGGATCCGGTCAAGCGGGAAGTCCGTGAAGGGTATCTCCTGCTTGATCTCGGCCGGCTGGTCGCTGTCCTGCTGCATTGTCAATACCGCGCTGTCGTCGTCAACGGTCAGTGTCCAAACCTGAAAGGGGGCCTCTCTCGCGGCCTTGCTGTTCTGGTGGCTCATTACTGCGTCAATCAGCCAGTACGCGCCGCAAAGCTCGGCCATATCCTGTACGCCCTGCGTGAACAGCTGTCCCAGATAATGTCTATACCAAACATCAGTTCCGATACACTGCGCGAGTCTGTCTTTGATCTGCTGCGCTGTCAATTTTTCTTCTGTCTGTGTGTTCATGGTTCCTGCCTCCTCTGGTTAAAGTATGCCGCGCTCGGCAAAACTGTAGAATTTGCCGGCGGCCGTGTATATTAAATGGTCGTTCAGGGTGATGTCAATCAGGGCCAGCGCCTGCTTTAGCTTGGCGGTGCTGTCCCGGTCGTGCCTGCTGGGCTCAAGCGTTCCGCTGGGGTGGTTGTGCGCAAGTGTAACGCTGGTGGCGTTGCTCTCAAGCGCTGTCCGGGCGATCTCTCGGACATAAAACGGGGCGCTGTTGACGGAGCCGGGCCAGTCCTGTTGCGTTATCAGTCTTAGCTTGCTATCCTGATAAATAGCTGTTAGTGTCTCGTGTTGGTCGGCGCTGTCCCGTTTCTGCGCTGCAAGGTACAGGGCCACGTGTGCCGGGCAGCCGAATACCTCCCCGGCCTGCTGTCCTTCGGCGCGGTGCTGTAGGATCTCGGCGGCCATTTGTAACGTGTTGTCGTCGTCGGCGGCCTCCTTCGCGGCCTCCAGTTCCCGGCGGGCCTCGGTTTCTGCGTTGTATCTGGCCGGGTCTTCGCTGCGTACTGCGACGGGCTCCCGGTCGGCGTCCATCTCCAGCTTGTCCAGTCCTCGCTTTATGTCCTCGTTCGTGCTGTTGGCCGTGTGCAGTTGGCCTAACAGCTTGTTCACGTGGTCTAAGGCGAACTCGGCGGCGGTTGCTCTTCGTGCGTCTTCTCCGCAGTATGCGCAGCGGATAATATCCTTGCGGCGCTCCTGCCGTGTCAGCTCAAGCGCTGTTTCAAGCGCGGCCCGGTTCCGGGCGGTGGTCTCGTCCTTGCCTTCCTGCTCCCACAGCAGGCAAAATAAAACGGCCTCTGTCTCTGCCAGCGTTAGAGTTGCTTTTTCCTGCTCCATGTCCTGTCCTCCTTCAAAAGGTTAACAAAAGGTTGTTTCACAATAGGCGGTAATTGCGTCGTAAACTTCGTCTTCGTCGTAATCCTCGTCCCAGTCCTCGATCTGGGCGCGGGCGGCTTCGTACAGGTCCCACTTGAACTCGTCGAAATCTTCAAGTGGATCTCCATTGTGCTTGGAGATGATTCTTTCAACGACTTCATTTATGCCGTCTTCAATGATCTGCTTCATCTGTCCTGCCTCCTTAAAAAAAGTGAATGTTATAAATCTTCTGTAGTACATTATATTTATTTGTTGGATCTGTCAATAGGCTGGGGTGTTGTCGGGCCGG
>Ga0272441_10001943_pt1 | contig 43245 bp, 29 predicted proteins | sample SSMProp6N_FD_193582 | JGI IMG/M metagenome (GOLD analysis project Ga0272441, IMG submission 193582) | Marine sediment archaeal communities from Little Sippewissett salt marsh, Falmouth, MA, United States - SSM-Prop-6N | ecosystem: Environmental > Aquatic > Marine > Wetlands > Sediment ...
ACCCACACCTCAACGAAAAGGTCTCCTCGCAGTCCAAATCGCCCGCACGGCCGCATCCCAGGCTCGCGAATGGTTGCTATGAGCTACTACTGCGCTTCAAAAGAACCCATCAACCCCGGTGGGGGCCTCCGAGGGCCTCCGACGGTGGGGGCCTCCCGTAACCCCGGTGGGGGCCTCCGGGGGGCCGCATCAACCCCGGTGGGGGTCCCCAAAGAACCCATCAACCCCGGTGGGGGCCTCCCGCACCGGTGGGGGCCTCCCGGTGCCGGCCCCCCCCAAGATCGTTGAGCTTCCACCTCGATCTGTGGTAGTCAGGCACTCTCTAGGCAACGAGGGACTCGAAAAATGTCAAACTTCATCGTGAACGGACTGTTGAAGGCCTCCCAGGCCCTGCTCGAGTGGCCGAGCGGCCGCCCGGACGGCGAGCTCGTGGAGCGGATCCACCCCTACCGCAAGATGCTGCCCTTCATGATGCGGGGACGCAACGAGTCGGTGGTGTACTACGACGACCCCTGCCGGGCCGAGAAGCTGCTCGACTACATTGCGCGCGCCAAGAAAGCCTGGGGGTTCGAGGTGGACATCACCCACTGCCTGGTGGCCTCCTGCCGCATCGGGCTGTGGGAGAACCCGAAGATGAACCAGTTCATCTCAGGGCGGCGGCTCTATGCCCGCAGGCACCACGAGCTGACATTTTCAGTCAAGCGCCAGCGCATGAACAAGGAGGCCAAGCTCTCGGCCGTGAAGCTCAACGTGGACGATCGCAGCGAGACCTTCCGGCAGCTGTGCGAGCGTATCAACGGCAACATCGTGGTGGAGCGGTCCGGAGATGAGACCTACACGGACAAGGAGCTGAGCATCTTCACGCAGCTCCCACGGCCGCTGCTGGAGACCGCCCTTGACGTGCTGCGCTGGGCCGACAGCCGCAACCTGGTGCCCGGGGACTTCATCAAGAACGACGGGTTCTACACCTCCATCTTCATCGCCAATCTCGGCAGCCTGGGCATGCACGCGGGCTACCACCACCTCTACGAGTACGGCACCTGCCCCCTGTTCATGATGGTCGGCAAGATCGAGGAGCGCGCCGTGGTGGAGGACGGCAAGGTGGTCGTACGCAAGATCCTCCCCGTGCGCTGGACCTATGACGAGCGCATTGACGACGGCCTCACCTCCAAGTACGGCATGCAATCCTGCCGCCACGCCCTGGAGAACCCCGAGGAGGCCTTCGGTCCCATCGAATAGTGGGGGGACCTTCCCGTCCCCCCTCATCGGGCAAAAGCCCGACGAGCCTCCCCCCGTTCCGCGCGTTACTCGCGCGGGACGCCTGTGGCGTCAGGAACAGAATTCTCCAGTAGCGACCTTGGAAAGGCTCTCTCGGAATTCAATCAATCGCAGGGGATCGTGGCCGTCACCGGCTCGCCTGCCATGACCTTGAAGCAGTCGAAGGACTCGGTGACCGGCGTGGTGGCGTCGGCGGAGACGAAGGTCTCCAGGACCATCTCCGTCTCCGAGGTCGTCACCCAGAGGAAGTTGTAGGCCGAGGCTGCCGCCTCCCGTACCGTGTCCCCGTTGTCCACCGTGGGGTTGTCGTCAACCCCGTACAAAGGCGCGCCCCCACCTCCGGTGGTGATGAAGTACGAGCCGTACCCCAGGAACCGCTCGTAGCAGTGGTTGTGCCCCGAGAAGACCACCTGGACCCCCTGGGCCTCGAAGATGGGACCGAGGGTGTCCCGGGCGATCAGACTGGGCGAGTGGTTGGAGTTGGTGTACAGCGGCGCGTGGAGCGTGGCCACCTTGAACGGCGCGGTGGACGCGGCGAAGGAGTCTTCCACCCACTGGTCCTGCGGCTCCTCTGTCATGCTGCCCACGTCGATCACCACGATGTGCACATTGCCGATGTCGGCCGAGTAGTACCGGTCGCTCGTGGACGTGGAGGTGGGAGGTGCCTGGAAGTACGACTCGAAGGCGGTTCGGCCCAGCAGGAAGTCGTGGTTGCCGAACACCGCCATCAGGGGCACCTCGCTGATGAGCGGATGCTCGATCTCGAAGAAGGTCGCCCAGTCGCCGTCATTGCCCCCCGTGTTGGTGAGATCGCCCGTGTTGATGACAAAGGCCGGGTGGTCGGAGACGTCAGCCTGCCTCAGGATGCCGTCCACGACGTTGGCGTGCTCGGCGTGGTTGGTACGCGTGTCTCCGAACACCACGAAGGAGAACCCGTCCCCCACCGCCGGCGGACCCACGACCCGGGCGGTCGGTTGCTCAGCCGACGACAGCACGCGATAGGTGTACGTCGCGCCCGGCACCAGGCCGGTCAGGATCACCTCATGCGCGTAGGTCTCCAGCGGCGTGCCGACGAGCAGGATGTTGTCCGTGGAGGGAACCTGCTGGTACACGATGCCCTGGACCACCTCGGGCGCGCCCCCCTCCGGCGTCAGCTCCACCCGGCTCGACGACGGCTCGGCGGTCTCCCAGTTGATTGTGACCGTCCCCTCGGCAGGGGCGTGGAGGTACGGCCCGCTGATGATCACGGTCGTATCGTCCAGTGTCGGATCGGCCTGCACGGTGGCCTTGTACGGATCCGTCTGGATCGTCGAGTCATCGTCGGAGCAGCCGCCGGCCAGCACCACCGATACCAGCGCCAGCGCCAGCGTCACAATCGATCCAGCTCCTCGAACCACGATACTCATGGACATGTGTCTCTCCCTTGCTCTCGTCCCGACATCATAATCACCTGGGCGCCGTTGACAACCACAGCGGGTCGTTCGGGGTGCGGATCCCGAGAGTCGCGGCGGTAGGCAGACCCGCCTCGGACTAACCGTCCAAGCCATACGCCGCTCGCGGAGCACGCCCATTGCCGAGCCCCTTTTTGGAGGGGTCAGGGGGTCACGATGTTGACCTTGTGGATGGCGGTCAGGCAGGCCGCGCTGGGGGCCTGTCCGGCGGAGGGGCAGATGCGGTGCACCATGCCGCGAACGCAGACCTTCTTGCCGTCGCACCTGCGCCGTTCGGCGGTCGGCCTGCGGGCGAGCGGAGTGTTGTACTTCCCCAGGTAGACCACGGTCTTGTCTGCGAGCTCGATGAATGCGTACTCCTTGGGGTGGGCGACACCGCTGGGGCGCTTGGAGGGCATGACCACCGCGTGATACCGGCCCACCAGGTCGACAGACCTGCCGTGGTGACGTGCGACGTCGGCCCGGGTGCGGACCACGGGGGCGGTCGGGGGAGCGGTCCCGGAGGCCATGAGGAGCCGGTACTGGTTTTTCACTGCGTTCCACCTGACCTCGGCACCCAGGTTGCGCAACCGGGACTTGGCGCTGTCGATGAAACCCCGGGTCTCGCCGTGGGCCGCGCGGCCCGGGTAGGCCTTGGGCCGTTCCACCACGTCGCAGTCGTCCTGTCCGGAGCACCATCGGTTGAGGCGCCCCAGCTCGGCGCGGATCCGGTCGCCTCCGTGGGTCGGCAGGGCGCCGGCGCGCGGCGGGTCTTGCGTCACCCGGCTCCCGGTCCGCGGCGTGGGCGTTGGCTTGGGCACGGGGGGAACGCAGGCGCCGGCGGTCAATCCCAGGCAAAGGACGAATTCCAATCGCATGAGGCGCTCCTATGGTGATGGCATGGCGAGATCGCTGGGTCTATGGACGCACCCCGGCCGCGGTCGATCTGCCACTCGGTCGATTTTCGTCGAAACCGGCTACTTGCAGCCGTCGAAACCGGCTACTTGCAGCCGGCCTTGCGGATGTCGCTGTCGAAGAAGGAGTGGGCGATGCCGGGCATCATCCGGTAAGCGAGCTCCTGGATGCGGGCCGAGAAGCTGGGGACGATCTGGAACTTGCCGGCGGCCATGCCTCGGAGCAGCGCCGTGGCCACGTACTCAGCGGTGACGGGCTTGACGTTGCCGGCGATGGCCCTGGTCTCGTCGGGCTTGTACTTGTCCTCGAACTCGAGCTGCGGGGTCTCGGTGTCGGGCGGGTAGCACACCGACACGCGAATGTTGTGCGGTTGCATCTCGCAGCGGAAGGCCTGGGCGAAGCCGCGGATGGCGAACTTGGAGGCCGAGTAGGCGGTGTAGCCGTAGATGCCGATGAGCCCGGCGAAGGAGCTGACAAACGCCACGTGTCCCGAGCGACGGTCGATCATGGACGGCAGGACCTGGCGGATGAGGTTCACAGGGCCCAGGAAGTTGGTGGTCATCATGTCGTCGAACTGCTCGTTGGGCAGGTCGAGGAAGCGACCGGGCATGACCACACCGGCGTTGGAGATGAGGACGTCGATGGGACGCTCGGCGATGAGCCCATGCACCACCTCGGCCACGCGGTCGCGCTCCTTGATGTCCACCGAGGCGATGCGCACATCCGCGGCGGCGGAGGACATGGCGTTGAGCTCGGCCTTGGCGCTGTTGAGCTTCGCCTCGTCCCGTGCCACCAGGGTGAGGTTTGCCCCGGCGCGCCGCAGGATCCGGGCCGTGGCGAGGCCAATACCGCTGTTGCCGCCGGTCACCAGAACGGATTTGTTGCGATAGTAGTCCACTGCCCCACCGCCTTGCCCGCCGCCACGGTCCGCGGCGCGTTCCGAAGTATGGAGTTTAGGCGGCCGCTTCCTTTTGCAGAGCGGTCGCGTGGAGCATGTCCACCAACTGAGTCACGTTCTCCAGCTTGGAAAGCTCGGACCGGGGCACCTTCACCTTGAGGTCACGCATGGTGCAGGAGACCACCTCGACGATGTCGAGGCTGTTGGCGCCCATGTCCTTCATGGACTTGTCGGGGTCGAACTCCACCTCGTCCATGTCCTCCAGGTTGTCCATCAGGTGCTCTTTGACGATCTCGACGATCTCTTCTTTGCTCGGAACAGGCATCTACGAATCCTCCACGCGCTGCGGGCTTGCGACAGGCGCAAGAGCATCTGTACAAGAAATGGAGCGCGATTACAAACCAAACTCTTCACGTTTTTCGTACAGACGCATCAGGTTGTTTTCGAAGCAGACGCCCCGATCCAGCAGCAGCACCTGGCCGGAGACCCCGTCCATGAGCCCGCTGCACAGCGCCAGGACGGCGTCGGCCACCTCCTGGGTCTGGATCAGGTAATGATCTCCGCCATATCTGCGTAGGAAGGGGGCGAAGTCCTCACCAAAGGTGGCGTCCAAGGAAGCCGTCTCCACCGGGCGGGACCGAAGCACGTTGATTCGAATATCCTCGTCCCAGAGGTGCTCGTTGATATACCGGCAGAAGACCTCCATGACCTTTTTGGAAACCGCCACGAAATCATAGCCGGGGTAGTAGCTCTCCACGCCGTCCGAGGACAGCCCCACCGCATAGCGCGGATGAAGGCCGAAGGTCTTGTGGATCTGCTGCAGGTAGCCCACGAAGGGCCAGGCCGTGTACCCGAGGCTCGTGAGCAGGGAGCGTTTCTTGTACTCCTCGAGCGCGCCGGTGACTTGGGCGAAGGCCACGTTGGACACGAACACCTCCAGACGCTCGTGTTCGGCGCGGAGGGCCTCGAACAATGCCTTGGTGTCCCCTTTGTCCGAGACGTCCGCCTCGTAGATGCGGGGCTCGGGCGCCCCGGCCTCTGCGAAGGTCTCGCGGATGACGGCCTCGTCGGCAGAGCCCCACTTGTGGGTCAGGTGGACCCGCGCGCCGAGCCGCCCGAAGGTCAGCCCGATGGCCAGGCCGATGCCCCTGGTCCCGCCGGTGATCAGCACCCCCTTGTCGGTGAAGTCGTTTCTGATCATCGTCTCACAGCCCCCACTGGTCGCGCTGGCGGTACATTCGCATGAGGTTGTCCGAGAAGGGGCCGCCCTTGTCCACGTTGACGATCTGCCCGTTCATGGCGTCTAGCAGGCCGCTACACAGGGCGAGGATGGAGTCGGCCACCTGGTCGCACGTGATGAAGTGGCTCTCCCCTCCGTACTTGCGCATGAAGTCGGGGTACTCCTGGCCGTGCACGGCCAGCGCCGACTCGGTGATGACGTTGCGCGTCCGCAGGATGTTGATGGACGCCCCGTCTGGGCTGAGGTGTCGCACCAGGTACTGCGCGAAGACCTCCATCACCGCCTTGGACAGGGCCACGAGCTCGTACCCCTGGTAGTAGTGGTCCGGTCCGTCGCTGGAGGTGCCCACGGTGTAGCGCGGATACTTGCCGAACTTCTTTTTGATCTGCTGCAGGTAGCCCACCATGGGCCAGGCGCTGTACTCCAGGCTCTTGTTGAGGGCCCGCTTGGAGAGCCCCTCGAACCCACGGGTGATCTGCACCACGCAGACGTTCGACAGGAACATCTCGACGCCGTCGTGGTCCCTGGACACCTGTTCGAGGAGGGTCTGGGTGTCCTCCTCCCGCGAGGCGTCGGCCTCCACGATGGCCGGCTCTGGTGCGCCCGCCTCGGCGAAGTCCTTGCGAACCTCGTCCTCGTCCGCCGAGGCCCAGGCGTGCGTCAGGTACACGTGGGCGCCCTGGCGCCCGAAGGCCAGGCCCGTGGCCAGGCCGATGCCCTTGGTGCCGCCGGTGATGATTACCGCCTTTCCGTTGTAATTGTTGAGCATTCTGAGCACCTAGGTCGGCTTGGTGTAGTTCTCTCTGATCCGCTCCGCGGTCTCGGGTCGCCCGAAGCAGAGGCGATGCATGGCCGCCTCACGGGTGCGGGTCTCCTCGAAGAGCTGGCGACGGCGGATGGAGAGGTCCCCCTTGAGGGTCTCCAGGGCGAACCGCGGTTTCTCGGCGATGCGCTGCGCCAGCTGCTGCGCCTTCCAGAAGACCTTTTGCTTTCGCAGCACGTAGTTCACGCCGGACCGGGACTCGAAGTGGGACCCGCGGAAGAGCTGCCCGCCGAACATCATCTCCCCGGCGATGTACTCGCCCACGGCCTCCTGCAGGAGCCGGGTGATGCCCATGCCCGGCGTGAAGCCCATGTTCATGAAGCTGCAGCCGTAGCGGCTCTCCCGGGCCATGACCAGGATGTCGCAGCACAGGGCCAAGGCGAGCCCACCGCCCACGGCGTGGCCCTCCAGGGCGGCGATGACCGGGATGGGCACGTCCAGCAAGGCCTTGGACAGCAGGATGTCCCCGGCGTCCATGTCCCCCTCGGCCAGGTCCAGGAGCAGCTCCTGATGGGCGCCGGCGCACCAGATGTCCTCCTGGCCGCACAGGATGACGACCCGGGTCTCCCGGTCCTCTCCAACCTCCCGGAAACGCTCCAGGAGTCGGTCCACGAAGGGCTCGGTGAAGGCGTTCCGGTTGGGCAGATCCTGCATGGTCAGGACTGCGACTCCCTCGTCCTGACGGGTCAGTGCCACCGTTTCGGTCATCATCGTCCCCCTTTGGGTGGGCGGTAACGGTCGAACCACGGCAGGGGCTCTCCCTTCAAAAATCCCTCGATGTCGGCCAGCCGATTCGAATCCGCGATGAGCTCCGCCGTGAGGTCGGCGCCCCGCTCGAGCCCCGCGGTGCGTGACAGTCCGTCCAAGTCGTCCGACAGCTTTTTCACCCCGGCCACACTGATCGGGTTGCAGCGCAGGCCGTGCTTGATGACAGCCCGCACCTTCCGCTCCAGCCGCTCGGGCTCGGCCACCACGTAGTCCACCAAGCCCATCTCAGCGGCCTTGGTGGCCTCCACGCTGCCCGACAGGGCGAGGAGCCGTGCGTGATGCGACGTCATGCGCTCCAGCAGCACGGGCAGCACGATGGCCGGCACCAGGCCCAACACCACCTCGGGTAGCCCGAAGGTGGACCTTGCCGTGGCCACCACCACATCCGCCGCAGCGGCCAGGCCCAAACCACCGCCGTTTGCCGAGCCGTCGACCACGGCGATGACCACCTGGCGCAGCCGCCGCATCCGGTCCAGGCACCGGGCGTACTCGTGGGTCTCGCCGGACACGTCCTCACCGGGGTGCGCCGCCAGGTACGACAGGTCCATGCCCTGGCAGAAGGAGCCCTCCTGTCCCTCCAGGACCAGGACGCGACACTCGCCCGACGCCTCTACGTCATCCAGGAGCCCAGCCAGGACGATCACCCCGTCCCTGTCGATGACCGCCTGGTCCGCGTCTCCCGGCTCGATGCACACGCGCCACACGGTGTCGCCGGTTCTGTCGCAGTCCAGGCGCATCAGCTCCAACCATAGTCCCGGAAGTGGTCCGCGATGCCCTTGAGCACCAGCAACCCCTTGCCGTCGTAGCGCTCCGGGTACAGGTCCCCCAGATGGGTCGTGTCCGGGCGCCAGTCGCCCTCGTCGATGAGCCGCTGTCGCTCCCGCTCCAGCTCCTCGTACTCATCGAGGGTCAACGTTCGCCGGCTGTCGATCTGCGCCTTGAGCCCCACTGCGCCGATGAGCTCCTTGGCGTCGGGACCGATGACTGCCGGGTAGAACTCCCCGCCCGAGCCCGAGCCATAGGAGAACATGGAGACCCGGTCGCCGGGCTGGACGTCCCCGGAGTCCACCAGGCCCATGAGCGCCAGGAAGGTGGATCCACCGTAGGTGCCCCCCAGGTACATGTTGTACAGAAGCGACGGCTTCACCTTGCGCTCGAAGTGGGCCATGGCCTCGCTCTTCTTCATGCGCTTGGAGAACCGCAGCGCCGTTCGGTGCGCCTGGAAGGCCATTCCGCCGAATGGCACGTGGTAGATGTGCCACTGGAAGTACTCGTCGAAGTCGAGGTCCGGGGCCTTGGATCGGTAGTGCTGGTAAGCGCTCTCCAGGGCGTCCAGGTAGGAGTAGAGGCTGATCTCGTTGTTGCCCGTCTCCACCCGGCTGGTGGGCCGGAACGTGTCCAGGGCGTCGCAGGTGAAGTAGCCGTGCTGGCGCAGGTCGGCCAGGCGCAGCACCCGCGGGTTGTCGCTGATGATCATGGCCACCGCGCCGGCGCCCATGACGTACTCGTAGTGCTCGTTCAGGCTCTCCCGGCTCTGGTCGGTGCAGATGACCAGCGCCTTCTTGCCCGGGGCGACCCCCGAGGCGACCCAGTGGGCGGCCATCATCACGGCCACGGTGCCGCTGTAGCAGGCGTGCTTGGCCTCGTAGTTTCGGCAGTTGTCGCCCAGCCCCAGGAACTTGTGGGCGTAGGTGGACATGGCCTTGGACTGGTCCACCGAGCTCTCCGTGCCGACGATCACCAGCTCGATGTCCTTTTTGTCCTCCTCGGTCACCATGGGCATGGCCGCGTTGATGGCCATGGTGACCGGGTCCTCCCACAGGGGATTGATGGACCGGGTCAGCACGAGCAGGTCGTCTCGCACCTCGGCGGGCGGCCGCCCGCGCACGGCCGCCACCTCCAACAGGTCCACCGACAGTGTGCACGGATAGGCCCAGATCTTCTCGATGCCGACCCGGGTGTGGGAAGTCTCACTGGATTGCATGGGATCCCTCAGGCGGCGTGATCCAGCCCGCCGGTGACGGAGATCATCGCGCCGTTGACGTAGCTGGCCTTCTCCGAGGCCAGGAAGGTGACCACGCCGGCGATCTCGGACACGTCGCCGATGCGCCGGATGGGGCAGTAGGCCGACCAGAAGTCGCGGAACTTGTCGGTCATGTGCTCCCGGGTCATCTCCGTGTCGAAGAAGCCGGGGATGACCACGTTGGCCGTGATGCCCTTGGGGCCGTACTCCTTGGCCAGCGACCGGGTCAAACCCTCGATGCCACTCTTGGCGGCGGCGTAGTTGGACTGGCCCGAGGCGCCGCCCGCGCTCACCGACGAGATGTTGATGATGCGCCCGAAGCGGTTGACCAACATGCCCGTCAGAAAGTACCTGCAGACATAGAACGGTCCGTCCAGGTTGGTGGCGATGACGTCGTGCCACTCCTCGTCGGTCATGGACACGGCGAGGTTGTCGCGGTTGATGGCGGCGTTGTTGACCACCACCTGCGGGTCTTCGAACTCGTCGATGATCTGCTCGCCGACCTTCTCCACCTCGGCGGAGTCCCGCACGTCCATGCGGTAGGCCTTGCACTTGACGTCACCGTTGAGCTCGGCGCACTCGGCCTCCACCGCCTTGGCCTTGTCGGTGCTGCCCAGGTACGTGAAGGCGACGTCGTTGCCCTCCTGCACCGCTTGTCGAACGATCTCGGCCCCGATCCCACGGGAACCGCCGGTCACCAGATATATCATCACCAGCTCCTTGTGCTCTGTAGCAGAAACATCGCACAGTATTCGCGGGCCCTCTCGCCCTCTGGCTGCGTTGCTCGTCGGTTGAATACGTCATGGTATTCGCGCTCCTCGCGCCTTTCCAGCGAGCGAGATTCCCGCGCGACAACTGCACGCTGTCTCTGTTGCAGAGCACTAGTTGTACTTGCGGTAGAGCGCGCAGCAGTTGATGCCACCGAAGCCGAAAGAGTTCTTCATCATCACGTTCACTTCGTGCTTCACGGCTCGGTTCGCGCAGACATCGATGTCGACCTCGGGGTCGACATCGTCGACGTTGATTGTGGGGTGCAGCGTGCCGTGGGTCATCTGCAGGATGGAGGCCACGGTCTCGGTGGCGGGCGCCGACCAGCAGGTGTGCCCGAGCATCGACTTGGTGGCGTTGACCTTGAGCTTGTAGGCGTGTTTGCCGAAGAGCTCCTTGATGGACCTCACCTCGGTGAGATCCCCCACCACCGTCGAGGTGGCGTGGGCGTTGATGTAGTCCACCTCCTCGAGGGCCACGCCGGTCCTGTCCAGCAACCGCTGCATGGTGCGGACCTGGCCCTCCACCGAGGGCGCCGGCAGGTGCGACCCGTCCGAGGCCGTGGCCACGCCGAGCAGCTCCGCGTAGATGGTCGCCCCCCGCCGCCTGGCGTGGTCGAGCTCCTCGACGACCAGCACCCCGGCGCCGTGGGAAGGAACGAACCCCTCCCGCGCCCGGTCGTAGGGTCTGGAAGCCCGCTCGGGCTCGTCGTGAAAGCTCTGGTAGCTGATGGCCCCCATGATGGCCATGGCCTGGAGGTCCACGGGGGAAAAGTCCAGGGGCGCCCCGGCCACGAGCATGAGGTCGTGGTCGTGGTAGCGGATCTCGTCCATGGCGTTGCGCAGGGCCACGTTCGAGCTCGCGCAGGCGCCGCCCATGGTGTAGACCGGGCCGCGGAAACCGAGAACCTCGCCCACCGAGGAGGCCTGGTCGGTGTCGAGCCCGTGAAGGGCCAGCATGGAGTGGATGTACTCGGGCTCCTCCTGGAACTGAACGTTGTTGGTGTAGACCAGGTTGTTGGCCAGGTTGTGGCCGCCCACGATGACGCCCATGCGGTCCGGGGGCAGGTCCACCGTGTCCAGCCCGGCGTCGAACCAGGCGTCCGCGGCGCAGAGGATCGTGAGCTGCGTCGAGAACGGCGCCTTGCGCACCAGCTTGCGGGTGCGCTTGCGCATGTGCTCGGGGAGCCGCTCGAGGGTTGCGGCGAGCTTGCCCTTGATGTCGTACTCGCTCAGATCGCCTCCCACCTTGGAGTAGATCCCGCTGGTGTCGACGAACTTCCACTTCGTGACGGCAGACTTCCCTGCCACCAGGCTGTCGTAGTACGTGTCGAGGGTGTCGCCGGTTGGCACGTTGATGGCCATTCCGCTGATCACCACGCGCCGTGCTGCTTGATCCGTCATGTTCTGCCTTTGCGCGAGATGCGCTCAGTCTTCGGGGAGGAACGCCTCCATGATGGCCACCGCGAGGATGGCGTCGTCCTTCATCACCTGGCCGGCGAGGATGGCCGTGTAGCCACCCTCTTCCACCAGCTGGCTGACGATGGTCAGCTCGTCCCCAGGACGCCCTTCGCCCAAAAACAGGGCGCCGTGGAGCTTGAGCAGCCGCACGGCCTTGGGCGCGTCCTGGGGCAGTACCTCCACCCTGCCCGAGGCGGCGAGGTGGTTCAAACACAGGCCGAGCTGTCCCATCATCTCCAACATCAAGAAGCCGGGGTAGATCGGCTCCCCGGGGAAGTGCCCGGCCAGGATCGGGTCCGTCGGATCGATGAGCCGGGTGCCCAAGGCCGCGCGGGCCTCGAGATCCACCGCCGTGATGCGGTCCACCAGCAGAAACGGGTCGCGGTGGGGCACCAGCTGCTCGATCTCACGCCGCCCGTGAGACACCGCGTGCGTGGTTTCACCCGGGGTGAAGATCGGCCTCCGGCGGCCGGCCTTGAGCTGCTTCTCGTAGGTCATGGGGCTGCGCTGGTGCTGCTGTGGCTGCTGCGCCGCTAGTTGGCCCTGGACTTGAAGCGCAGGCTCTCGATGACCGTCCGGAGGTGCACGTCCGTGACATCGGCGCTGTCGGTGTGCAGCCTGGGTTTTCGATGCCACTTCTTGTCGAGCATGTTGTGCAGCACCGCCTTGGGGCCCACCTCCACGAAGGTCGCGTCGGGGTGACTCTCCACGATGGTGTCGATGGACTTGCGCCACAGGGTCGGGCGGTACACGTGGGTGGTGAGCAGCTCCACGAAGGTGTCCTTGTCGGGCGTGAAGAGGAGCTCCCCGGTGCGGTTGGGCAGGTAGGGGATCTTCGGACGGTTGAACGTCAGCCGCTCCAGCACCCGGCTGAACTCCCGGCCCACGGGCTCGAAGAGCGAGCTGTGCATGGGCAGCTGGCGGTCGATGACCACGGCCTCGCAGAAGAACTCCTCGTCCAGGATACGCATGGTCTCGTCGACGGCCGGGCGCTCCCCGGCGACCACGTTCTGCCGCGGAGAGTTCAGGTTCACCACCTCCACCAGGCCCGTACGCTTGGCGCGATCCACCACCTTCTGGAGCTCCTCCACGTACAGCGGGAAGATAGAAGCCATCGCCCCGCGGGGACCACGGTCGTAGGCCATGCCGCGCTGCTCCACCGTGCGGAGCGCGTCCTCGAAGGACAGGGCGCCAATGTGCACCAGGTGGTTCCACTCCCCGAGGCTCAGGCCGCAGGACAGGTCGCCGCGCACGCCAGAGTCCTCGAGGATCTGTAGGAACATGTGGTTGGCGAGGAACACGCCCAGCTGCACATCACGGTTGTTGCTGTAGGCGTCGTCGTTGTCTGCGCGGTAGTGGGTGAACAGGTCGCGGTTCAGGATGCCGCAGGCCTCGGCGAGGAGCTCGCCGTTGCGGGGATGCAGCCCCGCCAGCTTGGGCAACATGCCGGGATAACGTGAGTTCTGACCAGGGAACATGAATACTGTCGTCATGGCGTCACCATTACACAGGCCACGGCGTAGTCGCGCTCGTGGCTGATCGATAGCTGGATCCGGGGGTCCCGATCCTCCAGGTCCCCAGCGCGGCTGACGCGTGCCAGATCCGCGCGGATTTCCGGGCATCCAACCCGTAGGACCGGCCGGCCGCCTTCGGCGTGGACAACCTCGAGCCTGGTCAGGTCGTAGGCCATGGGGCTCAACCCATGGGCCTTGAGGCAGGCCTCCTTGGCCGCCCACCGCGCCGCATAGTGCGTCTCGGGATATCGGGAATCGTCGCAATACTCCTGCTCGCCCGGTGAAAACACCTCTCCACGCAGGAAAGGCGAGCGGTCGAGCGCCTTTCTCATACGGTCCGTGGAACAAATGTCGATACCGAGCAGCATGGATCTCCATCCAAGTAGACTGGGAGTCTAGCTATGGTCCATGGGTTGGGCTGTGATTTTGATCACATGGATACAAAACATGTACATTTTGGACCAAGCCCGTGATTTGGGCAAAAAACCTGGTATTCCAGGCCGCTAGAAGCTCGAAGCCCCGCGGCTTCATTCGAAAAAACAGCGATGTCGCAGAGCGTCATTCTCCAAAGCAGATCGCTGTTCTCGCCTCGCTTAAGACCGTGGGCATAGTCCAAAACGAAGCCAAAGGCAAGACTTTAGATGTAGGTAAACACCCTACGTGTGCTTGCGTCGCGCCTCGGCTGGTGCTGGAGTACCGTCGAAATCTCGCTCCATCCAGACGTGCCGAAAGCGTCAGGCTGGTCCCCACACCAGGTCCCGAAGGCCGGAGGCGCGGGCGGCGCGGGTTCTTATGGCTTCGCGTAGGATGTCCGGGGCGCCGTGGATGGTGACGGATCGGCGGGCGCGGGTGGCGGCGGTGTACAGGAGCTCGCGGGTGAGGACCCTCGAGGGGCGGTCCGGAAGGAGGAGGACCACGTCATCGAACTCGGACCCCTGGCTCTTGTGCACGGTCATGGCGAAGACTGTCTCGTGGGCCGGCAGGCGGGCGGGGGCGAAGGTCCTCGTCTGTCCGTCGGGGTCCACGAAGTGGGCGCGGAGGGTGCCCTCCGGGGTGGGAAGCAGGACGCCCACGTCACCGTTGAACAGGCCCAGGGGATAGGAGTTGGCGGTGATGAGGATCGGGCGGCCGGGGTACCAGCGGCCGTCCGGTGTGACCAGCCCTGCCCGGCGGAGACCCTCGGTGATGGCGACGTTCATGAGCTCCACGCCAGAGGGGCCGGTGCGGTGGGCGCCCAGGACGCGGAAGCGGGAGAGGGCCTCGAGGCGCTCTGCCGGCGTGCCTGCCGTTGCGAAGGGCCGGTACTCCGCCACGGCTGTGTCGACCAGGGCGTCGCGGCTCGCCGCGGTGCCAGTGTCCACGCGCCGTACATCCGGGTGGCGATCATCCTCCAGGACCGCGAGGGCTGCCTCGGCGTCACCGGCGGAGAGGGCTCGGGCCAGGACGCCGATGCCGCTGTGGGCGTCGAAGCGGAAGCTGTGGGTGAGGTGGACGATGGAGTCCCAGATGCCCGGGCCAGCCGGGGGCTTTCGGGCCACGGGAGGACGGTCGCCGGTGTCCCGCGAGAGGTCGTCCACCAGGGCTCGGGAGTAGCCGGGGGTATCTCCGGCGTTGCAGATGTCGGCCAGGACCGATCCCGGGGCCACCGAGGCGAGCTGCTCGCGGTCGCCCATGAGGATCAGACGCGCGTCGGGGGGCACTGCGGCCACGAGGTGGGACATGAGGGCGAGATCCACCATGGAGGCCTCGTCCACCACCACGGCGTCGGTGGGGATCGGGTTGCGGGCGTCGTGCCAAAAAGGCGACGACGAGGATCGCCGAGTGCCCAGACGGCGGTGGATCGTCATGGCCTTGTCCGGGATGGCGTCGCGCAGGTCCGGGGCGCAGTCCAGGCGGGACCGGGCCTCCTGGATGGAGGCGCTCAGGCGCGCGGCGGCCTTGCCCGTGGGAGCCAGGAGGGTCAGGTCGAGGGGGCGTCGCGGAGCGCCCAGGCCCTGATCCCGAGCCCGGGCTTGCTCGAGGAGGAGCGCCAGGATCTTGACCACGGTGGAGGTCTTGCCCGTGCCGGGGCCGCCGGTGATGACGCAGAGGCGGCGGGTCAGGGCGAGGACCGCGGCCAGGCGCTGCCCATCGCCAGGGGCGCCGGGGGACGAATCGCCGAGGAGCGGACCACCCGGGGACGAGCCGTCGAGGGGCGGACCACCCGGGGACGAGCCGTCGAGGGGCGGACCACCGAGGGGTGGGCCGAAGAGGCGCAAGAGGCCGTCCCGCAACAGCGGGGCGTCCAGGTCCGGTGGTGCGGCTTCCAGGCGCGCGAGGAGGCCCCTTGCGAGACGCTGCTCGTAGAGCCAGAAGCGGTAGAGGTAGAGCCTGCCCTGTGAGTCGAGGACGAGGGGGCGCGGCGTGGGGGCGCGGCCCGGTGTGGCGTGGTCGATCGTGGTCACGAGGTCGCTCTGGGCAAGGACCGCGGTCCAGGCGTCGAGGCGGGGCCAGCGCTGGCCCATGGGGTGCCCTTCGGCGTCCCGGATGGCCTGGCCGGCGTGGTCCGCAAGCGCGAGGCACACGTGGCCGGACTCGGCGACGTGACTGACCAGGGCGGCGGCGCCCAGGACTTCGTCGCAGGTCTGGGGCACCAGGCGAGCGAGGACCCGCGCAAAGTGGTCGTCCATTGACCCGATGACGCCGGCCTTTCTCAGCTCCGGGATCACGGATGCACCTCCCGTCCGTCCACCAGGGCCGAAAGGGCCTCCACCAGGGCGCGGCTGGGTCGATCGCCGAACACGCCGTGGCCGGGCCTGTCGGGAGACATGCCGCGCAAAAACAGGTAGTAGACGCCGCCGAAGCAGCGGTCGTAGTCGTACCCGGGCAGCCGCGCCCCGAGGTAGCGGTGCAGCGCCAAGGTGTACAGGTGATACTGCAACGGGTAGTGGTGCGACACCATGGCCCGTGTCAGGTGTCCGGCGGCGTAGTCGGCCGGGGACGGCCCCAGGTGGTTGGACTTGTAGTCGACCACGTACCAGCGCTCGTCGTGCTCGAACACGAGATCGATGAAGCCGCGCAGGTAGCCGCGCACCGGGAGGAAGCGCAGGTCCGCGAGGTGAGCGGCGTACCCTGCCAGGGTCGCGGGGCCATGGGCCGCGAAGGCATCCGAGAGCCCCCGAACGTCCACAGGGATCCTGCCCTGGGCGCCCAGCGACGCCGTGCCCCGGGCGGTGTCCTGGGCCACGGGGAAGACGAACTCCAGCTCCACCATGCGGTGGTCCGTGGCGACGTCGCCCAGGCGCGGCCCCTGCGCGGCGTCGAGGGGCGTCGCCAGGGTCGCGACCACGGCGCGCTCCAGCACGTCGGCCCAGCGCGGGTCGTAGCCGAACCGGGGCAGGAGCCCCCGGACCAGCGGGCCCACGGTGTCGGGCCGGGTGAAGTCGACCTGCTCGAAGATGGCATGGACCAGGTTCCCGGCGCGGGCGCCTCTGGGGAAGTCGTGGAGAATGACCGGTGGGGCATCGGCCACAGGGCCGGTCGCTGGTTCGGATTCGGCGGGGGCGTCGGCCTCGTCCAGATCCCGGCCCTCTGCCGCGGCGTGGCTCAGGGTGGGGCGGGTCGAGGCCAGGGCCGAGAAGCTCGCCGTGCGCCACGTGCGGTCCAAGGCCCGGCGAAACGTGCGCGCCTCCAACGCCTGGAGAGGCTGGCTCTCGGCGACGTAGACCGGCTCGGCGTCGTCGCCGTCGTCATCGTCTCCGTCGACGAGGTCGTGCACCACGATGGTCCCATCGGCGGCGGCTGCCAGCCGCTCCAGGTCCGCGCGCAGATCCTCGTCGCTCGCACCCCTTACGCGCCGCTGCACCTCGGCGGCGAGGTCGTCTCCGGCGAGGTCGTCCACGCCGATGTCGGGCTGATGCATGAGGTAGGCCAGGCCGGTCTTCTCCGTGTCCCGGAAGGCGCCCCACACCACGACCGCCCGGTGCCGGGCGCGGGTGAGGGCCACGTAGGTGACACGGAGCCGCTCGGAGAGCGCCTCCCGTGCGGCCAGGGCGTGGTGCTCGGCGAGGTCCGCGGAGCCCAGGTCCAGCTTCACCCGGTGGTCGTCTGCGGGGTCGTGAAACCGCACGGGATCGGCGCCGCCGGGCTGGCGTCCCGCGTCCCAGAGATAGGGGCAGAAGACCACCGGGTACTCCAACCCCTTGGACTTGTGCAGGGTGAGGATCTGCACGGCCCGGGCGTCGCTCTCCATGCGCATCTGGCGGGTGTCGTCTCCGCCGCCGCCCTCGTCGGTCTCGGCGCGCTGGTGCCCCAGCCAATGCGCGAGCCCGTCCGGGCCCAATCGCTCGGTGGCGGCGGCCTGGTGGAGGAGCTCGGCCAGGTGCAGCAGGTTGGTCAGGCGACGCTCCCCGTCGGGCAGCCCCAGGAGCCGCTCCGGGACGCGCTGGGACTCGAGGAGGCTCCTGAAGGCGACCATGAACCCCCGGCTGCGCCATTTTCGGGCCCAGCCCTCGAACCGCTCCGTCCACTCCTGCCACGCGTCCTCGTCGGCGCCGAGCCGCTCGAGCTCCTCGGCGGACAGGCCGAAGAGGCTCGTGGCCAGGGCGGCGCGCACCAGCCCGTCCCGGGTGGGCTCGGCCAGCCCGCGCGCCACACGCTCGAGGTCCTCGGCCTCGGCGGTCTGGACCACGCTCGCGTCACTGTGCACCACGCTGGGAATGCAGAGGCTGCGCAGGGCCTCCTGCAGTGGCGCGGCCTCGGCGTTTCGACGGATCAGCACGGCGATGTCACCGGGCACCAGCGGGCGCCGCTCCGGCGGGTGCTCCGACAAGCGAGGCCCCCCCACGGGGCGCTCCTCCAGGGTCGTGTCCGAGGCCAGGAGCCGGGCAATCTCCGCGGCCACGAGCCCGGGCAGGTTCGCCACGGCCCAGCCCTTGTTGATGGGCCTCGCGGGGTCCGCGCCGATCCGCTCCCGGGACAGGAAAACCAGGTCCAGGGCCCGGGCATGGCGCCCGGTGCCCGCGAGACCGTCCTCCCGCTTGGGGGCGGGGCGCACGGGGTCGAAGCCGATGCGATCGTCGAGGAAGGGCGCCCGGGCGCGGCGGTGGAGGGTGTTCACCGCCGTGATGAGGGAGGGGTCCGCCCGCCAGTTCACGTCGAGGGTGTAGCAGCCGTCGGTGGCATCATCGGCATCGGCGTGGGCGCGACGGACCCGGGCGCCGGCGCCGAGGTACGTGTAGATGTCCGCCCGCCGGAACCCATAGATGGCCTGCTTGGGATCGCCGATGAGAAAGAGCGTCTCCCGGTCGGTGAAGATCTCGCGGAAGATCCGATCCTGCACCGGATCGGTGTCCTGGAACTCGTCGATGAGCGCCGCCCGGAATCGCCCCCGGATGATCCGTCCCAGGTCTGCGCCGCCGGCCCCTCGTAGGGCGCGCTCGAGCTGGTGCAGCAGGTCATCGTAGGACAGGGTACGGCTCGCCTCCCGCCGACGCCGGACCTCCTGCCGCGCATAGTCCATGAGGTCGAGGCGCAGGCTCATGAGCCGCGCGTCCAGGGCCGCCACGAGGGCCGCGTTCGCGCCGAGGAGCTCCTCGCAAGCTGCGAAGACGGGGTGGACCAGCGGATCGTGGTTCTTCTTCGTGTCACCGGCCATCCGGCCGGGGGTGAAGCGAACGAAGTCCGGGAACAATGCGTTCGGCGGCGAATCGGTGGTCAGGAGAGTCGCCAGCTCCCCCAGGCGGCGCTCGGAGGTGGAACGGCTCCACCTGCGCCGGTTGAGCCCGGGGTACGAGTGGATGAGCTCGGTCACCGTGGCGGCTTCTTCTCTCCAGAGGTCCGCCGCCGCGGCGTGTGCCGCCAGGTACCGTGGCTCGACGGCCTCCAAGCTCACCTCCGCCCCTGCGCGCGCGGGGATCACGACCAGCTCGGGATCCGCCACGGCCTGGGCGGCCAGGTCCAGCAGCTTGTCAGGGGACACGGCCCGGTCCACCAGGTGGCGTGCGAACCGCTCCGGGGCGTCGTAGACCTCCCTGGCCCAGAAGTCCTGCACCACCTCGGTGCGCAGAGGACCCGCGTCCGTCACCAGCTCGGCGTCGAAGACCAGCCCGCTCTCGAAGGCGTTGTCCCGCAGCATGCGCTGACAGAAGCCATGGATGGTGAAGATGGCCGCCTCGTCGAACCGGCGCAGCTCCCCGGCCAGGTGGCGACGCGCGGCCCGGGGGTCGGGCGCAGCCTCCCTCAGGCCGCGCAGCACGTCGTCGTCCGGGGGCACGTCGCTGTCAAAGGCCGCCACGGCCGCGCGCAGCCGCTGGCGAATGCGATCCCGCAGCTCCGCGGTGGCCGCCTTGGTGAAGGTGACCACCAGGATCTGGTCCACGCCGAGGCCCCGCTCCACCAGGAGCCGGAGGAAAAGCGTGGTGATGGTGTAGGTCTTCCCCGTGCCGGCGCTGGCCTCGATGAGCCGGTTGCCGTCGAGGGCCACCACGAAGGGCTCGAGGGGGCGCATCAGGTCCCCCCCTGCAGATGGTCCACCAGGGGGCCGTACACCGCCACCGCGAGGTCGGAGAAGGCGAGGCCCGGATCCTCCACGGCGGCCGGCCCGGTGGCGAGGAGGTCATCGGCGCCGGCGTGGGCCTGGCGCACGTACACATCGGCGTCGTCCCCGCTGGTGCGATGCGTGGACGTGAAGGCTCGGCGGGCGGCGTCCAGGGCGGCGGCCCGCGCGACGTCCAGCGCGGCGGCGTCGGCCGCGGGCGCACTGTGCATGACCTGGGCATAGGCGAGGCTCGGCTCCGGGAAGATCCGCAGCGGGATCCGCTGTCCGGCCTCGTACAGGCTCACCAGGGTCGCCAGATGGTCTCGCGCCTCGGGCGCCGACAGACGTTCGAGGTGGTGCACCTCAGCCTGGCCGGCCTTCTTCGCCGCCCTGCCCACCAGGACGGTGGTGTCCGGGAGCACCTCCCGCCCTTCGGCCCGGGGCCCCATGGCGCAGAGGGCCAGGTGGTGGATCCAGGCAGCGAGCTTGTCCCTGGCGCGGACCCGGCCATACCGATACCTCAGCTGGGCCCCGGCGCGCAGCCCCCGCAGCCACCCGGTGAGCCGCGTGGTCCCGAGGGACACGTCCACCCGCAGGGCCGGGAGGTCCGGCTGGGTGAGCCACCTGTCCAGGGCCTCCCGCAGAGCGTCCACGCCGGGCAGCATCGCCTCGAAGGCCAGCCGGCCGGGCCAGCCCAGGGGCAGGACGCCGTCGGCCCGAAGCGCTGGATACAGGTCGGCCGGATCTCCGCGCGCCGGCCCCCCCTCTCGCGCCGCCCCCCCTTCTCGCGCCGGCCCCCCCTCTCGCACCGCCCCCCCTTCTCGCGCCGGCCCACCCCCCCACTCCGGGTCTCCCCCGACACGCAGGGCTTCGTCCAGGAGCCGCGCGCCGATCTGCCACCGGGCGAGCCCGTCGAGCGCCATGGGCTCGCGGTCCTCCAGGTGCGTCACCTCGCCGCCCAGGACCAGCCCGAGGGGCCCGGCCAGGAACGCACGAGCGGGGTGGTCGAAGAACCGCAGGACCCTGTCCAAAGACAGATCCCCGGGTGGCTCCGGCAGGGCCAGCCGCGTCACGAAGGGCGCCGGTGGCTCCCGGGTCGCCTGGAGCCGCGCCGCGCCGAGGGCCTGGGCGGCGTCGAAGCTGAACAGCCGCGGGTCATCGGTCGGATCGAAGTACCGGGGACTGAAGGGTTGCAGGGGATGACGCACGACGAACCGCTCCCGCACATCCTCCCCTTCGGCCAGAAGGCAAGACTCCGCGACCGTGTCGAGCACCTCGCTCACCACCACCGACGGCGGCAGGGGGCTGTTGTCCCGGCTGGACTGCCCGACGTAGGTGATCAGAAGCCGTTCCCGGGCGGCCAGGAGGCACTCCAGGAGCTGGTAGCGGTCGTCGTCCCGGGGGCTCCGGTCACCTGGCAGAGGCCAATGGCCCATGCGGTCGAAGCCGAGGCGACGCTGCAGGCGGGGAAAGGCGTCGTCGTTCATCCCGACCAGGGCGATGACCCGGAAGGGGATCGAGCGCATGGGCAGGAGCTCACAGACGGTCACGCCGCCAGTGAGGAACCCGGCGCTGCCCGCCGCCTCGTCGAAGCCGCTGGTCAGCTCGTCACCGATGGCGTCCAGGGCCACGGGGTCGTCGAACCCCGCCGCGCGGGCCTGGTCCGCGAGGCGCTCCAGGCCGTCGCGCACGAGCTGGTGCTGCAAGGGCTCTGCCTCGGCGGACACGGTGCGGTCGAGCACCTCGACCAGCACGTCTCGCCAAGCCGCCACGGGACGGGGCTCTGCCAGCCGCGTCCTCAGGTCGAAGAGGGTCTCGCACAGATCGACCAGGGGACCGAGCGAACCTGCCTGGTCCCCGACAACGGCACCGCAGGGGAGCGTGCCGGCGAAGAGCGTCCGGCCGTCGGGCGGCATGGCGTGGGCCAGGACCAGCCGATCCAGGCCGAAGCGCCAGGTGTTCTCCTCATAGGGTGGCAGCCCCAGCTCCTGGCGGTGTTGCGCGTCCACGCCCCAGCAGATGGATGCGTCGTTGATCCACTGGCGCGCGGCGTCCACGTCCTGGTCCGCGAGGCCGAACCGCTCCCGAACGGCGGCGTGGCCGAGGAGATCCACAACGGCCGTGGCCCCGAAGCGGCTGCCCACCACGTCCAGCACGGCGCAGAACCCCTCCACCACCGGGTGCTCCTGCCGCAGGCTCCGGTCGGCGATGGTATAGGGGATCGTGGCCGTCGCCCCGAGGGCCGCGTCCACGTAAGGCGCGTAGGTCTCGATGTCCGGGGTCATGACCAGCACATGGCGCGGCTCGAGGGTGGGATCGGAATCGAAGAGGCCCAGGAGCTGGTCCCGCAGCACCTCGGCCTCGCGCATGGGCCCATGACAGGTGTGCACGGTCAGCGAGTCGTCCTCCGGCGCGACGGGAACGGGCGCAAGCGCGGGATCCGAGGCCCCACCCCGGGCCGAACGTCGCCGCTGGTGGAGGATGTCGGACTGGAGCCTGGCCAGGACCGTGGGGGCAACCGGGCGGTCGAGGGGATCGCGATACAGATCACCGGCAGCCTCCCGGCACCCGACCACGTCGTCGAGGTCCGTGAGCACCATCTGGAAGTCACGGCCCACCTTGCCCAGGGAGGCGAGGAGCGGATTGGCGTCGGTCACCTGGGCGTCGGTCACCTGGGCGTCAGACGACCCGGGTGGCGACAGGTCCGGCCGGGCGTCCGCGGCGCGCAGATCCGCCCAGTACTCCTGGCAGGGGCTGAGCTGAAGGAGGTGGACGTCCAGGTGAGCCGAGATCCCGCCGAGCACCCGCAGAAAGAGCGGCGGCAGGGTGGAGATGCCAAAGAGCGTGACGCGGGCGGGGAGGTCCCCGAGGTCCACCTCACCCTTGGCCAGCCGGGCGATGCACTCCCCTGCCCGGTCGGCCAGGTGCCGTCCGTGGCCCTGGCCCACCAACGCGCGCCAGAGCACGGCCTGCCAGTCGTCTTCCTCTCCGCGCTCCCAGGCCCCGATGACCTCTGGCCGGTAGACCACGTACTGATCCAACAGATCCCCGATTCGCCGAGCGAGCTGGAGGCGACGCACGCCGCCCGCGTCCCCCTCGAGGTAGGTCGCCAGCGGCGCAAAGGCAGGCAGGGGCATGAGCCCGGGCAGGAGCGCCGCCACGCCCCAGGTGAGGCTCTCCCGGGAAAAAGCCTGTCCCACGTCGGGCGACTCACGCGCGTCACCGAGTACCTGACCCAACACCCGCTCCACCAGGTCTCGTGGGAAGAGGAACCGGGCGTTGGCCCACACGCCCAGGCGGCGGGCGAGGTGCTGCGAGACCCACCGCTCCATGCCCCGGCTCTGCACCACCAGGACCTCGGGTTGGCTGGGCGGACCCACCGGCTGGGCCACCACCTCGGCGAGGCGGTCGGCCAGCGACTCCAGGGCGTTGCTGCGGTGCAGGACGAAGGACACTCCCGGCATGACACCACAGTCGGGTGCCCCTTGCAATCGACCCGCCGCGGGTGCAGATCCTGCCGGGTGCCCTTGACCAGATCCCGGTTTGACGGGATTACGCGTACTTGGGCTCTGCGGCGCATCTCGTCTGTGAATCGCGCTGCCAGATCTTCATCCTTCTCCCCCCCTCGGGACTGACAAGCACGAGACCTCTAGCGTGGGTCGCTGGCGCGCGCGTCGGCGAGACCACCAGCGCCGGGGCGCGCCTTTCTTCTTGGGCTCACAAAGAAGAGGGGCGCTGCCCGAACGTTCGCGACCCCGCCTGACGTCCGTGCCAGGCAGATGTGCGCGTTGTAGCTGCCACGTCCAATGGAAAAACTGCAACCGTTCGGGGCGACGCTACCCCAGTGACTGCTGAAACAGCGTCACGGCCACGAAGCACATCCGGGTACAGCCGTATCGCAGCTCCGCTCTGGCGACGTCGCGGATCCTCGTACAGCCCCGGGTGGCGTCGTCTCTCTCCATCGTCATGACGAGCTCTGCGATTTCCTGGCGGATCCGTGGCTCGGGGCGGGGCTCAACCGCGTGTGGCGATCAGCTCGCGAATCACGTCGGGATCGCAGACCCACCTCATCTGATCGAGCCCATCCGTGTCACCCACCGCCACCCGCCTGAGCACCGTGCGCAACAGCTTTCCCGACCGTGAGATGGGCAGTGAGGACACGACCTGGATGGCCTGGAGCTCCTCCGCCTTCCCAAACCGCTCGGTGACCTCCCCCCGGATGGCCTCGACAACTCCGGGCTCGTTCACCACCACGAAGGCGCGCGTGTGCAGCCGACCGGTCGTGTCCCGGACCCTGACCACCGCGGCCTGGTCCACGCCCGGCAGAGAGGAGATGAATGCCTCCACCTCTGTGGTGGGCACCCGCTCGTGCACAGGTGGATCGATCTGGACCTCGTCCACACTCCACAGGTCTCGGTTGCTGTCACGACGTGCCTTGAGCCCCAGGGGAATGGGTGGCAGGTGGTCTTGCAGCTCCACGGCCAGACCGGGCAACGCCCGGTCGAGGGCCAGACGGCCACCGTGGTGCGGAGCACAGGCCTCGCCGAGCGAGTCGATCACCGACAGCCCGATACCCGGCGCGGCCTGACCGGCACAGGCGGGCTTGACCGGCGTCAACGCGGGCTGGGGGCCGGCGATGAACCCGCACACCTCGGGCCGGCTGATCACCTGCACCAGATGGCTGCGATGGCGGAACAGGCTGGTGCGGACCTCGTTGTAAAAGCTGGGGGCAACCGAGATCCCATCGATGATCACCAGGTCCGGCGAATACCCCTCCAGCGCCGGCTCACCGTGCGCCTGCCATTGGGCCAGGGCCCGCAGGAGTATCTTGGCCTGAATGACCACCACCCTGGGCCTAACGCGAGCGAAGGCCTCGAGGAGCCGATCGGCGCGGGCCACCGCACCGGTCACGGGTGTGGCGATGTGGCCTCCCTCGATGAGCGCCCCCAGGCTGCCGGCCAGAAAGGAGGCGTGGTGGGCCGGGGTCTGGAACCAGTGCAAGTCGCCGCAACCCCTTCCGTCGAGCAGGTACAGATAGGCCGAGATGCCATGGACGGCGACTCCGCAGGTGGGCAGGGAGAAGACCCTGCCGTTCCGATCGGCCAGCACAAAAGCCGGGTGCATGGCCAACACGCCGACCGGAGCGGGTGGTACGGAACCGTCGTGCTCCCAATCCGCCTCCAGAACCAGGCGCTTTTGCACATCGAGCTCGTTCCAGCGGCTGCGAACGCTTCCGCCGAGGACGGCCTCGCCGGTCACGGCCGCTTGACACCCCGCCGCCTCGGCCCGCCGCCGGATCCGATCCAGATCTCCCAGGCTCGGATCCAAGGGAACGCAGGTCAGTCCCAGACGCAGAACGGCCAACACGCTCACCAACAGCTCGTAACCACGGGGCAGGACCAGCAGCACCCGATCCCCGGCGACGAGGTTCAGGGCCTGGAGACGGTCGCAGACAGCGCCCATCCGGGAGAAGATTTCGTCTCTGGTCAGGCTGGTGTGCTCCTGTGCGTCCAGGGCCACCAGAACCGGATCTGTTCCCTGACCGGACGCGAGCCACTTGTCCAGACACGAGACCGTCAGGTTCAACCTGCCTCCTGGGAACCAATTGCCCGGCTCCCCGATCCGCTCGGGTGGAGCCTCCCACACCAAGTGCTCGGCCAGGCCGGCGAAGTGAGCCAAGGGGTCGATCCAGCTCCGCTCCAAGAAGTCGTGGTAGTCATCAGCGTTCTTGAATCGAGCCCCTTGAGCCAAGAAACCAAATGGCTGCACGGTTGCCAGGCCCAAGAGACCAGCCCGATCGTCAACACCACTCACGGCGCACCTCTGTGTTTGGCGTGGGCGATCAGTACCACTGCCAAGGCCATCGCCGCCAGCTTGGTACGCGCGCCGTCACCTCTGGATGTCAAAATCAGTGGAACGCTTCCGCCGATGATTGCGCCCGCCGCATCCGCCTCGGAAGTCACCGTAAACGCCTTGTAGACGGCGTTGCCCACGTCGATGTCGGGGACCAGGAGCAGGTCCGCGTCCCCCTTCACCGCGCCCTGATACCCCTTGTCTCGCGCCGACTCGGGCGACAGGGCCAAATCCAGTGCCATCGGACCATCGATGATGAGATCGTCGCGACCGGTGAAACGCTCGGCGATCTGCCTGGCTTCGAGGGACGAATCGACCGCCTTGGAGGGCTTCTCGGTGGCCGACAACACCGCCACCTTGGGGCGCTGGTACCCCAACAGGCGCAGGCAGTCGAGGGAGTTCTCCAGAATGCCGATCCGCGCTTCCACATCCGGATTGGTGTTCATGGCTGCGTCGGTCAGCCCCAACAACTTGTCTCGGCCGGGAATGTCGAACAGGGCCAGGTGACTCAGACGGTGCTGGATTCCGCCCTGGCTCTTGCAGAAACGCAAGAAGCCCTTGAGCACGTCGGCGGTGCTCACCGACCCCTTCATCATGGTGTCGGCCCAGCCCGCTTCGAGGATTTCCACCGCGAAGCCGACGGGATCGGGGGTATCGACGGCCACCACGTCCTGGCCGTCGATGGGCAAGTCCAGCTCCCAAGCCAGGTTCGTCACCCGCTCCCAGTCACCCAGAAGCAGAAAGCGGGCCATGGAGCGCTCTCGGGGATCCTTGCGGTCTGTGGCCGCAGCCTGCTTGACCGCCAGCAATGCCTCCGCGTTGTCCGCTCCCACCAGGGCGATGGTGGGCGCTGTTGTCTCCCGAGCCATGCGGATGAGATCTTCGAGGCTGGCTGGAACCGTGCCGTTGGTAGCGACTCTGGGATCCGCGAGCAGCGGTACGGTCAGCGCGTGGGCAGTCTTCTGACGCTCGGCCTCGACCTCTTCCACAGTGTGGACGTAGTCTTTGAGGCTGCCGGATTCAGCGCAGGCCCGCAGCAGACCCTCTGCCAAGGCGGATTGCTCCAGGGCTCCTGGTACACGCACCACAGGTGCCGGCAGGTGGATCCGCTCAGCCACCCGTCTGCAGAAGCCCTCGTCGCAGGCCAGGCCGCCGGTGAGGACAATGGCATCGATCTTCTCTTGGGCGGCCGACAAGCCCAGGATTTCCCCGGCCACCCGGTTGGCGAAAAAGTCCGTGATGAGTTGGACCTTTTCGAGCTGTTCGGGGGAAAGGCACCTTTCGGAAAAAAGAAAAAATTCTCGAAAGTCGTCGGTTCCAGCCAAAGACGAGAGCCCGCCCTGGCGCGTGACCGCCTTCCGCACCTCCTCCAGGTTGATCTCCTTGCGGGCGATCATGCCCAAGGCCTTGATCCAGGGAAGGCGCCCCGAGCGGTTGGCGGACGGAAGCGTGCCAAACGCCTGGGCCACTTGGACCGCGCGCCCCCCCTGGTGCCGAATGGCCGAGGCGCCGCCGCCGAGATGGCAGGTGATCAGGTGGACCTCGTCCAGGTCAGCTCCCATGACCGCCGCGGTCAGCTTGGCCACGGCGCGCTGGTTCAAGTAGTGAACCGCGGTGCCATCATCCATCACTCGGGCCGAGCCAGTCAGCCGTTGCGCGGGCAGGATTTCGTCCACCATGACCGGGTCGGTCGTGGTCAACAGCATCTCCGTCCCGGCCTGCGCAGCGATGCGCCGCGCCATGGCAGCGCCCAGGTTGGAGGCGTGGTAGACGGGGCTCGTGGCCAAATCGTTCAGCATCCGCTCGCAGATCCGGTAGGTGCCCGAGGCCACGGGACGCATCAGTCCACCCCGTGCTGCGATCCCGGTCAACTCTTGCCAGTCCAGCCCGTTGGTCTGGAGCCACTCATGGACCTGATCCACCCGAGCTTGGATGTCCGTGTCCAATCGCTCAGGCGCGCTCAACTCTCCCTGTGCCAACAGGCGCAGTCCGTTGTAGACCGAGATCTTCGTGGAGGTGGAACCCGGGTTGAGAATCAGCGAATTCCAGGACGTACGGCCCACCAAGGTCGACAGCTTCGGGCCCAGGAGCCCTTCGAGCACGAGGTCCACACGCCCAACGGCGATGGATGCCAACTGGGAAATCAACTCGACGCTCAGGCGGTCCCCATCCGTTGGGTCATGTCGCACCAAACCGTCCTCTTTCTGATCCTTCCAGGGCACCTTGCAGACCCGAGGGTCCCCGATGAATCCAGAGTCATATGGCGGTCGATCGACTGTATGGCAAGGGCTACCAATGGCGCGCGCTCAGATAGATTCCATCCTGTGTCCTGGGATGTGAGGCGGGCCCGTCGATGGCCCGATGACAACCCCGGGATCGATGGCGTCGGCGGTCTTGTTGTAGACCTGCCCGTTGGCGGAAAACTCGAACAACAAGGTCTGCTTCGGGCGCTTTTCGGGCACGGTGAGGACCGACAACGGCGAGGTCGTGGAAGTGGCCGACCTCTTCGGCTGGGCCGAGGAGATGCGCGCCCGCTGGTAGGCGCCGGGCGACGCCCCACGGAGGGATCGCATGCACCTGGAACCGAGCACCCAGATCAAGGCGCTGCTAGGCCTCATCGACCTCCTCGAGCGCCACCCGGTGCTGGTCAAAGCGCTGCTGCGTCCCCTGGCCAACCCTCCGGTGATTTCGGCCAGACTCGGGGTGTGCCCCTCACAGTATCCATGACACTCTTCGGCGTTTGATTCTCCGACCAATCCGCCTCCTCCGTGCCTCGAGTAGTCCTTTCCTTGTCAGCGCCCATTGCATCGCATCCCTGGTGGCGCGGGCCAGATCATATTTGTCGAAGTGGCCTCCCTTCTCCTTTTTTCTGCCCAGTCGCCTGGGCCTTGCAATCGGATTGGGGTGATCTGATTATGTTGTGGCTCGCTGGAGGTGCGACATGTGGACTCGTTTCCCGCAGACATCGATGGGCTGGCTGGCCGTTGTTGCCGCTGGGGTCGTTGGCGTTGCCCTTGCGACTGGTGCGTGCGACATGCACCGGTGGGCCTATGTCCGGATCAGCTCCGTCCCGCCCGGGGCCACCGTGCAGTCCAAGGGGCTCCAGGGAGATCACCGGCTCAAGGCCACGAGGGCGCCGGCGGGGCAGTTTCTCCCTTGCACCCCCATCGACAGGAAAGCCGAGGTCCTGGTCTCCAGGAGCCACTGGAGCTACGTCCTCAAGAAACCGGGCTACAATGACGAAGAGCTGTTCGTGGAGCGGTCGTCCCTGGCCGCCCACTGTGCCGAGTCCAAGGAGGAGGCCAAGGCAAAGCCGTTCACACTTCGGGGCCGGATGATGCGCATCACCAGCGAAGAGGGGCTCCGGACCACCGTGAAGATCACCAGCGATCCCCCGGGCGCGTCCATCTACGACGCCGGCACCAAGGACCTCCTCGGCAAGACCCCGAAGCGGGTGACCTTCACATTCTTCGCGCCCTACAAGGTCGGCCGGGTGCTCCTGTTCCGCCTGGCCGGGTATCAAACGCTCCAGCGTCAGGTGAACGCGCGGTCCATCAACCTCCACGTGCAGATGCTGCGCCCAGGCGAGCGGCCGCGCCCCCTGGCGCCGCCTCCCAAGAAGCGCAGGACAGCTCCCGCGCCGCCCGCACCGTCTACCGACAAGGCTCGTGCAGCACCACGCCCGGACGCTCGCTGATCACGGCTCCGCAGACTCGCGGCTCAGGTGACTCGCACCCAGCCTCAATACCAGAAAACAGCTACTGGCCTGAAGTGTTCGCGCTTGGTATAGCTGCCTTCATGGAATCCGCACTCTTCTTCCTCAAGCAACACAGAGAGATCGGTCCGGGCTGGCTCCTGGACCGGTGCGAGGGCCTCGCGGTGCCGGTGAAGATGCTCGTCTTCGGGCCGGACACCAAACTGCCCCTGGGCATCCAGTGCAGGGGCGTGGTGATCGTGGGCCTCCCCCTGCCCCATGGAGCCTTCGCGACCAAGGACGCCGCCCTGCGCGAGCAGCAGGTGTTCGTTCGCACCCTCGTGGGTCTGGCAGTGCCATACCTGGGCATCGGCTATGGGGCCCAGCTCCTTTCCACATCCCTGCTCGGCCAGGCACGCGACGCGACGGATCCCGACCTCGGCCCTGGGACCCTGGACCTGACCGCCGACGGCATGTTGGATCCGCTCTTTGGCGGCCTGCCCCGGCAGGTGCCCGTGATCCGCTGGCCCGCACCGCGGTTGACCCTGCCCAAGCGGGCCACGCTCCTGGCCGGCACCGAGGACCGCCCGGACGCGTTCCGTCTGGGCGACTGCGCCTGGGCGCTGTCGCCTCACCCCGAGGTGACGGCGGCCGGGTTTGGCGACTGGCTGGCGGATCCGGCCCACGCCGGCCTGGTGGGCCACGAGGACGCCGTTGGCCTGCGCGCCGCAGCCCAGGACCAGCAAAACGCCCAAAAAGACGCCGCCTACCGGATCATGGACCACTTCCTGGCGCGGGTGACCGCCTTCCTCCACGACGTGCCGCCCATCGACGTGAGCAAACCCCCGCCCGGCCTGCCCGACGTGAGCTGATCGGCGCAGCGCCCGCCGGCGCTGGTTGGCGGGCCCCTTGACCAGACGGCCTCGTCGAACGTCATGGGCTGCGGTGTGGGCAACTCGCGCCAGGGACACACGTCCAGAAAACCCGTCCGATGGTCCAGGATCAGTGCGGCGATGTACTGCCAGGAGGCTACGACGGTGGATCCTCCAGAGATCTCAAAGACTCGAGTCCACGGATCACCCTTGGGAGAGGATGCGGTTGGCAGCGAAGAGGCCAGTCAGGTACGTGTCCTCGAGCCCCACGACGTTGTGGTCGCCGATGGTGAACAGGTGGGGGCGGGGTTGCAGCGGGCGCCAGCGATTGCCCGAGAGCTGGACCGCGGTCTTCCAATATACGGCGTTGTACTGGTCCCACGGCACGAACAGGGTCGACTGGAACACGGGCGCGCAGAAGATCCGGTTCACCTCCTCGAGGCCGTGCTCACGCACGAAGTCCGGAGCGGGCTGCTCCACCGTGCGGCGAAGGAGGGGATCGCTCTCCACCAGCGACCGCTGGCATTCGAACGGCGCGCGCCTGCGCAGGGCGTTGAGCCGCTGACGGAACCGGTGCAGCAGATAACACAGCTCGCCGAGCTGTCGCGCCCTGGTGACGTTGCGTGGAGACAGCAGCGTGATGTGTCGCTCGCCGTCCCAGAAGCACACGTTTTTTTCCAAAAGCGCGGGCCGCGATCCACCAGGGGCAGGACGTGGTGGTAGTCCGAGGTGACGTACGCCGCCCCCAGGGGGTGACCGTTGGCGGACATGTGAAGACGTCCGCCGAGTCGGTCCGTGACCAGGACGAAGTCGTGCCCCGCCCGGGCCAACGCCTGGCCACAGGCGAGGCCGGCGATGCCGCCGCCCATGATCACGGTGTCGTACCGTTCAATGGGTTCGGGCGGCGTCATGCGGTGGTCACCTCCGTGCGGTTGCGGCCGCCGTCCTTTGCCCGGTACAGCGCCCCGTCGGCACGGGTGAGCAGCTCGGTCAGTGAGGTCGCGTCCTCGGATCGCTGGGCCAGGCCGAGGCTGACAGTGACGGTCAGAGCACCGGCTTCCGTCTGTACAGGCGTCTCGGCGATGCAGAGTCGCAACCGCTCGGCCACGGTGACCAGGGCGTCGGAGGCCCGGGTGTCCGGCAGCAGCACGGCGAACTCTTCCCCACCGTACCGCCCCAGGATGTCCACATCCCGGATGGTCTCCTGCAGCCTCCGCGCCACCTCCCGTAGCACCTCGTCGCCGACGGCGTGGCCATGGGTGTCGTTGACCCGCTTGAAGTGATCGATGTCCATCATGATCACCGACAGGGGCCGCTCGTACCGCTGGGCCCGGGACAGCTCCCGGTCGGCCAGGGTGAAAAACTGCCGCCGGTTGTAGATCCTGGTCAGCTCGTCCGTGGTGGCCAGCCGCTGCACCTCGCCGAAGAGGCGGGCGTTCTGGATCGCGATGCCTGCCTGCCCGGCGAAGGTGTACGCGATCTCGCCGGCAGCGACGTCGAAGGCGCCGACCTCCTCGCTCTCCAGCACGAGCAGGCCCACCACCTCGTCGTCGGAGATCAGGGGCGCCGTGACGAAGGCAGTGAGGAAGGCGCGCTGGGACTGCGCGGTGATCCGTCCATCCCGCGTCGTGTCCCGCACCAGGACCGGTTGCAGGGAGGTGAGGGCCTCGGCCAGCAGCGGATCGTCGGCCACGTCGAGGGTGAGCGCGGGCAGCACCCTGCCCTCGTCCCGCTCCCAGAACACCGTGCGCGTGAGCACCTCGCCCTCCCGCATCAGCACCGAGGTGCGATCGCAGGGCAAAAAGTCGCGCACGCTGATCAGCAGCCGCTGAAGCACCTCCTCGAGCTGGAGGGTGGAGCTCAAGGCGTGGCTCATGTCCCGCAGGCCCTCGGCGAGCCGGCGCTTCTGGCCCTCCACCTCCACCCGCAGCTCGAGGCGCGCGGCCCGCGCGGTCTCCAGGGCGATGGCCACGTGGGTGCCGAGCGCTCGCAGGATCCCCACGTCGTCCTCGGTGAACACCCCCCGGGCCAGCCGGCTGTCGGCATACAGCACGCCGATGACCTCGTCCCGCACCGTGAGCGGCACCGCCACGATGCTCCGCAGCCCATGGGTCACCACGCTCTGCGACCCAATGACGGCTCCCTCCTCGGTGCCGCTGATCACCAGCGGCTCCCCCCGAGCGACCACCGCGTCGACCACGGTGGATGAGATGTCGATCGGCGCGGCGAGATCGTCACCCGCCGCGTTGCGGCCCGCCTGAAACCGGGGTGTGCTCGTGTCGGCGGGGAGGCGAAACAGAAACGCGCGCTCGGCGCCCACGATGGCGACGATCTCGTGGAGCACCACCCGGGCGTGCTCCTCCGGATCGAGCACGCTGGCTGCGGCGAGGCTCACCTGCAACAACGCGTCGAGCTGCCGCTGCAAGCGCAGCGCGCCGGCGCCGCTGGGACGGCTATAGCTGTTGAGCATGGAGCCCGACAGGCTTTGGCTGGTCAGCTCCGGCAGGTCGAACTCGAGGCTCAACCGACGCACGCGCTGCCCCCACTGGTGCTCAGAGGCGATGGATCGGGCGAACCGGGCCATGACCCCGCTGGCCTCCACCCTGTGCTGCTCGCGCAGGAGATGGGCCTGCTGCCGGGCGACCTCGAAGCGCACCCAGGGGGAGTCGATCTCCCGGGCCACGCGGCTGGCCTCCTCGAGCCGCCCATAGGCGCTGCGCCAGCGACCCTGTAGCCGCCGGAGCGCGCCTTCGATGATCAGGGCGTGGGCCTTCAGCGTGGGAATGCGCGCTGCCTGGTGCAGCTCCCGGACCGCCCGCGCGAGGTGCCGCACCAGCCCACGAACCTCGCCGGGCGGCGCGCGCATGGCCTGCTCCATCCGGGCGTAGGCCTGAAACACGAAGAACCCCCGGAAGTGCAGCGAGGTCCGCCGCGGCGTGAGCCCGAGCCGGCGGAAGTCGGCGATCGTGTCCTCCATGGCGCGCCCGTACTCTCCCTGCTCGAGCTGGAACATCAGCCGCCAGCCGAGCATCTCCCCCCACAGGAACCGCTCCGACCGGGGCGCGCCCTCACAAAAGTCGCGCATCATCTCCTGGTAGCGCACCGACTCGTTCGTCCGGCCCATGATCATCAGGCAGGGCCCCGCCCAGGGGTTGGCCTGCTTGCCGTGCACACCGCCGCTCATGAAGGCGTGTCGCGGCATCTGGCGCTGCACCCAGACCCAGGCCTCATCGTAGTAGCCCCGGAGCATCAGGCTGGTCACCAGATCGCCGGCGCCGTCGACGTAGTGCAGCGAGTCGAGCCACTTGCCGTTGTCCTCCAGAGCGGTCCGGGTGATCGCAGCGGCCTCGATGGAGTCCCCCCCCAGGTGCCATACGAGGCCCTTGTACAGCTGACACCGGGCCGCCAGGAGCCGATCATCGAGCTCTTCGGACAGGGCCTCGGCACGGGCGATGAGGCGCCTTGCCCGCCGTTGCAGGCCAACGGTAGCGAAGCCCACGGCGTGCTGGTAGTAGGAGACTACACGCCCTGCGGTCCTGCCGAGCCGGCCCGACGCGTACAGGGAGCGCAACACCAGGTGCACCAGCCGCGTCTGGTGGCTGCCGAAGTAGGCGGCGATGGCGCCCTGCTCACACAGGCGGATGTAGATGGTCCACGCCTCCCGCTCCTGCGGGTCATTGGTCGGCCGGAAGACCCGGCCCACCTTGTCGGCCAACAGCCCCCGGACCCAGTACCAGAGCGTGACCAGCAGCCTCGCGATCCACAGCCGCTGGTACGGTCGGCCCAGCTCCCGCAGCCCGGCCTGGACCTCCTGCCACGCGGGCCCCATGTGGAAATTGGCCGCGTGGGTGTTGGCCAGCTTGGCCCGCAGCCGCGCCCGCGCGAGGGGCTCGACGGTCTCGTCCAGGCACTGCTCGAAGTACCTCACGGCCTCGTGGATGCGGCCGGTGCGGGCAGACACCTCACCCAGGGCTTCGTTGAGCTCCAGCTTGGCATCACGCCCCGCGTCTTCCGAGACACCCTCGGCCGCCTTCAGGAAGTCGTAGGCATCCTCCTGGGCGTGCTCCGACAGCGCCAGGCGGCCGGCGCGGATGTTGGTCTCGCAGACCCGCTGGGCGTGACGCTGGACGTCGCCGCTGGCGTAGTGTCGAGCGACCGCGAAGACGTGCTCCCGACCGTCCCGATCCAAGTCGTCGAGCACCTGCGCGATGCGCTGGTGGTGCTGTCGCAGCTCCTCCTCGCTCAGCTCCTCCAGCAGCGCCTCGCGGAGGGCCGCGTGGACAAAGGCGTACGCACCGTCGCTGCCACGCTCGATCACCCGCGTCCGCAGCCCGTCGGCGATGGTCTCGTGGACAACCGACGGCTCCACCCCGGCCACGTCGGTGAGCCGCTCCACCTCGAACCGTGGCCCCATCACCGCCGCGCTGCGCAGGTGCTCACGGAGATCGGGGTCGAGCTCGCCGAGCCGCGCGAGCACCAGCTCCACGGCGCTGCTGGGAAGCCGCAGGCGATCGAAGGCATCCTCATCGACGTGCCAGGCCCCCCAGGACGGCCAGATCATGCCGGCGTCGACCAGGCTCCGCACGTACTCGATGGCCACGAAGGGGTTGCCGCCGCTGCGGCGCGCGATGCGCTGGGCGACGCTGTGATGGGCCTCGGTCTCACCGAGCTGCCGGGTCACCAGGCGACGAACAGAGTCCTCATCCAGCGGCTCGAGGGGCAGCCGCAGCGCCAGGGCAGAGCCGAGATCGTCCGCCAGGGTCTCCGCGACGGAATCCTCCCCTTCGGCCCCGGTGACCGTGACCACCACCAGCAGTGGTGTGTCGGCAATGCGGGTGGCCAGCCGGAGCAGGACCTGCTTGCTGGCAGAGTCCAGCCACTGTCCGTCCTCGATGGTGATCAGTCCGCTGCCCGCCGCTCGCGCCCAGCGCAGCAAGAAGTCCACGACCGCGTCGTAGGCCTGATCCTCCTGGTCCGTCGGGATCGAATCGGACGCGGCCAGCGGGCTCATCTGCGCCAGGGCCGGCAGAGACCGACTCAGCAGCGCGATGGCGTCGCCGGAGGCGCTCCGAATGTACTTGTGGGCCAGGTCCCGCTGGGGCTCATTGAGCAGCAGCAGGCTCCGGATGTGCCGCTCCACCCCGGCGCTCAGGGGCGTGAAGGGCAGCCCGTGCGCGCTCGGACAGCGCCCCGCCAGACAGAGCGCCCCCCGGTCGCGCGCCTTGCCGATGAGCTCCCGGACGAGGCGGCCCTTGCCCAGCCCGGCGGCGCCCTCCACGAGCACCATCGAGCCCCGGCCCCGGCGGACGCGCTCCCAGTGCCTGCTCAGGTGCGCCAGCTCGGACTCCCGGCCCACCAAAACGGAGTCCTCCTGGGCGCTGGAGGGATCGTCCCCGGCGCCCAGGGCCTGCCTTTGTCCCAGGTCCAGCTGCTGTCCCAGGGCGTCGAGCCGGCTCAGATCCTCCAGTAGCCCGTGGCCGCTCTGGTAGCGATCGTCAGGGTCTTTTGCCAGCAGCTTGTGGATCACGGCGGCCAGCGCCGAAGACACCGCCGGGTTCTCGGCACGCACGTCCGGCGGCTGCCCGACGGCATGTAGCCGCGCCAGCTCGGCGGCGTCGCTGCTCTGGAAGGGCGGGTGGCCCGCGACGCACTCGAACAGCACGACCCCGAGGGAGTACAGGTCGCTGCGGCCGTCCACGGGTCGCTTGAGCAGGTCGGACTGCTCCGGCGCGCTGTACTGGAGGGTGCCGACGATCTCCCCAGGCCTCGAGCTCTGGTGCGCGCACACCGCGAAGCCGAAGTCGATGAGCCGCGCCTCGAGGGCGTCGTCCACGAGGATGTTGTCCGGCTTGACGTCGCAGTGCACCATGCCGACCCGGTGCACCTCGGCCAGGGCGCTGGCCAGCTGCCGCCCCAGGGCCACCACCTCCTTCTCGGTCAGGTGCCCGGTGGCCAGACGCTCACTGAGGGTCGTGCCGCGCACGTACTCCTGGACGAGGTACGGGCGGCCTTCCACCTCGCCCAGATCCAGGATGGCGGGCAACGCCGCATGACGCAGGCAGGCGAGGACCGCGCCCTCACGACGGAAGCGCTGGCTCGACCGCTCCCGATCCTGCTCCACCACGCGCTTCTGGATCTTCACCGCGAAGGAGCGCCCCCCTCGGGTTGCCCGATGGACCACGCTGAAGGCGCCCCGGCCGATCTCCTCCTCCAGGGTCACCCCTGGCACGTCCGGCACGTCGCGATGGCGACTCTCGGTCGTGATTCCAGCCATGTTTCGCAGGCTCCGGTGAATCGTCGCCCACAATACTAATCAATTTTCATCAGTAATGCAAAGCACAAAACTTTCACTGGCACTTTTCCGCCATGTCGCTAATTATCCCCTCTCTTGGAAATACTAGGAAGAAAAGACGCTATCGGAGCTTTCGATGTGCGAAGACCTTTCCGGTCCCGAGATCCCGGACCTCGATGCATCTCCCCGACGACTCCCAGCCATGCACCGTTGACAGGATCGTCAACCAGGTTGACAGCCAGGCGTGATGTGCCTGGCGCGATGAAGCCGCGAGAGGCAATATGTAGGGATGCTCTCAGGCCTGGTCTGAACCTTGCAACAGGACTCCGGTCATGCGCCACAACCGACGAACTGCCCCACTGCTCGTGGTCTTGGCCGCCCTGGTCCTGGTCTCCGTGGCGGGATGCGAGACCAGCCGGCCCCTCAACCAGGGCTGGCCCCCCGATGGCGGCGGCGTCCTGGTCCTTCCCCAGTCGAGCAATCGCGAGGTGGACCTGCTGTTTGTCATCGACAACTCGGGCTCCATGGCCGGGGAGCAGGCAATGGTATGGACCGGCTACTTCGGTCTGCTCGAGAGTCTTCGCAACATGGTGGGGGGGATCCCGGACCTGCACCTGGGGGTCATCAGCACCGACCTCGGCACGGGGTATCCGTCGGGCACCGGCTGTGACGTGGCGGGCGACGCGGGGCTCATGGTCACCGGCAACTGCGCCAACCCGGTCGGAGCGCCCTACATCGTGGAGGTCGCGCCCAGGGGCTGTGACGTCATCCGCGAAAACGACAACACATGCTCAAACCACGACTGCGGACCGGCGCACTGTGCCCACGAACCGTCCACGACCTTCGTGGTGGATTCCGCGACCGGCTGCCCCCGCTGCCGGAACTACTCGGGGGAGTCCCTCGATGACGTCTTTGCTTGCATCGCCTACCTGGGTACCACGGGCTGCGACTTCGAGCAGCCCCTGGAGTCCATGCGTCAGGCGCTGGACTCCGGGAACGCGCACAACGAGGGCTTCCTGCGGGAAACCGCCGTCCTCGCCATTGTCATGATAACCGACGAGGACGACTGCTCGGCGAGGTACGACCAGCTCTTCGACCCGAACCTGGATGGGCCCCTGGGGCCGTTCACCTCCTTCCGGTGCTTCGAGCAGGGGATCACCTGCGACGTGAACGACCGGCTCACCACCGGCCCCCGGCACAACTGCGTGCCGCGGGCGGACAGCGCCTCCCAGGTCCACCCGGTGAGCCGCTACGTGGACTTTGTGGACTCCATCAAGGACCGGCAGATGGTGGCCGTGGCGGTCCTGGGCGGCCCGGTGATTCCCAGCGCCGAGGGTGACGGGTTCGACGTGGAGATCGGGCTGGACGCCGACGGCAACCCGGAGCTGCAGCATAGCTGTACCACCGCCGTGGACGGCGCGGTGCCGGGGATCCGGCTCCACTCCTTTGCCGCGGCCTTCAACGAGCCTGCCGCGCTGGACACCTGGGCCTATACGAGCATCTGCAGCGGTGACCTGGTGCCACCCCTCGCGGGGATCGGGACCGTGGTTCGTGGCCTCCTCGGGCCGCAGTGCCTCCCCGCGCCGCTCCGGGGCTGCGCGGATCCGGGAATCCTCTACGGCGCGCCGCAGGCGGACCAGACCTGCGACGTGAACGCGCGGTGCCTGCCCCGCTGCGACGTGGTGGACGTCTTCGACCGGGGCCTGCCCACCGAGCGGCGGCTCACCGTGCCGCCCTGTCTTGAGCTGGCCCCCGACGGGACGGTGCTGCCCGGCAACACCGACCGCGCCCTGGCCTACGCCAACGGCGTACCGTACCTTCGCGACGCGGGCCTGCCCGCCGATGCCTGCTGGCTCATCAACTACGAGGAGAATTGTCCGAGCTCACACTTCGCCGAGCTGCTCATCGCCCGGTCGGAAGACCCGCCGGCCCGCACCTTTGCCGAGGTGCAATGCGTTCTTCTGCCCACCGACGAGCACCGGTGTGACGATGGTCTGGACAATGACGAGGATTGTCTCGTGGACCTGGACGACCCCTGCTGCCAAAACCCCTCCAACTGTATTAACTAGTTTCCATCCCAGAAGTGGCTTCGAAGCGAAAGCGCGACAGGCGCGTCGGATGTGCACTACCAGAGCTGGTGGTCGTACCGGGTGTACTACCCCAGATTTGGTGGTGTGCAGACGGCGTGCATGGCGCGGTTGCAGCCAAAGTCCACTTCTGGGATGGGAACTAACTAATACGATCACGGAGATTGTTGATTCCCTCGCGGGTCTGCCGCATCCTGGGGGGGATGAGCTACCGCCCGGATCCCGAGGCCTCCTCACACCGGTACCGACTGCTGGAGCAAACCGGGGAGTGCTTTCAGGCCGACCTGCACATCGCAGAGCGCATGGGCGTGGAGGGGTTCGTCAAGCAGCTCGTCATCTGGCAGGTCCGTGAGGCGCTCTGCGTCGACTCCACGGCCGTGGACATGTTGGTGGGCGACCTGGCCCGGGTGGCCAACCTCTCGGGCTGGTCCGTGTGCCAGGTGCTCGATGTGTGGCGCCTGGACCAGGCCATCTCCTTCGCCACCGAGCACGTGGCCGGCCTGACCCTCGCCGACGGGCTCCTGAGCGCGGCTGACACGGGCCGCCCAATCGCGCTCCCCGTGGCCCTGTCCGTCGCCCTGGAGGTGGCACGCGCCCTGGAGCGGGCCCACGCGCCATCCGAGACGGGCTCGGTGATCCACGGCGACCTGCGACCAGAGTTCGTGCTCATCGACTACAACGGCGCCGTCCGTGTCACCGGCTTCGGCTTCGGCCGGTTCCTGCCCGCCGTCAACGCCGAGGGACAGTGGTGCACCTGGCACGGACGGTGCTATCAGCCGCCCGAGCGGCTGGAGACGGCCCAGGTCGGCCCCACGGTGGACGTCTTCTCCCTGGGCGCGCTCCTCGGGGAGATGGCCACCGGGCAGCCGCCCTACGGCAGCGATGATCCCGAGGTGCTCCAGGAGCTGCAACGCGTGGGAACGAACCCCCTCCCGTCGGGGATCGACGCGCTGCCCAAGGACGTGGTCAAGGTGATCGAGCGAGCCTGCGCGCCCCGCCCCGGGGATCGCTTCCAGACCGTGGATGAGCTGGCCACCGAGATCGCGAAGCTCCTGTTCATGCGCAGCAAGGTGGGCTCCAACGCGCCGCTCATCCGCGAGTCCCTGGGCGCGGTCCACACGCCGCCGGAGATCGACGACCGCACCATCGAGCACAGTCTGGAGTTCGAGCTCCCCGAGTCCACCGAGCCCGTGCGCGGTCTGGTGCGCCCGCCCCCAGGCGCCGCGGACGTGCCGCTGGTGGGTCGCGAGGGGGCGATCCGCAAGGTGGCCACCGCGATGGCCAGCGCCATGGGCGGCCAGGGGCGCTCGCTGCTGTTTGTGGGGCAGCCCGGCATGGGACGCTCCCGCATGGTCGCCGAGGTGGCGCAGCGCACCGCCACCCTCGATCACTCGCCGGCCTGGCTCTCGGTGCAGTCGCGCCCCGATGAGCAGACCGTTCGCTACTCGGCGCTCCTGCGAATCCTCGCCTCGGCCATCGGCCTGGACCCCGCCGGGGACCCGGCGCGCATCGCCGACAAGGTCGACCGGCTCCGTGCCTTCGGCCTGCGGGACCAGGCCCTCGCCGCCATCCGCGGCCTCATCGGCGTGGGTGAGATGGTTGACCAGGCCCGGCTGGCGGGCCTCATGGGCCACGCCTTGAGACAGTGCGTGTCCAGCCTGAGCTGGGAGCACCCCACCATCATGGCCTGGGACGACCTCCAGTGGGCGGACGAGGCGTCCCTCGCCTGTCTGTCTCACCTGCTCGAAGACCTGCCGTCGTTGCCCGTGGTGGCGCTGCTCACGGCCACGCGGGCCTTCCTTCCACCCTGGCCCGACCAGCGGGTGGAGATCATGGAGCTCGCTCCTTTGTCGAGGGACGAGACCGCCCAGCTGACCCTGGCCCTGGCTCCGGACGCCGACCGCGTCAACGCCGAGCTGCTCAATGCCCTGGGGCGCCGGTCCGACGGCAACCCGCTCCTGGTGCAGGAGCTCATGATGCACCTGCTCTCCGGAGATCAGGTCACGCTGGAGAACGGAGAGCTGGGCTTCGGATCGGGCCAACCGTCCACCCTGCCGACCCTGGAAGAGGTGGTCCACGCGCGCGTCACGCGGCTGGCCCCCGAGGTGCGCCCCCTCGCCCTGGCCGCGGCCCTGGCGGGGCCTGCGCTCGACGACAAGGTCCTCGCACGCGCCTCGGACCTCGACGCCGGCACCGTGCGGATCACCCTCGAGGAGCTCGCCGACTACCACCGGCTGCTCTGGCGAACTCCCGCCGGGCTCTGCTTCCCCCATGAACGCCTGCGCAAGGCGGTCCTCGCGGCCTCGGACCCCGAGACGCTGACCCGGCTCCGGGGGCGCTTGGCCCAAGCCATCCTCCAGGTGTACGAGGAGCCGGACACGGGTCTGGCGGACCACGCCGTGTCTCTGTTCGAGGAGGCCGGCGACGACCAGGCGGCGGCGCGGGTCTGCGCCGAGACCGCGGACTGGCTCAACAAGCGCGGCGACATCCGCGGCGCCGCGGAGCGGTACGAGCGCGCCCTCGGCCTGAGCCGCAAGAGCAGCACCTTGACGCCCACGGCAGAGCTGGACCTGTGCCTGCTCACCGGACGCGGCGCCATGCTCACCCTGCAGCTCCCCCTGGGAGAGCACACGGTCCGCCGCGCCATGGACCTGGCCGATGACCTGGAGGACGATCGCAAGGGCGCCGAGTCGCGCGTCCTGCTGAGCCGCATCCTGGCCCGCCAGGGGCGCCTCGAGGAGGCCGTGGACCTCTCCCGCAGCGCGCTGCCCATGGCAGAGGCCTCCGGGCACGGCATCACCCTGGCCCAGGTCTACGCCGCCATCGCCGAGACCATGCAGCAGTGGGGCCAGTACGGCCCTGACCTCGATTACATCCAGCGCGCTCTGCGCATCGCCGAGGAGGAGGGCGACCTGCCCCGGGTTGCCGAGTACCTCCAGCTCAGCGTCATGCATGCCGCCGGTACCGGCCAGTACGAGCACACCTGGGAGTACCTCGAGCGCGCCCGGGCCATCGCGAAGACGGCGGACGACGCGGTGCTCACCTGCCAGCTGTACAAGGCCGAGGGGCTGCTGCTCACTTTCTCGGGCGACGACGAGGGGGGCCTGCGAACGAACATGGAGGGCATCGAGCGAGCCCGGCAGCACGGCCTCATCGAGGTCGAGATCATCATGCTGCACAACGCCGGGGACAACCACCTGCACATGGACAACACCGCCGAGGCCCTGTACTACTTCACCGAGTCTCTGCACCGATCCCAGGAGGCGCACCTCGAGCGCCTCATCGAGGCCAACGAGATGTACGTGGGCTACATCGAGGCCGCCCACCTGGGTGCCCCGGCAGGGTTCGATCGCCTCCAGGAGGCCATCGACACCGGCCGCCAGTCCGGCCGCAACTGGAACCTCGCCCAGGGCCACCAGCTCATGGGCCGCGCCCTCCTGGAGCAAGGCGACCGCGAGGGCGCCATCGCCCACCTCGAAGAGGCCCTCTCCTGCGCCCAGGAAGCCAACGTCAAGTACTTCTCCGACGCCGCCGCTCACTGGCTCGACCGCGCCCGGGGCACCCCCATCCCAACCTAGTGCCGTGTCCGCACCTATCTTGAAGAAGAGGCGGGGCCGTAGCGCAGCCGCTTCCGATGGTGCCAGTCCCACCGCTCGTGCTGATAGTTCCAAGCGGCCACCGTGAGGTGGCTCGACGTGACCCTTGCCACCGCAAAGCTCGGGGAGTCGTACAGCGGTGAGCCCACGTTGTAGACGTCGAAACCCTTCCAACGGTACCGCTCAGACCGGTGGTAGTGGCCATGGAAGATGGCGATGACATTGTAGCCGTCGATGGTGCTGCGAAAGACGCTCTTGGACAGGCCGGACCACCAGGTCGAATAGGGGCCGACAATGGAATAGTGAAAGTAGATGACGACTGGGGCGCGCTTGCCGAAGCGCCGGAGGTGGCGGCGCAGCCAACGATTGCGGCCGAGTCGGGGGTGGGTGTCCAGGCAGACGAAGTGCACCCCCTGCCAGGTCCAGGTGTAGCTCAATGCGCCGTGACGCCGCCGCACCGCCTCGGCCACGAGGCGCCGCTTGCCGTGGTAGTCGTGGTTGCCCGTCCCCTCGAACACGGGGTACCGGACCATCCCGTCCCCGCCCTTGAGCCCGTAGTGCCTCACGAACTGCTTCCACTGTGATCGGGTGCCGTCGTTGGTCAGGTCTCCGGCCACGAGCACCCCCCGGGGGCGACGGACGCGCCCCCCCAGGGACCTGGGATAGGGCGTCCCCGCGATGCGGTTAATGGCCTGCACCTTCTTGAGGTTCCACGGCTCGGTGTCCGGGTAGCCGAAGTGCGTGTCCGCCGCCACCAGGAAGGTCACCTCGGCCCCCGCCGATGCGCCGGGTCGCTGTCGGGGTCGGAGTCTCGGCCCAGGCCTTGGCTCCTTCGTCGACCACGACATCGGCTTCGACGCCGACCACGGCATCGGCTTCGACGCCGACCAGGGCCGCCGCCCCGGTCGCTCCCTCGACGACGACCCTTCGCCACCGCAGGAGGCCCAAGCCAGCACCACCCCGTAGAGCCCGTATGACCACGCGCGCGTCATGGTCGAAGTCTAGCCTGATCGCCCACATCCAGCCACACAGACCCGCAGGGCTGGCTCTCACGCCGGGCGGATGACCGTGGCGGCGTAGTCGCCCTACGTCGAGCACAAAATTCGACGAGCAACGCAGCCATCGACGTTCGGAGTCTGCGAAACCCGGAACGAACTTCCGGGGCGTAGAACTAGTGGGGTGGAACAGAAATCTGACCCAAAATTTGCTTGCTATTT
>Ga0272441_10001944_pt1 | contig 43220 bp, 43 predicted proteins | sample SSMProp6N_FD_193582 | JGI IMG/M metagenome (GOLD analysis project Ga0272441, IMG submission 193582) | Marine sediment archaeal communities from Little Sippewissett salt marsh, Falmouth, MA, United States - SSM-Prop-6N | ecosystem: Environmental > Aquatic > Marine > Wetlands > Sediment ...
AATACACCGCTATAGGATTCATCGATGACCATCCAACTGGTGCTATTGCTGAATACTCCATTATATGTATCATCTATCACAGACCAAAGAGTACTATTCGTGAATATACCACTAAATGTGTCATCGATAACCATCCAACTGGTACTGTTACTGAACACGCCGTCAACTGCATCATCGATAACCAACCAGGATGTACTATTACTAAATATACCGCTATAGCTGTCGTTGACAGTTACCCAATCGGTGCTATTTGTGAATACCCCGTTATAAGACTCATCAAGTATCGTCCAATCTGTAGAGTTACTGAAGATACCATTAAACGAGTCACCAACCACAGACCAACCAGTAACATTGGTGAACACACCGCTATAAGATTCGTTGATGACAAACCAAGCTGTGGAATTAGTGAAGACACCGTTGAAACTGCTGTCGACAACCATCCAACTGGTACTGTTGCTGAAGATACCATTAACGGCATCATCCAATATCATCCAGTCGGTGCTATTACTGAAGACTCCGCTATATGTATTGTTGATTACCTTCCAGCCGGTACTGTTACTGAACACGCCGTTGTAGGACTCGTCAAGGACAGACCATGAAGTGCTGTTACTAAATATGCCATCATAGGCATCATCTATCACAGACCAAAGAGTGCTATTCGTGAAGATACCATTATAGGACTCATCTACTACAGCCCAACCTGTACCAGTAAACACTCCACTGATAGTATCATCGATAACCAACCAGGATGTACTATTACTAAAGATACCATTATAGGACTCATCAAGTATCATCCAAACTGTAGAGTTACTGAAGATACCACTGCAGGATTCATCTACTACTTCCCAGTCTGTAGAGTTACTGAAGATACCATTGCAGGATTCATCTACTACATTCCAATCTGTACTACTTGTGAATACACCATTAATTGTATCATCGACAACCATCCAACCAGTAGCATTACTAAATACACCGCTATAGGATTCATCGATGACCATCCAACTGGTGCTATTGCTGAATACTCCATTATATGTATCATCTATCACAGACCAAAGAGTACTATTCGTGAATATACCACTAAATGTGTCATCGACAACCATCCAACTGGTGCTGTTACTGAATACTCCATTGAAACTACTGTCGACCACTACCCAGTCTGTGCTGTTGCTAAATATACCATTATAGGACTCATCGACTATCTTCCATGAGGCAGTATATCCTTCAGCATCTATGTAATCATTAGGGTCACTACCAGATAAACTCTCAGTATAATCAGATATACCATCGTTATCAGTATCCATGTCAAACGGGTTAGTATATGTAACATATAATTCATTCCAGTCACTAAGACTATCGCTATCACTATCAGCATAGCTGGCGTTAAGAGTGGCATTATCTGGGACATTGAAAAGTACGAAAGAAGTCATAGTCGAGTTACTGAATAGACTTGGGTAATCACTAGACGTAACAGATTCAAGGTCTATATGGAAATCATAAACATTGTTATCACTAAAAGAAGGAGGACTACTTGGAACCCATTTCCTTGCATCTAAAAACAGGCTAGAGGTATACCAACCAGTTCCAACACCACCTGAATCCAGACCATGATATTGATGCCAGAAGGTAAGGTTAAATGGGTCTTCACCAGGCCACTGAGGACCAACAGAATCACTGTATTCAAAAACATAATACTCATCAGTTCCATCATTGTTTAAACCATTATCATCATATCCTATCTGTATAGACTCTGCATCACTAGCAGTAAAAGCCCATATATGGGTATAAATATTATCAGGTGTCCAATCATCTACACAAACAGTTTTATCCAAAAAGAAACCAATCCAGTTGGCACAAGTCACATACTCCCTTGGAGATTGTTTTGCAGTGCCTTCTACAGGTGGGTCTGTGCTGAGTACACCAAAATCTACTTTTGTCCACTCTTCTATCCCCGGTGCATCTGTTCCCTGTTCATGTTTAAGACAGTTATCATATGAACCAACCCCATATACAGGGTCTGGATATGTATGGAAATATAGAATAGAATAGTTAAGAGCACTGTTGTTAACGCTATGCCCAAGTTGAACATATTTCCGTTCCTCCTCATTAGTATTATTTATGTAATGCCAGACGACTGTGTTATTGTTCCCATTAGTGTCATTCGCCCAGATATCAAAACTATAATTATAACCAGGTGACAACCCAGTCATGTTATACTCATATGTATCTCCACCTGTGTTGCTCATCTCATATGTATCATTAGTCCAAGTGGTATCATTAAGCCATTGGAGATATACTTTATCCAACGAGTTATCTGTAACCTCAGCCTGTATCAACATATAATCTTCTTTCTGCCAGGTACCATTTGTATAGTTACCCTCGTTTTCGTTACCAGTAAGAGATAAGGATATAGAAGGCTGAGAATCCTCAGAGCGATAATAGAAAACATAGCTTTTCTGCATCAGACTGTCATCCTCGTTTCTAAAGATATCATAGGTAGCTCTCTGCAGAGACACATTAACCCGATATGTACCATAGCCACTTAGGTTACTTGTATCTGCGATACCGTTGAAGATTTCGCTGAGATTCAAAGTCTCACTATAGTTGAAATCTCTAGAAACTGTTTCATTTACTGTATCATCAACAAGCTCCCATGACTCTCCATTCTGTTTCTCTATCTGCATATGCAGATAAGCAGAGAAATTACCATCATCGGTTTCTATCTTAGAAATAGTGTCTCTCAACTCTGTATATCCTGCTTTGATACTGAAACGGTAACCATAATATTCTGCTTCATATTCCCCAAGGAAGAGGTCAGGGTAATTACCATCATAGTTGATATCTTGGTAATGCCAACGATCGGAGCCGCCTGATTCATATCTCATAATAACAGAGGAATCACTCCAATAAGCTAAACCTAGGCTGTCATAGTCTTTATCGACAAATACTGGCTCTGAAAAATTAAACGTTACCCATCCATCATCCTGTGGACCTGTTAACTCCTCAGTCTCAGCTAACAGTTTATATGACCATGTTTTACTCCAGTATAACGCACATTTAACTTTTTCGCCTGCACCCCATCCGGTTAAATAAACAGATATATTGTTGAAATATAAATCCTCATTTGGAAAAGCCTTTGAGATAACATGTATTGCATTATCCTGAGGCCATGTACTGCTATACAGACCCCAGCCAAACTCATTTGTTGTTATCTCGCTATCTGTAAGGTTGATATAATCCCCAGCTGTTATTACATCATCAGTTGTTTTTAGTTGTATATCAACTGTTTTAGGTTCAATGGATATATTTGTAAATATTCCATTATAGCTGTTGTTGATAACTACCCAACTGGTACTGTTGCTGAAGACACCATTAACGGCATCATCCAATATCGTCCAGTCGGTGCTATTGCTGAAGACACCGCTATAGGATTCATCAACAACTGTCCAACTGGTGCTGTTGCTGAACACACCATTAATTGTATCATCCAATATCGTCCAAGAAGTACTATTGCTGAATACACCGCTATATGTGTCATCGATAACTATCCAATCTGTGCTATTGCTGAACACACCATTAATTGTATCATCCAATATCGTCCAAGAAGTACTATTGCTGAATATACCGTTATAGGATTCATCAACCACCGACCAACCAGTAGCATTACTGAACAAACCATTGAAACTATCATCCAGTACAGTCCAATCAGTAATGTTACTAAACACCCCGCTAACGGTATCATCAAGTATCGTCCAAGAAGTACTATTGCCGAAGATACCACTATAGGACTCATCGACAACTGACCAACCAGTAGCATTGGTAAACACTCCACTGATAGTATCATCAACTATCTTCCACGGAAGTTGGTTAGTAGTAAAATGATATGTTTCGTTGCTCCAGTTACGCCCATCTGTGACACACACTCTCCACCAATAAGTAGTATCATGTTCACTAAAATTGCTATTAGTCTGATAATAGGTACCATTGCCAACAGTAAGGTTAGAAGCAAATAACTCCCAACCTGTTGTAGTATTATATTGGTTGAGATCGCCAAATGCACGTAAATATCCATCGTCGCAACCAACAACAAGTATACCATCAGCCATAGCAATGTTACCATAACAAGCCTCATCAAACGTATAATCCCATTTTTTAGTGCCATTGCTCTCCCAGAGACACCAAAACTTATCATCTGATGCAGAGGTGAAATATACAAAACCATTGGTGACAACAGGGGCAGAATATATCGCACCAGAGGGGGGAGAATACAACCAGAGCTCCCTAGCTTCATCTGATATATCGTCAAGGGTGGCATTTAAACAATATAAACAGTGACCACCACCACCAGCAAAGATTTTACCATCATGATAGGCCATCCCCAATATCTCATAACTACCTATAAGACCCCAGTAATCCCAGATGACTGTTCCATTTGTTGGATATAAACAATAAATATACTCCCTGTTTGAACCACTACCATATATAAGAACCTCTGTTCCATCAACAGTTGCAAAAATAGGATTTACATCCCATACATCATACGAAGAATCACTATTCTGCCATATTTCTGTACCATTAGAGGAATATAAACAATATACTCCAGAGTGAGAAGCACCAAAAGCAATTATGCCACCGAGAGTTGAATGGTTATAATAAGTTACATCTGCTGGTATTCCATTGTAGCTATAATCATCGGTTGTAAAATTCCATTTCATCGTGCCATTATTCATCCATAAGGCATATACTTTGCTACCACATGGTGTAATCACTAAGTTGTTTTCAGGGTCAATAGCAGGGCAACCTGTATACCTCGTACTAGCAGCATACTCCTCATACTCCCATACTAATGTTCCATTGGATGCCCATAAACATATAAGTTTTTCATCGGAGCTGTCGTCATAGTCTGTTTGGATGTATATTTTACCATCATAATATGTAGCAGAATCATCTACTTTACCAGTAGTATAATTCCATATCTCTGTACCATTGTTAAGATAACGAGCATAAAACTTTCCATCAGGATGCTTAGTTGGATGATAAACAACCCCATCGATTATTATTGGGCCTCCAAATTCATCATAGTCATCGAGGCAGTCAACTGACCATATTACAGTATTGTTTATTGGTGCATATGTATTATATTCTCCAGTGCTCCACCTAGATGAATTATACCCATGTGTATACCAGTTATAATGCACTACTGATGAATTGCTATACCAGTAAACATCTAAATCATTTCCATCGAGGTCTTCTACATCTATACTCAAAACAGGGTTTACATTGACATCTGAGGAACCATTGGATGGAGATGGATTAGACTGAGTAGGAGGATTATTAGAGTTGCTGAATGTACCATTTATAGTGTCATTAACCACCGTCCAGTCAGTGCTATTACTAAAGATACCATTAAACGACTCATCAACCACATACCAAGCCGTAGAGTTACTGAAGATACCATTATAGGACTCATCAAGTATCATCCAAACCGTATTATTACTGAATATACCATTGAATGATTCATCGACAACTGACCAAGTGGCTACCATATGAGTGTAATTACATATAGCATCAGCAGAACCTGGTACAGTTTCATCATCGTAACCATCGGCTTTACCGATGCTATAAAACTCATAATAACCAGATACGTTCTCACCAGATCCATCGCCTGGGAAGTTAAAACTCCAGCTCCATGGGCTATCTTCATCAGGGTTAGTGTCATTTGTATAAAGTGTCCAATCACAACCAGCTCCACCTCCACCTGCACTTGGTTTAAAAGCTACCTGTAAACCTCTTGCTTCCTGTACACCATCTGTATCCCATTGTTTATCACCAGTAGCACCTGCACTTTCTTTTGTATAATTCGCTATCATAAGATTACAATAATCCCAATCAACAAATTTAATAAGACTTGTACCTGTTGGTTGAACACAAGATGTCATAGCATGACTCATACTACCCATACAAAGAACCATTGCGTTATCCTCATCAGTTGTAATATCTGGGCTTAAAAAATCACCTGTATTCGCCTGAAATAAATATGTATATCCTGTGTCATTAGCCAATACATCAGATGTGTCTACACCACGAAGATTTACCATAATCCCACCTGTATCCTCAGCAGCTGAATCAGTATGTACAAAAGTATAAGATGCAGGTTCACTACCGCTATCTGTCACTATATGATAACCACACCATGTTGTACCACCACGACCAGATGGGTCATCTGTAAGGTTAAAAATCTGAGTCCAACCAGATAGTGTATTAAATTCATCCTCTGCATCATTATTATCATGGAAAAGATAAACAAACAATACATCATTATCCTGCACATCATCAGGTTTTGTAATCTCAACATCATTTGATGGGTCTTCAATTGCACTAGTGTTACTGATAACAGTTATAGTTCCACTACCTCCACCTCCCCATGTTTCGTTATCATCGCTATAACGATAATAAAGAGTTACATTATCAGGGGAGCCTGAATCAGTAGATGCTGTTACTGTTAAAGGAGTCGTTGAAATATCATATGGCGTTATAGTATCAACACTTGTCAATATACTAACCTCTTCTGTATCTGTATAGTTATTTGGATCGCTACCAGATAAGTTTTCGTTATAATCGGTTACTCCATCGTTATCCGTGTCATCAATAAATGGGTTAGTAAAAGTAATCCATATCTCCTCATAATCACTGAGACCATCACCATCATTATCTAAACCTTCAAGTGTTGTATTAGCAGGCACATTCAATAATACATATGACATCATAGATTGATTGCTTAAAACACTTGGATATTGACCATGACCCGCACCTAAATCACAAGCTGAAGAAATAAAAAACTCATAGATACTGTTATCAGTAAAATCTCTATCTCCTTCTGCTAAATCCTTTGTGAATGAATAAAGTTCATAATCACCATAAATACCAAAATTACCACCAAGATTATCAGTGACATTTATCTTCGTTTTATATTCTAAATCATCCATATCTACATAATCTTTTGGCGGACCTCCTGTTAGAAAACCTCTTGTTCTATCCCACCCAAGATAACTGTTTTCATCACCATAATCATTTGGGTCACTTTCATTATGCCATATATGATAATGGATATTGCTTATATTAATATCTTCAACACATACATCCCCTGCAAAATAAAAACCAACGAAATTACTGCACCAAGTAAGATTAAGAGAATCATGATTAGGTGAAGAATTAAAATTCAGGAAATCTGAATCATAAGCTGTGGCATCAGGACCCTGGTCATATAGAAGTCTATCTGGTTTACTTGTATCGACACCAGCTGTATATGATATGTTGCTGAAATAAAGTGGTTGATAACTTATATTAACAGGTGTACATCCAAGTGTTACATATCGTCTTGTAAGGCCGCTGCCAAGTCCTGTTTTATTCCACCATGTTGTATTTACATTACTGCTATCATCTGCTGCCTCTACATCAAAACTATATTTATGATTGCTTGTAAGCCCTGTTGCATTACAATACCATGTATCAGTAGAACCCACTTGGGCGAAAGAATATGTGCTATTATCCCAGCTGCTACCTGTTACATCCCAAAGATGCAGGTCTACATCTGAAACTATGCCTTCTGCATCTGTTATAAGACAACTTATATTTATGAAACTTTCCTGCTGACGACTATTGTTGGTATAATATCCATCATCTGCCATTGTTCCTGTTTCATTGGGTGGCTGTCGTTCAGGTCCACCATCATCACCAGGATTACCTGCAAACATGATAATCATCTCAGGTGGGTCAGTATCAACACTTGGCTCCTCTGTATCAGTGTAATCATTAGGATCAGAGCCGCTAAGGTTTTCATCACCATCATCTACGCCGTCGTTATCTGTATCCGTGACAAACGGGTTAGTATATGTAATGTAGAGTTCCTCCCAGCTGTTTAAATCATCACTATCATTATTCCATGTTTTTAAAGTAGTATTATCAGGAACATTGAATATCACATAGCTCATAACACTACGGTTGAAACGCCATATCGGTTTACTACCTTTCTGAACGACACAGAACTCATACACCGAGTTATCAGTTAAGTTAACATCCTCCGATAATTCAAAAAGATGAGCTTCAAGAAAAGTATGGTTAGACCAATACTCAGTGCCCTCATGCATCCAACTACTAGGGAGATATATATATGACTCGTTAGTGCTATCACTTACAGAGAAATATTCAAGTTGAGTATTACTCGCTTCTCCACGGTCGGTGTTATATCCAAGATCTGTAGCATTATCGTCACCAGACCACCATATATGATAATAAACATTATCAATCTCTGTATAATCAATTGTCACATTTTCATCAAACCATGCGACAGTATACCCGCTACACAAAGATTTCTGCATCTCATCAGGGGGCAACGAACTATTCATGATTATCACATCACGGCTATGCCCTGCTGCTCTTCCTTGGTCATGTATAAGGTTATCAGCTGCACGTTGACTGCTGCTACCCTCATATGACGCATATGTCAGATTCTGGAAATAAAACGGAGTGAAGACAAACTCGGAGTTATCCACTGTACAGTTAAGAGAAACATATCGCCTAGTAGTAGCACCTGCACCTGGGACAGCTATCTTCTCCCAAGCAGTTATATTATGGTTAGACCCATCTGTTGCGTTGATATCAAAACTATATTTATGTCCACTTGTAAGACCAGTGATGTTACAATAATAGAAATAAGGCTCACCTGGGCGTGTCATCGTATAAGACGAGTTATCCCAGCTGTCAGCTGTCACATCCCATAGATGTACTTTTACACCAGCACAGGTAGTATCAGTTGACACAGTTATGTTGATAAAATTCTCACTCTGACAGCTACTATTTGTATAATACCCATGTTCAGCTGTAGTAGTACAAGCAGAGTCATTCCAATAGGGACCACCCCAATCACCAAAGTTCCCAGCATAATCAATCGATGTCTCAGGACCACCACCTCCCCCACCTGAGGTATAATATATATTACAGCAGATATGGTCTACACGTATTGTATCCTCTATCTCTGGTGCAGTAGCTCGGACTCGAAAATTAGCATCATTAATCTCACTAGCACTCCACCCACCTGATTTCCCCCAATCATCACCGTATCCACCAGTTGAATCTGTATCATCTGATCCGGTGCCTAAACTACATGGATGTGACTCAGTGGTCCAGGATGACCCGCCATCCCATGAAAGAGCAAAATATATGTTACCCTCTTCTCTCTCAGTATATCCTTCACATGTTACCTCTATGCCATCAACTGTGTCACCTTCACCTATTGTATCGTTGAAATGAAAGTTATAAAAATCATTTACATCTGTTGGGTCAGGAGCCGCATAATCATTGTTGCTAGTAAAAGCCTTTTCAGCATTAAACCATTGGTTATAGTCATCTCCTTCAGCTGTGGGATTAGTACACCCAGTAGTGGTTGAATATGTCAGATTAAGCTGTGGAGCATATTGATGAGAGCTATAATCCCATGTGCGTATCCTTATATCCCAATTGCTCATTGTTTGTTCCCAGATAAGACTTACGCTATTTAATGCACTATAGCTATCTAAGAGCTCGTCAAAAACAGTGCTTATATCAGGGCTGGTTTGCCATCCGGTTCCTAAATTTCCTTCACTCCAGGATACATAATTAGTTGTTTTAGTTCTGTCACTAATATCATTATTACTTGTTGTGAATGTTGAGCTATCAGCTATATCCTCTGCATATATATTACAATATGCGTCATCATCTACACTACTATAGAGATATATTTTTAGATAAGCCGATACAACATCTACGTCACCTACGTCAATATTAAAACGGAAACCAGCAATATGAAAAGAGCTGGTTAAAGGCAGACTATCTCCATCTATATTTACGCTCCCATAATATTCATAAGCATCATCGGAGCTGCTGCCAACATCTATATCGACACTTGGATCAACTACAACTGGGAAAACCGCTGTCTCATTAAGCCAGCTATATGGCACCAGTATACTAACACGGAGATTACCAAAATCTGTCATAGAAACTGTTTTATTCAACAAAATACTGTTACCGCCATTGTCATAGGCATAGAGATAGGGGATGAAAAAAACTGTTTCATTGCTGCTATCTCTAAATTCAATATATTCATCTGTTGTAAACTCACCATTACCGCTAAGCCCATATTCTTTAAAAGATGTATGCTGGCTACCATAAACAATACCTAGTGTTTGACTATCAATATCGGAGGTATCATAACAACGCACTATATTATCAAAGGTGACATTAACAGTATCATAATCCTCAGCATTACATTGACTGTCAAAACGATCTAGCAGGTAATCTTTATCCCATATCACATACTCAGATTTGATTCCTGTGCTAAGATAAGCATAGGTAAGATTAGCAAAACCATCACTGCTACCAATCTCCTTATATTGGTTGTTATATGATACTGAGTTATTAGATGCTGTTGCATCACTCTGAACACGGTTACCAACACGACCATCTGCAGTATGTTTATGGGGTTCAAAAAGAACATAATCAACAGGGCTAAGAGTAAAAACATAATTATCCTTCACCATAGCAACAGGGCGGTCTTTAACATCAGAGGATTGACTACGGAAATATGCCTCATATATCCCCCTATCAACACCATAGCTATAATCACGGCCAGAGATAGACAAAGACTTCTCTACAACAGTTGTGTTAATAGGCTCATATTCCTCCGATGTCTCATTTAGATAGTTGACAGGTGAAATATAAGATGAAAGAGTATATGTTCCATCACCATTATCTATACGATTCCAGGTACTACCACGTTCAATAATATCAAGAGATGGCCCTTCACCCAAAGGAGCTCCTCTAACAGAACCAGAAACATTAACAAAAACACCACCTAGTTTGTTATCGACAACCATCCAAGAAGTAAAATTCATAAACATACTATTAGAGACATTATCCACCTCCCCCCATAAGCCCTTACCATCTTTTTTCTCATCCATCAACTCAAAAGGAGACAAAACAAACCCGTTAAAAAAACCATTAAAACCATCCTCAACGACAAAACCAGATACATTAAAAAACAGACCATTACAACTATTATTTATTAAAAAACCAGACCGATTACGCAGAACACCATCAACATCATCATCGATAACAAAACCAGACTGGTTAACAAAACCTCCACCAGTATCATCATCGATGACAAAACCAGACCTATTAAACAAACCCCCATCCATATCATCCATAACTACATAACCACTAAGGTTCATCAGTACTCCATCAACCTTTGTATCAACACCCATCCAGGTGAGAACAGACTTATTTGTGAAACAACCACTGCAATCCTCGATAACCAACCATTCAGAATCCTGAGCAGAAGCAAAACTATTACGTGGATCAAAAACAGGTATGACAGCTGTCATAAAAAAAAGAAAAGCTATAGTAAAATCTCCTACAACATAAAGATTGTTTAAACGCCTACGGTTAAATATCTTATGAGAGATTCTACCCACCTTCTAGAAAAAAACAGGTAAAAGAAAAAAATAGAAAAAAGAGAGACAGAAAAAAACCCTGCCCCCGTTGCTATTTTTTTCTTTAGTATTTAGCTTCTATGCTTATCTCACTGACGGTTATAGTTCCATCATCAGCTAGTTGATAACCACTACCAGCATTGTTCCAGTAGATTTGAGCCCAGATGAAATCACCATCGCTCTCGTTAGATGTCACAACAAGTGTACCAGTCACATCACTGATGCTAGATCCAACAGCCCAGTCAGATGATGTAGCTGTAAGGTTTACACGGCAACGACTGTCATCAAACTGGTCTACGTTATATGCATGTGTCCTATTCCAACGAGCTTTGACTACGAAATCGAAAGATGTCTCACTGGCTAAATCCTCGCTGAAATCATCTGTATCAGCATATGCCAATGCACTACCCTCAGATAGATTCGTAGCATAATCCGTGCCAGGATCAGCACTATGCGGGTAACAATATATACCTAAGAAACCTGTACCTGCACCACCACCTGGGTTTGCCTCTGCAGATGCAAGGTTACCCTCCCATACTACATTCCACTCATCCATCACTGGTTTCGGTAGCATAGCAAATGTAACAAGAGCTGCTACAGCAATTGCTGAAATAGTTGCAAAACTAATACCTGCTTTTTTCCTATCTGTCCTATTCGTTTTCTAATACCCCCTCTAATTCTTTATTTTAATAATAAAGAATACTGCTACGATATAAATATTTTGTTATGGACGGCTGACGAGATAAAAAACGGAGAGAAGGAAGGGGTATCACGATAAGGTGGCGAGAAAGAATATTTCCTGAAAAAAATGTCTTATCTTTTAATATACCCCCTCCATACTATGTTCTTATATTTCTTCTTCGTAGAACACCGGGTTTCTCTTCTTAGTCTCACGTTTTAGTATCTTACGGCGTATATGTCGTTTATGCCATACTAGAACCCCTAGCAACATAAAGAAGAGTATTACCACCACCCAGAAATATATATTCTGAACAGTAGCCTGGTTTATCATATTAGCAGTAGAACCATAACCTGGGCTGCTAGGAGCAGAACGATAAACATAGGTCAGGTTACAGGTATTGGTAGTAGAAACATTTTCAACGTTACCAGATGTATCTATACCGAGGCATCTGAACCAATAAGTAGTACCATTAGATAATGTTTCCTCTGTAAAATCAAGGTCACCAGATGCTAACTCTGTAGCTTTCCATAATCTCCAAGTAGTTGTGTTTGTAAGCCGATAGTAGATTGTAACTGATGCTACACCATAGGCATCAGCTGATGAATAATGAACGTTTATACCACCACCCAATGTGTTTGTTGCATAGATAGTAGATATAGGCGGCATAGTATCATTGATGCTATAGTTTACACTAGGTATCTGCCATTCATGTGGTAGCTCAAACTGGTCAAGTATATCGTTTAGTTTGTTTAGTATATCCTCTAAATCAGCTAGGTTGGAGAGGTTGAGGTTGTTGACTAAATCCGCTAGGTCATCCAGAGTGGAATCAATCATACCCAACCTGCTAAGGATAGATGAGATATTGATACCCATATAGGTTACATTCTGCAGGATATACAAAGTCTGGTTAACTATCGAAGTATGAGCAGAGGATATAGCCTGTATAATATCTAACGTCTGATTAAATATCTGACTTGATGAAGAAGAAACATTAGCTATTATATCCAAAGCCTGCGATATCGACTGATCCGATAGATTCTGCTCAGAGCTGATAATACTATCAATAGCAGAGCCTACTCTGTTAAAAACCCAAGTACTATTCGCTTGGACACCTGACAGAATCTCCACAGCTTTCTCAACGATTGTCTCATTGGTACAGTTGATAAGATTCATAATCATCTCAGTACGGTTATGCACAGTAGAGTTAAGTTCGATAGTTATCGTCATAATAGTATACGTCTGATTCCATACACTAACATTATTGTTGAAGACAGAGTTCAGAATAGATACACCCTGGTTATAGATATTAGAGATATTCTCATTCTGAAATACAAACAGAGCAGCTATGGACTGGTTCATATCCGTTATATTCTCATTCAATACACCAAAAAACGTGGTAAGATTCTGAGTGAGAGTACTAACATTGATATTCTGCGAAGCAAAAAAAGAATACATATCCTGAGACAAGTTAGAGATATTTATATTAGTAGCAAGTATATGAGAAGTAATACTCTGCCTAAAATCAGAGATGTTCTCATTCAACGAGATATGTATCTGTGTAACATTAGAATCCAAAGTTGAAATATTGTTATTCTGCTCGATTATAGACTGAACTATAGTCTGCTCCACAGAAGATATATTGATATTCTGCTGATACAACCACTGGCTAAGATTCTGACGTAGGCTAGTTATGTTATAGTTCTGCTGTATAATAAAAGTAGAAATATTCTGAGATAGATTAGAGACATCAGTATTAGTCTGACCTAATAGTTGAACTATAGTTGACTCCATAGTTGATATATTACTATTCTGCTGAGAAAACCACTGAGTAATATTCTGATGTATATAAGAGATATTATCATTAGTCTGAACAAAAAAGCTGGTGACATTCTGACTCATATTAGATATATTGTTATTAGTTTGACCTATAGTTTGAACTATAGTCTGCTCCAAGGTTGTTATGTTGTTATTCTGCTGAGTAAACCACATACTTATATTCTGTTTCATATAGGTGACATTATCATTAGTCTGAATAAACAACGTTGAGATATCCTGCGAGAGGTTAGATATATTCTCATTCTGCTGACTAACCCATGAAAAAATATCCTGACTTAGAAAAGAGATATTATTATTAGTCTGAGTGAAAAAATAGGTGACATTCTGATCCATAGTAGATATATTATCGTTCTGCTGGTTAATCCATGAAAAAATATTGTTCTCCATATATGTAATATTCTCATTCTGCTGAAGGAAAAAACTGGTGACATTCTGAGACAGGTTATCTATATTGTTGTTTACCTGACCGAAATAAAAAGTAACATTCTGAGATAGGTTATTAGTATCATTGTTCACCTGTGCAAACCAGAAAGAGATATCCTGCGAGAGGTTATCTATAGTGTTCTCCTGCTGGTCAAACAATGCTAAAAAAGTTGTATTCATATAATCTATCGTATTATTCTGAATATCTAGATAGGATAACATGCTTATATTCATACTACCTATAGATGAATTAATGGTATCAAACCATGTATCAATATCAACGCTCATGTTCTCTATAGATGAATTAGTATTATTCAACCATGAAAGTATTCCGATATACTGGTTTTCGATATCTGACATAGTATTATTTATCTGCGTATTTGTATATACAAACTGGTTTGTGATATTGCTCTCAATGTTGCTTAGAAGCACATTTGAGTTGATCTCCTGCTGAAAAACAGTCGAGTTGAAGTTGTTGACATATACACTAAGATTTATGAGTTGGTCATGGATGGTCATATTACTATACCATAGAGCAATAACTATATCAGCTACACTATAGCCAGCTATCCAATAAAAAGTATCACCATTCACTGGGTAATCATTCGTCTCCGCTAATCCTTTTAATGTACCATTGTTGTTATAATAATAGAATACTTGGAGGTCATATGTCCCATTCAACAAGAAAAACTCGGTCTCCTCATATGGTGGAATAATACGAGTTACCTCCTGAGAACTATCAGGGTCAATGAGTTTAAACAACACATATGACTCGTTCATGTTTTTAACACGGAACTGGCATAAATCAAACCGAAGATCAAGATAAGTCTCAGCTTCTTCAATAGGAGAAAGAACATAATAGCTTTCGTTAACTGGCCAGACTTTGTTACCGAAATAATCCGTGGCTTTGATATAATGAACAGCACTCAGAGACGTCGGTTTTACCCCCCCTTTCACCCGATCACCAGCATCAAACTCTGTATCAGAGCTTATATACATTTTGAAATAGTTATCATCAAGCCCTAACCCTGACTCTATATCATAGAACGTATAATATAGATACGCAGAGTAATATATAGGATTATCATTATCATCTGGGTCATAACCTGATATAGGGTAATCTATGAACAATGGACCACTTGTTTTAAAAGTTATACCGCTATATATATCCTCGAACTCTATCTCCCATGTATATTCCCCTCTATCTATAGAGGTTGTAGACATATCACATTCATAGTTACCATGGCTACAGTTCCATTTAGACTCAACGAGTATATGACCAGGTGTCATATATGGCTCTATTTCAACAGATAGAGTATATCCCTCCACATATGGACATGTTGAAGAGGTATTGGTCGTATTCATATATATCTTAAAAATAAGGGTTGTCCCATCACCTAGAAACTCTACCTCTGAGTTGTTAGAGATACTATGCCATGTATCACCAGCATCATTAGATACAGAATATGTAATATTCCCATCAGATGTATTATCATATACCGTCAGGTTTACACTTTCGACATTGCTATAATATGAATAAATAGTCTGACCATAACCTGATGAAGAAACCTGCTGGCTTTCAGCTAAACCCATCGACGATGAAACCCCGCCTAGAGTAGGTCTAATTTTTATATCATCAAAATATATAACATCATCATAGCCTCTTCCATCAATGTTAAGATAAAACTGTAAACCCAATGCAAAATTTGGGCCAAGATATTTATGGGTGATTGTCTCAGATCTCAACTCCCATTCATCATCATAATAGTCAGAGAATGTCTCCTTTGTGATATAACTATAGTATTCGTTGTCTTTAAATATTCTGAATCTGCCTTCTTCATCACTAGAATCCAGGTTTTCAGTATCCGCCCAATATGTAATCTTGAGTTGATCATGACCATAGGTAGAAGGACACTGTGCTTTTGCATAAGGGTCAGCTGTCGAACTAGGGTTTAGTGCTCTCATACCATAAACACCGTTTAGATGACCTATAGATGTCACCCCTGCACCATAAGAAGTAGTAAAATCCTGGACGGTTCCATCCTCGAAATCATTCCATAGAAGATAAATATGTGACCTATTACTAAGGCTGGTTGTATTTCCATCACCATAATACATGAAACCAGCGGTGTTGTTACCCTCTATAGCACCCTGAAATTTAACAGTAACTGTTGCTTCTTCTGAATCATAGCTATCTATATAATAGTCCAACATTCTTCCATCTATATCAACGAAACGTAGGTCACTGAAACTACTATCCATATCTGACTCATATTTGATTGTGAACTGTTCTGTAAAAAAAGACGTAGTATTCTCCAAAGCAGTGATATATATAGGTTTTCTATATAGATATGTACAGTTCTCAGCATCAGGATGAACTATTGTTTCTTCCTCAGAGATATTACCCCATGAGGGTTCGTCAGATGTCCAGTTACGTATACGGAGGTATTTAAAAGATGCATATGGGCTGTTAGCCCCAGAATAAATCCCGTTATATCCCCCATTCTCCCAGATTTCTACAGTATCTTCTACAATAGCTGTATTACCATCTAAATCCACCTCGCAATGTAAATCATTATATGCCCCTTCTACTTTTAGCTCGATTGTATGATATTCGTCAGTGTTGAGAGTGCCCACTGAAGAGTTTACTCCAATATTGGTATTACTCCCACTTTCAAGGTCATCCCATCTATATCCAAGTGTCACTCTATCATGCTCTGGTTCGAAAGCAGCTAAAAGAGCTATCTCATTACCACCGTTTCTATGTCTTGCCATTACTCCTACATAGTCATCATCACTGGTTTTCCCTTCAGTCTGGACTGCTATATCATAATCCTGGCTATCTTGCCAGAAGAGGCTTAGATGAATATTCTGACTACCGTGATATAACAACCCATCGTCTATAAACCATTCACCCCATGGATCCCATTCATAACCTAAATCATTACTATATCTTTCAGGGTTAAATCCTTCACTCCAGTCTGTCTCAAAATCATCCCAGAGTATCCATGTGTCATATGGGTTGGATTTATTGATAGCATGTTCGTTACCATAATACATCCATATCTGAGAAGAGTTCCCAGAGTTGTTAATCCAAAAAGTCGCCTGTTCATCCTCGGTATAGTTCCATTTATGAAAAGGTAATATAACACTAGAGTTATTAGCACATACAAACATGACATCATCAAAATCAGGTTGAACATGCCCAGAACAATTAATATCCCCACCGCTACTGTTACCAACAACAAGTTCCATCTGATAATCATCTAGGTTGCCAGTGATATTTATCAGCTTACGATAGCTGAAAAGATATGACCCGTTATACCATGTATAATCAGTCTGCATCTCCTGATATATTTTACCATCAGATATTACTGTATTACTAAGAGACCAGTCATCAGAGGGGCTAAAATCTTCATCCTCGTCCTGGATATAATAGCTATCGTTCTCATAATCATATCCAAGTATCTTAGTATGCGCCATATATCCCTCAGATGGATCCCCATATGCATCTAGGATAAGCCCACGACATGCAAAATTATGCCCCAGCTCCAGATAACCTGGTGGTACAACATCGAAGGAACTATCAAAAGTGCAGTTAACCTGATAGGTAAGATGAGTATCAGGTAACACATTTGATATACCGATAAAAACAAAAAAATCTTCAGCATCATAATAATACTGACCAATAGATATATTAGAATAAGTCTCAGCATCTGTCAAATTCTCCCCAGTGGTAGTATTATAGACCCGGAGTACACCCTGCACCTGGTCTGATACAGGTATACGCATAAGTAAAACAGAATCAGTAGTAGCATAGGAATACTCTGATACAAAATCTACTGAGTTGGTCTCAGTACCACCACCCGATGACCGTGTAACATTAAACTGATAGTTATATCCTCTCACAAAAAACCACATATCCTGGGTCTGTATCTCATCATCCTGATTCCAGCAGATACCATCTTCATAACCCTGAGAATTATTTAAACCATAACCAAAATATCTACCATTATCATATTTGTTCGACCCCCGTATACTATAAACAGTGTTACGGTCTACGAAACAATGATCAATGGAACCAGTAGAAGAAATACTCATCGTACACCACCGCCAATCATCATCATTAGCATATCCATGAAAATATCCATTTGGGTCTCTAGAAACACTCGATGGTAGAGCATCACCATCTGCATCTCTCAGAACAACATTACCAGATAAATAATCATAATGCCATTCACCACAAAGACCAAACTGTGTTATAACATCAAAATAATCCCTAGTATTAAACGACTGATACCAAGTATCACTGATATAATTCAGTTTACCAGGTGGATTAGGAGTGGTACTACGGTCACCATGGGTTATCTGCTGATTCCAACCATCATCATCTGTATCCTCATACCCCCAGAATACACCACCAGTTGGTGAACCAGATGTTGCTTCATGTATCTCAATAGTAGAAAAATGAGGAGGACTGACAACATAAAAAACATTTCCATCCACGGTTTTCTCGACATAAAAAAGAGGTTGACGAGGCCAGCCATACTCAAAAATAGGGTTAAAGATACCCTGACTGTTTAGATAAGACTTGTTGAAATATATACCCTGACCGGCATCAGTCACAGGATGATGACAATCAAAGACAAGGCTGTCACCATATTTCCTGTTGAGTAGTTTTATGAACATAGCACGTTTCGTGAAATTAAGAGAACTACTGCTACCCCATGTATACCATGCATCAGTATCTGGTTCATCAAAAACCTTCCAACAGTACTCCTGGTTGAAACTTGGGATATAAACCCGGTAATACTGAGTACCCTGAAAACTGATAGTAGAGAAATTAAAATTCTTAGAAGCAAAACTTTTAACCCTGCTACCTAGATGACTATCAACTACTTCTTTCTTCAGAAAAACATAACCATCGGAGGGCTCCCTATAAACAATGTTACCCTCAGCATCTACTATTTCTTCTATTTCATCTTCTAAACCTAGCTTCAAATAGAAATCATCACCAAAATTATATTCCAAAGTAGCTTTATCAACATCCCGCCATGCAAGATTACTAGATGTGATATTTGTATAACTCGTAGCAAGCAGCAAGTTACCATCACCTGTATCTGCTTTGCTGAAACTACTATCCTTATACCATATCTGATGGAAATCAGATACAGATTTAGAATCCTCTTTACCAATATCTTCTTTATCAGCATGAACAGGTATGGAGGAAAACGAAAGCGTTAGCATCAAAAAAATGATTAATATTACCTTGATTTTCATATTCTTCTCCCACTCGGACAACTATCTATCACAACATTTATTAAACATTATTGCAATATAGTATACACTAAGGTCTAAGTGGAAGAAGGTAACAAGATAACAAATAACTTAATGTTTCTGTGTTATAAATAGTTTATCAACTCTTTGAAGAAGTAAGGGTTGTCATCTGTTGAGACAAATATTTTTTTTATACGCTCTGGGCTGATTATACTCCTTTGAAAAGCATATGTGAATTGTTTTTATCCTGATATAGTTCTAAATCATTTACGTTTATCTCTAGCATAGCACCAGCCTCTCTTTCCTGTTTCTCAAAAAGTGTCTCAGAGAGCCTAATTGGTTTATCATCTACTGGTTGTAATCCTTTTCTAAGTATCGATGATATCTCCCCCCGTTTTGTATAAAAATAGAGAGAGCTCATGTCTAATACGTCCTTATCTCTATATCTCCTGGTGCATGAGGTGGTTTACGTTTACGTATCTTATCCCATATCCGTCTAAACAGAAATCGTTCTTTTTTAGGTTTAGACTTTTTCTTTCTACGTCTACGCATTATCAATAAAGCTGGTGCAACGATTATTATTATAAGCCATACCCATAAAGGTATCGATGCTAACAATATCTTTAACAAATCATCTAGCTTTGATGGATCATTGATTTGGTTGTTGCGTATAACCCCCTGTATCGTTTTTTCTATCTTTGAATACCAGATACCTATCTGTATCTGATGGAGTACACCACCGGAGAGGGTGTAACTAAAAAAATCGTTAGCGGTATTAGCATATTCAGATTGATATGTAGCTTTTGCTTCTATATATATATTATGGGTTTTTTCAGCATTACCATATGGAAACTCAAGGATAGTAGGATTCCTCATAGGAGCCTCAGCTTTAAACTCTCCATCTACAAATACACGTATATATGGATTCCGTAGGTCATTGAAAGAATCCAACACCGGGTAGACCCTTATCTCCATATATGTAGTACGGCCTTCCTGTTCCCATCTTGCATCCATATCAGCTATACCATAATCTGGATAAAACGGGGTACAATCACAGCCATTGCTAAGTCTAGCATCCATATATTTGCTGACGCCATCGTCATCACAGTCGGTGTCAAACATGTTGATAATCCCGTCGTTATCATAATCACCATTCGCTGATGTATCACCATGCTTGTTCTGATATGGGCTATATCCCTCAAAGAATATACCACCCTCCTGTCCCTCTAGACTGCCAAGGAAATCTGTCTGATAGATTATGACTACTGTAGTAGAAAGCATAGCTACGACTAGGATAACAGCAGCGATTTTACGTTTATTTGGGTCATCATAGTCAAGTATAACCAAAGCACCAATTAATCCTATAAGTATCAAAGCCCCAAGACCTAGAAACGCCCACATAGTTTATCTATGCCTCCATAAATAATACATATAGATAGAGCCTTTCAAAACAACTATAAACCCTAACAGCAGTCCAGTGAACATTCCAAACAACCTACCAGAGAGCACATATACTAGGAATGGTAACACTACTATGAAAAACATAGTTTTCTCAGGTAAAGTTATCCGGTTGTTATTGTTGTTGATGATATAGAGAACATAAACTAGGAACAACAACGGAGCAATGATTACATTAAAAAATATAACTACTATGAATATCGAGAAGATAGCTATAACACTATAGTATAGTTTATCATCCTCATTAAGTCTACGTGGTTTATGTAGATACAGATTTCGTATGTCAAACCTTTTTTTCTTTTTAGTAATCATCTCTCGTCCTCTCATAAAGCGTATGTACGTCAGGTGTCTGACTGACGGCTACTACTTCTTTTTTACGTGTAAAAGATTTCTTTATACATAATGCACCAAGGAATGTAAACAATGCAGTAATAAAACGAGCTGGGATGCTTGTATTGTTATATGCAGCTGTTCCAAGCTCAAAAGAGATATCAAGACCAAACGAGGTGACAATCCAGTTGGATAGATCAGTAAGCCATGCTACCAACAATATGATAACACCTATCAGGAGTACTACGAGGTTTATCTTTATCTTACCCTCCTTAGGTTTACGTTCACCTTCTTCACGGATACCAGATATAGCATAAACAGCAGCAGCAAGTGATAGAACACCTGTCAGCATCCGAACAACAAAAGTAAACCAGGGCTCAGATGACAACCCAAGCGATGTGACAAGCCATGGGACTATAGGCGTAAAAGATATAAGAACAATCGCTGCTAATCCTATAACCAATCGCTCAGGGTTCTTCATTGGTTACCCTCCTTGATTGTGATAACTGTCCGTGGCTTATAACCTCTTGGGCCATATAGACTAAGTTTTTTCTTCAAAAATTTAACCTGTTTGCTAAATATCGTATTTCTGCACCAACGATAGAAATGTTTGATAAATATATAGATAGGTATCAACCATAATATATAGACAGATAACGCCATAAATACCCAGGAGGCATAATATAGATACTTAGCATATGGTTCATCATATTTATATATAGCAAATATCAACAGTATAAAAGCAGGTAACATAAACATACTGACAATTGAGAAATATACTCCAAGTAATATAAGAACTATCATTATTTTTTTCCTACGTTTAGGATCTGAAAAAATCCGCATCCATAGAGACTGCTTCTTCCGTGTTTTAATCATAAGATTAGGTGTAGGTTTTTTTGTTTCATATTCTTCTTGTCTTTTAAACGGGTTTTTTAGCTTAGAAACAACTCCTGAGAAAAAAGGGAATATAACCCCATTCCACCATCCTGTGTTAACTAACAACTGATATGTACCAGAGTTGGTGTTGACAAGATTTTCCATATCGGCAGAGAAACGTTTTGCCATCCCTGGAAAAACCTTCCTAAATACATGTAAATGCTCTTTGAAATATGGATAGAAGTCATCTAGAATCATCTGAGAGATAGGTTTTGTCTTCCAGTCACAATTACCCCATATCCCATCTGCTTTAGCACTTGGATTAATCTCTGGAGGACCTATAACAGGTTCTGATGGCTCCCATGGTGACCCCCAACCAGTATAATAAATAGTTTCTCCAGTATAGATTTCTTTACCTGGATTCACCCAGTCAAAAAGATGACCTATATCAAATTTTCCACCAGATTGAAAACTTGGCATTAAATATCTAAAGCCATCCTCTGGTCTATGAGCTACTACATCTGTTATAACTAATGAAGGTTTTAGATAATCTAAATGAACAAGACTCCCAATAATAGGAGCAGTATTTATAGGGTCGATGATATATTGGTTTATTAGATTAAAGATATTTGTCTGTAACACAATCAAGATTGAGTTGAATACATCCACAACAGCTAAAAACACTGCATTAAACAACCCATATGCACCTAACCATAGAGCATTAGCTATGCTTAAAAAGAAATTGATGAAAACACATAAACTTGAAAGAACTGCAAACACAAGATAGAAACCTGAGACAGAACCCCAGAACCATATCGTCAAAATAACAGCAGCTACGATACCTGTTATCAACAGAGCTATTATACCCGCTGGGTTTGACATAAGCATCATAGAAAAACGTAGACCCCACCAGCTTAGTTTAAAAAGAGCTTTCCAACCCATCTTCTGCAACATCTGAGCAGAAGCTGTCTGTATCTTTGTTTTATTCTGCTTTGCTACTTGTCGCTGAAGATGCGGTGTGATATTCTCCGCCATCTTTGCTACTTGCATCGCACTTGATACATCCATCTTTTAAACCTTTAACCATATTTACCTTTACGATATACCAGATAGATTACGCCTATTATTATCCCTACAGGTATCAAACCGATAGCTATCGGACCATATATAGGTGTAGATGAAGAACTAGCCCAGTCTTCCATGCGTTCCAAAACTGGTTGCCATAGAAAACCGAGAGAAAATTTGATACCAAGCCATTCCATTATTTTGTCGATAATGGTTTCATAGTGAGAAAACTTTGGCGTTGCAATAGTCATAAGATGAGGTATATCAGCTATCTCGTCATAATGTATAAGAGAATTAGCAATAAGCTGTTCACCAGCTGCCCATTTTGGAACTCCAAGTACGTTAAATACTGCATTGACCAAGAAAGCAATCACCCCTATCAATATAGATATTATACCATTGATTACAGCGATTATTAGAGAAGCAGCACCATTAAATATATTTATGAAAACCCAGTAGATAGAATTTATGAGAAAAGCAAAAGCTGCAAAAACAGCCCAACCAGTATACTGAAAGATGCCCCATGGGACAAACAACAAGACCACGAAAAACACTAGAGCAAGCAATCCTTTCAGAGTCTCAGACATGTTATGCCATGCTGTTACAAAGATATTTATCGGCTGAGCAAGAGGTAAACCAGCTATGGCACCACCTATACGACCCATTGTCGAACCAGCACGTTTAATGTTACGCTCAGTGAAAGCCACACCTTCTTTAGCACCATGATAACCATATTTTTTAGCTTTGGAACCATATTTTACACCTTTTTCAGCACCACGTCTAGCTGTATGAATATCTCTCTTAAAAGCCCCTTCAGACCAATCCCAGTTATGAGGATTTGTTCTAGTTCTACTCCAAAAACTTTTTTTCTTTGGAGGCGGCTCAGTTATGTCTATAAAAGTTTTATCCATATCACCTTTATCTTCAACAACCTTCCGGACTTTACTCATAGATACAGCACCATGCCGTCTGGCAATAGGTTTATCAGCTCCTTCGAAATCTACAGGTTTAAGAGCTTTACGAAGTTTTTTCATTTCTTCTTCATCAACATCTAAGCTCATATTTAATACATCCTTTCAGCCATTTTACGTTTAATCAGTATAGCTACACCTATCAATATCAAAGCGATGATAATAGGCAATCCGATTATGACACCTATCATATACCACTCAGCAGATGCAATCCAGTTAGTATACCGTTCAGCTATCGGACCATATAGTGTATTGAAAAAACCAGAGATACCTGGTATAATTTTAGCTATAAGAGTATCAGTATCAAACACAGTAGGCATATACCAGTCAAGTTTTAGGAAACTCGGTGGTACAAGATTAATACTACCCCATGTTTCCCCCTGACCAAGAAGCCCATGAATGTTGGGTATCGTAAGATCCTGGACAAGGTTAAAGTTGAAGTTATGGAAATCTTGACCAAGAGCACCACCAATAGCCATACCAATATAATTAACCAACATAACGAAAGCCTGACCGATAAAACTGATAACAGCTACGATACCTTGAGCAAGCAGAAACCAAAACTCCATAAAAACCCATACAAGCATATTAATAAGAGCTACTGCACCAACAGCTAAAGACCAACCAACTACATGAAATAAACCCATAGGTAAAAACAATACACCAATGACAAGCAAAGCAACTATCAACCAAGTCATACGCTGAGAAAGCTTATGAAAACCTACACGCCAAGGCGAAGCTGCTACCTTCTGAAGCTGCTCACTCTCTCGCACAGCTCTCTCGACTTTGTATCTACCCCAGCCTTCTTTCTTGGTTTTACGAGCCATCTGCTGGCTACGATAGGCTTCATCCCAGCTCATACGCTCAGCACGTTTCCTACCAAAATATTTAGACCAAGGCCATGTACCCTTACCTGCTGCTAGATATTCTGCTTCTTTTTCACCAACAGCTGGTTTATATTTCTGATAGAGATACGCTTTACGTTCCTTGGTATATGGTACTTTTGTCTTAACAAGTGTACCTTTACCCTTAGTTGCTTTTCCAAACCATGACCGTATCCTACCCTTCTCTTTTCTAATTTCGTATTTACCAGGTTTCGTTTCAACAACTTTTTCTTTGCTAAATAGCGATTTAGATTTAGATGTTCCTCCACCACCACCTGATCTTGAAGATGATACCCCAGAGCCCGATATATCATCTCTAGATACCTGTATTCCTTTAGCTCTAAGTTTATCAGATATCTTCCCACGCAGTTTACTTCTTTTAGGATTACTGGCTTGATCACCACGATATTCTATACCATCGATGCTGAGATGCTGAGCTGCTTCAGCGGCAGATATTTTTTTCTTAGCAACAGCTTCAACAATTTCATCTGGTGCTTTTTTAGTAAGATGCTGAACAACAGCAGAAGATCTACCCATCTTAATATATTTGCTTAATTCTTTTGCGAAATCATCCTTCATTTCTTTCTTTGTTAATGACATTTTTTTCTCCCTCTTGGGTTTTTTAATATCTAAATCAAGGCCAGTAATAGCTTTAACAGTTTTTTTTGCTGACCTTTCATTAAGGCTCTTGGAAACATCTGAGTCTTCCATGAGCAGTTTAGTAGCCTCAACAAATTCTTTCTTATTTTTTCTCGCCTCTCGGATTATCATATGTTCATTCTTTGTCCCTTTTAGTTTAGGGTTGTATACAGAGAATGCAGCGAGAAGTTTTTCTCCTGTCTTAGTCTTCATTGCATTTTTCGCTATTTTATCAAGTTCTTTGCTTTGTTCATATTTGCTATATTCTTGGTCTGATGTAAATTTTGGTATAACTCCATCAAATTTGTTTTTTAATTTGTCTTTGCTCATACCTGCTACTTTGTCAAGCTCTTCGCCAGGTGTCCACTGGTTTTCCCATTCTTTCCCATCGAGTTTAGCCCCAACGATTAATAGTTTCGAGGCTCCTTCATCCCATTTTTTGCTACCAGGTGTTTTAACCTTATATTTCCCATTTTTAACCCTTTTTAGGAAAATATCTTTCATCATACTGCTTTTTTTACCTGGGTCATATATCTCACCAGTTGTTTTTTTGAGATGACTGGTTGCTTGTTTCTCAAGAGACTCTGCAAAATCTGGGTCTGTTTTTTCAGCTAGCTCTTTAAATTTTCTGTCAGGAATATTGTTTATAGAAGCTGCACCAAAATGAGTTACGGTTTTAGAGACACCTATTTCAGGTCTAGTTTTGATGCCTCTTATCCTGTTAATAAAATCATTTCTCTTTTTATTTGGTTTATCCATATCTACATTACTAGGTAATGTATATGTTTTGACTTTGTCTTTGATTGTGCCTTCATTCCAACCTGTTTTTTTTGCAACTAGATGCAATAATGCATCGTTTGCTTCTTGGTCTTTAGATAATGATGCCTTGATATCGTCGAGGTTTTCTATATTTTTGGATTTAAGTTTTTTCAGAAAATCTTTACGGTCAAAGTCTCTAAGGGCTTTCGTTGAAATTTGAACTCTTTTACCTGTATCTGAGAACAAATAATTGTCTTTTGCCTCTATTTTTCCAATACTTCTTTTCCAATCTGGTTCACTAATCCAACCAAAATCTTTAAAGACTTTCCCTTTTCCCTTAACTGTTTGTTTTCCTTTATTACGAGCTCGGTAGACCGTCTCGAATTGGGGGTTACCATATCGGTCTTTGGTTACTATATCTTCAGCAGTCTCCCATTTAAGGGTATCTCTTTTGTTTTTCTTTTCCCTTTCACGTTTTACCATTTGGTTTTTCCCCCGGACCAAGATGTACTTCATAAGACAGCTGTCCTATTACTAGACACCCTAGTTATCGGCTTGGCTTATAGGCATTACCATTAATGGACTACAAAAAAAGGGAAAGAGGGCGGGAGATATTGCTCCCGCATTTTATATTTTAAATATCTATGTTGTCTATGCTATCATACGGCCACATTTGAGCTGGGCTACTAACATACCAAACATTAGGATTACTAGACCTGCTATACCAATCCATGCATACGTAGCGCTTGCTCCGCCAACGGCTAGCATGAACTCTGGTATGACACTGAATCCTATGGTTATGTCAAGCCACCATCCAATTGCGGCAAATATGATAAATATGACAACTGCAACCCATGGACTGCCTGGTCTACCATCATTGAGGTATGTTACACCTTTTCTCATAAAGTAGAAAAGGACGAACAATAATCCAATGAGGATAGCTAATAGTGGGAAATACATATTTTTATAACCCCCTACCTTTGCCTTTTTTTCCACGGCTGAACAACGAGTTTAGTGATATCGATGGTTGCACAACAAGAGCTCCTACGAAACCGAGTACACCCATTGCCATTACTCCAACACCTAATGCATCATCTCTTGGTACGAGATTCGTTGCACTATATACATAGAGATCGCTCTCGCTTATAGAGATTGATGAATCAGTACGAGTTATCTTTAATGTTAGATAACCACCTGCGGTGCCAAAGTCGACAATTGCGGTTCTTAAATCATTGGTGTCGAATAGTATATATTCCGACAGGGTTGTATCTGCTTGTCCTACAGTCCACTCATCAACTATGTGGTTTGTGTCACCCCAATATAGGGTTACTGTTTGTTCCCAGTCACCTAGAGTTGCGCTACATGTACCTGATTTTAGGCCAGAGATGTTTAGTTTCATCCTACATACATCGTCATAATATGCATCCCATGCACGGTAATCAAATACCAAGACGAAGTATGGCCAGCCATTTGTTTGACATGTGTCATTTCCAGTCATCGTGTTGCCTACTGTTGATGTAGCTGTTACTGTAGGTACACCTGCTGTCAACGCTGTTACGTTACATTTATTCAATGGTTCAAAGGTCGTACTTGTATTATAGTAGTAGAAATACGACTTAGGAGCCATTACAGAGCTAGAGCCTGAAAAACGTAACGCAGTTGTACCATCTGCATCAAACCCGCTTGTGGCATCATGTGTAGGTAGAGCCTCATATATGCTTGTTGCTGATGTTTGGTCAGAGTTTAACTCATTATACCAATCAGCAAACCCACCGGCTGCTGGTATGATTAAGCACATAGCTAGTAATAGAATCATAGCCAAAAAACCGGCTTTCCATTGTTGCATTCTTTCATATTTTGCGTCCATATTTTTCTTGCCTCTCTTGACCATTTAGGTCAATTGTTTTATAGATTGTTTTAATGGTTTATAAGCATTACATATCACAGCTATGGTCTTGTTATATCTTTATTATAGCCCCGTTATGGTTTTGTTATGTTTTTTAGCAATGTTTAAATACCAAGTTGGTCTTATTATCTACCTGGATGTGGGAGAGATATAATCCAAGGGAACTAAGGCCACTCCGATTACCAGAGGCTTTAGCAGATGCAATGGATCTCTACTCAAGTATGAGAGGTGCAAGAAAAACAGAGATATTTGACTCAGCTATACTAGCTCTTATGAACATATGGGAAAAAGACAAAAACAAAGTAATGACCCTGCTAAGAGAAAACCCGCCACCTGTCTCAAAAAAAAGTAAGAGATGGTGTGTACGGTTTACAGGTGAACGATCCTTTGAATGGGTATGTGATTTAGAAAGAGAATATGCAGCTGTTTTCTCAACAAATGATTTCGTCAAAAGAGCACTATCATGGTATCTACGAGAGATGGGTTTTTTAAAAGCAATTGATGTACAACCACCGTTCTACCAACAAATAAAAAAATCATACACGGCCACCGGTTAACCAGTCAGGTAAACCATTAGGAAACAAAGCTTGGAAGAACCATTCAATATCATCAGGGTGAAGCCAGGCTTCTATCATACAGGCTTCTATAAGACAATAGAATATACCAACAAAAGCTGGGAAATAAGCAAGCCAGTATTTCACGCCTTTAGCATTCAAACAATAAATATAGAGCAGGCTACCTAGGATAGCGACCCATGGAGTAATAGGATGCCAGCTGAAAAAATAAGAGTTATCAGGAAATGTTGACCACCTAGCAAAAATCATAAACTTTGTAAACGCATAGATAAGAGCAGATATCAACGAGACTGCGGCAACAGTTACTGCCTCTTCTTTGGTCAGATGTCTATCCGCTGTCTGAATGGTGTGCTCCTCTTCTTTTTTTATAAAGGATAACGGGTTCCATCTGCTATTATGTATCTTATTCCTATATCTATCCAGTTTTTTATTCATTTTTTTATTCCTTTTGTTCTTTCTTTTACTATCCATTCTACAATAAATAATACTGCAACTGCTACAACGACTACCATGAGCAGGCTTGAGAATGTCTCAGGTGAAGAAATATATGATATAAAATGGTCTAGGTTCAGGATATCCTCCACACTACCAGAGTAATGACCGAAGAAACCAATAAACAAATCACTACCTACGAGCAACAAGGGGAGACCTATCCAATGTACAAGATGATGATGTTTCATAATCCTATCCTCCTATATGGTTTACCCTTGGTCGACAGAGACCCAGGTATCGCTACTGCTGACTCGTTTGGGTCAAGTACTATCTTGTTTTTAGATGTTTTTCCAACTATCATACGTTTGTCCTCGTCAGCTATCTGTTTACAGGCTTTATGTATTGTTTTTTTATCAGAGTTACTATAGATATGTATACCTCTTGGTGTTTCTACCACCATGTTGACTTTTGTTTTTTTACGCAACTTGTTGACTATGCTTTTAGCTATAGACCGTTTCTGTTTTAGATGTTTCCGTGGCATATCCACATCAACATAGTTTTTATATCGTGTTTTTTTGATTGGTATGATAAACTCAACAGCATGCTGATCTACTGCTCTTTCTAAATCCTTTAGGTTGTTTATCCTGATGTTATGGCGTTTTATTACATCCTTGTTTTTGTAGGATGCCCGTATAAACACTCCTTTGGTTTTCACAGTGTTCCTAAAAGCTGGGTTTTTCTTCCATAGGTTTCTGTAATATCGTAGTACCTCATGTTTCGGTATCTGTTTGTTGTTTACTTTTACCTTTTTTTCTAGATTCATGTTAACCCTGATAGGAAACCTGATACAGCATCAGCGAATGGAGATATTATTTTCATTCCAAATCCGACTTCTGCTACTACCATAAATAATATTACTGCTACTATTGCTACTAGGATATATGAACTAGAATTTGAGGTTTTTCTTGGTCTGAAATATTCATTCAATTTTTTTCACCTTCTTCAACGGTTTTTTCCGCAGTATAAACCATACTATGATACCTGCTACTGCAAACCATATTACAAAATCTATCAGAAAAGCGATTATGTTAAAAGAGATAAACGAGTCACCAGCATATTGAAATGGGAAACCATGGCTAAATGGGTCATATACAGCAGTATGACCAGGATATATCATTGGTAATACCTCTCCTATCCGATACAAAGGATGCTCATATCCCATTATACTCTCGATTTCAATAACATAGGATCCTAGAGTTACCAGTAGACCAGCTACAACAGCTATTCCAATTATTTTCATTTTTTCCTTTTCCATCTTTTTTCACCTTTTCTTTATCTTATAATCCATCTCGCCACCCGTCCTGTCATGGACAACTGACGAAACAGTAATGCCTTTTTCTTTAAGTGTCTTTATTATAGACTTGTTTTTTATCACAAGCCGTGAACCTGACTTATGAGCATGTTTTTTTTCTACGAGTATATTCTGATCCACCCATTCGTTTTTCTTGTTTTTACCTACTACTTGTTTAACTGGGCCACGTTTAACCGTCCTCATATTTTTTAGTTGTTTAGGGTCACGCAACCGGATATGATAGTACCTGCTTTCCGCTCCATGTTTCCGCCTCATCTCTTCTTCCTCTTAGATGGATGACGGCAATTTGTGGTACGGTTACGACCACGGCCACCACGTTTCCACCCACGTTGACTAGCATCTTTTCTACCATAACCAGGGCGAGACTGACGGGTCTTTATAGCCCGACCCTGACGAGCTGCTTTAGCATGAGCCTGCTGCCTAGACCGGACGTTACCAGATATATAATGATACCGTTTACCCTGCTTACCCCACCGATAGAATGGTTTACCATCATTTCCTCTTTCTACCGGCATTCTTTATCACCCCTTTAATCTTACTAGATATTTTTTCTTCCTTTACTTTACCTTTATTCTTTGTTTTTTTGTTGTTTGTTAGCTGTCTACGTTCAATATTGATAGTGACAGCTTTCTCCTTCTGAAGATGCTTAATCTGCTCCTCCTGCTTAGCGATACGCTCCCTGGCGGACCTAAGTTTAGCACCGGTTTCTTTCTCCTGTATCTTCAAACGCTGAAGCTGCCAAGTCCTCCACTCAGGTTTACTCTGCAGTCGTTCAATACGTTGCTCACGACGAGCCATATATGGTGTAAGGATACGTCTAAGCATCATCAAACCAATTACAATAGCTGTGAAAATAAGGATAGTGATTATTAATGTAGTCATAGGCATATTCATAGGGTTATGACTAGGACCAGCTGGTGACTGCTGAAACTGGTCAGGTATGTTATCCCCATTAAGATCATCCGGTGATGTACCACCCTCTATCGTAACAACAACAGCATTTGCTACTGCTTCAATCGGTTGAAAAATAAAACCCATAACCCCCATAGTAGACGAAATTGTTCTATCAGTTACAATATATGACGAAGAAGAAGACTGTATATCCACTGTCCTACAAACAATAGGAGACCATGTACCATCAGTACACAATGCCCTAGCACATATCACATGTTTACCCACGGAAAGCTGACTTACCGGGACAGACTGCGACCAATAACTAGCTGAACTGCCACATTCAATACCTACATTATATTTTTCATCCCATATTATCACTTTATCTATAACTCCACCAAGTACATATCCATTGAATCCTATCTCCTGGCCTTGGTTAAACACCTGCCCTTCACTAGGAGAACTAATGCTAAGAGTTATAGAACTACGCTCGTTGACAACCCCGCCATATAGATACATATAGCTAAAGAAGAGGATTAAAGCTACGAGTATACCTACTACTATTAATACTAGCCCGTTATGTTTCGAAATTTTCTTTTTTTTCAGCTTCTGGAGGACTTTCAATATATTCCCCCAGTTCAACGGCTTCTCTTCAATCTACGTTTTTTCTTCCTCTTAGGAAGCCTACGTTTGACACTACCAAGTTTCTTCTTAGTCTTAGAACCAGCGTTATGAAACTTTGTTTTAACCTTTTTAGTACCACTAGCCCATTGCTGCTCAGATGTAAACAGATGACCAAGAGATAAAAACATAAAAAATGCGAACACCACAAAGAAGAACAATGCAGCAAAGTTAAAACCTACCAAGAAGGATACACCAAATGGTATAGCTACCAATGCACAGAAATAAAATAATGCCATCGATTTGTATTTTCTCGACGGTAAATCTGGGAATATATTATGCTCTACCCCTATTATGAACATTAAAGGAACTGCAAAAAACAATAACAACAGTATACCTGCTGCAAATGCTGATGTAAGTATCATAACAAAAATCGATGAGATACCCATCAAAAACAAAAAACCCAATATAAACAAAATTACTATCTTTTCGATACCTGTCCTCTGCGTAAAAATTCCGATATTTTTTCTTTTTTTCAAATCTATTCACCCAATACTAAAACTGTTTTGATGATTAATTAATGTTATCTGCTTTTACTATGGTTTAACTATAGCCTAGATATGGTTTAACTATGGTTTGATTATATCCCAAAAGAAAAGAGAAGAATGGGATTATGACCCATTCTTTAGGAAATCATATTTCCCTTTGTTCTCAACTATCTCAACTACTTTTTTCTTTGTCCAATGAGAGGGCATCATATCAAACTTGTCCTGTATCTCCTCAAAGTCTAGTCCATACTGCAAAAGATCATATGCTATAGTAGCCAATGGATGCTCTATCCTCTGTTGCTGTAACAACTCTATCCGGCTACCTGTCGGAGTTATTTTAGTAGTGATAGGATAACATGGGACAAATATCTGCCCATTTTTTTCTTTCACTTTTGAAACCCTAGCTAAAACAATCTCCTTAGAAGCCGCCTGAGGTTCAACCTCAGTATAGGATATCATATCCAGATGTGGACACCAGCGGTCATACCACCAGTTATCTGTATCAGGTATCTGAACAGGTGAATACTGGGGGTAACGGTTAAAAACCCATGCTCCACAGTTACAACTCACTCTTCCATCATCACGGAGTTTTACATAGTATTCCTTATCAGAACTTTTGCTTGGAAATGGGCCCCATTCTTTCACATATCTATTACCCATCAGATAACCTTATTTCTTTGCATAAGTTCAAAGGTTTTCGGCTCTATTTTTTTAAGCCATTTCCGAATACGTATGCGTTCTATAGTGACACCTATCCCAGAACCAAAAGCAATCGCAACTACGATTATCATATATGCTATGACATCATTCATATAGTTTCAACCTGCCAAGTAATTCCACAGTTCCTACAATGCACTATGTCTTTACCTTTGGTATATAGATATTTTTTACATAGACATCTTACTTTCATTTTTTTACCTCCTCTTCTAAACAATCCATACTTCTCTTCAAGATATTCATGTTTTCCTCTAATGTCTCCATATTTAGAAGTATGTCTCCTATGTTTTCTTCTAAATATTCACATAGATTCAATGCTTCCTCAATATGGGAATAGTAATGCTTCGATAAAGATGTTTCCTCTTCGTCAAAGAAATGTTTTATTTCCTCTAAATGGGTTTCTAACTCCCGGATTTGGTCTAACATTTTTATCATCCACAATAGCTGAAACCACTGAATCTTGCTTCCTCATCAGTGAATGTCATCATCTGTATATAACTGATTAACTCTTCATCACCGGTCAACTGTCCATCTTTACTTATATCTATTTTAAACATGGACTTTATCCCCTTGTTTCTCATTTTTTGGTTTAACTGACTGGTTTTTTATTTTTAAACCCTCTAGCATCTTTAGTATCCTATGTTCAGCATTGTTACAGGTCATACCCGCAAAGCCTACATAGTCAGAATGAAGATTGCCTTTCTCGTCGAACTCTAAAACAACTTTAGCCATTATACACCTACCTGTAGTCTTAGTCGTTTAGTCTGCTTGTTATATTCCATAGGTATCCTCTGCTGCATTTTCATCATCATCCTCTGCTGTGCAAAGGTTGCACCATAGAACTGTTTGATAAGCCCCTGTGTACGGACCATATCCATCTCATCTCCATTCAAACAGACTTTTCCTTCCTCAATATATATGTCAATAGGATATAGATTACCTGGTATCCTTAGACATATACCTTTGACAGGTATGCTTACATTATTCCAGATCTTGAAATCTTTCTGGTTTAACATTTCAGCATTTAGATGTTCTATCATGTTGCCAACTGATTTATGCAGGGTAACATCATTAGCATTCAAAATTTCCAGTTTTGAAACAACTTGTTTACTCATCTTTTTCCTCCTTTATGTTGTAATCTTTATCAAACTCTTCACAGTTTTGTTTTTCCTCTTTAGACATTTTGTCAAATTCGATGTTGTCATATTCAGCTCTCTGAACATCAAGTTCATCTTTGGGCGTTATACTTAGCTGAGTCCAATATGTGAACCCACATCTAAGACAAATGCCGCTTACGGAGTCAAAAGGTTTCCAATCTGAGTAGGCTTCTATTGTTTCTTTTCCACCGCAACGTGGACAGTTAGCTGTATAGGATGACCCGCTCAATTTATCACCTCTGGCTCTTCAAGATGAGGATATACTCGTTTCATATTGACTTTGAAATCAAATTTGTCAAACATTTGGATAAGGGTGCAAATATGCACCCTGTATTCTTTGTTGTCTTTATCAAATGCTCGTATATACCCACTAGCATATTTACTGTCAATGGTATCCAAATGTTTTATATCTTTTCCATTCATAGTTTCCTCAGATACTCCTGTGCTATTCTCATTCTTTCAGATGTAGGAGAATAAGCCTCGGTCTTAGCAGAAATAGAAATACCAAGTAACTCATTGTATTGTTTAATCAATGAGTCCTTCATCTCCTGCTCAAATTTATCTTTCTTGTTACCAAGTTTCTCTCTAACTTTTTCTACATCCTCCTGGCTTTTTACATCCTCAATTTCTTTGGCCACATTCTTCAAAAATGTCTCATATTTGGATTTAATGTACTTCTCAGCATCGGATTTAAGATACTGACGTTGCTGCTCAGTGTCAATAACTGGTAGAACACGAACTGTTCCCCCTCCTTTATGAACCTTTGTATAGATATGTATGAAACTATCCAGTAGTTCTTTACCATCTTTGGGGACAAACCATACGGAACCCTGAGCCATGATATAAGGGATACCATTGATATCCCGTATCATTTTAAACCATGCTTCCTTTAGATATCGTTCAGTATAACAGCTTTTCAAATCAGAAAAAATCCTATCCAGCTCATCTGTTTTTTCATCTGTCTGCTCTTTGATATTTAACTCATTGCTTTTGAAGAGGTCTGTTCTACTTATTGTCTCATCAGTTTTGCTAAGCTCAAAAAGAGCCATTTTTTCAGGTTCCTTCTGAGTCTTCTCAACATATATCTCCAAAAGCTTTTTGATATCATCAGGGCAGTCATTGATTACATTACCAGATGACTGATACTGTATCTTACGGGACAACTGACGTACATCCCCTGGTAGTACATCTATGAAATATTCAACATTGAAATCCACAGATATACCACTCTGAGGGTCAACGAAACGTTCAGTGGTTTTTTCTACCAGCTGACGAACTGCTGCTTGGAAAGCATTTTGAGCTCTAGGTGTTCCTGGTCTTAGTTCCTCTGGGAAACCTAGTTCGTCGAAGAGGCCGTCAAGTTCTTCCACAGGTATCCTTACACGTTCATGTACGATACCTACCAGGTAACCAAGTTTAGCACTCTCTGGTACATTATCATCCATCACTATTCCATAATTGGTCATACCTCATCTTCTGCTCCCAATATCCTTTTTACAACAGGGAAACGGTACCCTTTTTCGGTTTTCTCAAAAAAGGATATTTCTGCTCTAAAGCTACCATTGTTACCAATCAGCTCTAAAGCTTTCTCAGCTCTTGGCCCTGGGAGGTTTATACGGCCACCATCATCTGTGATACATACTACACCGGCACGATGCCCGTCACGATTGTATTCCTCAAGTTCAACAACTTTTACAGTTGCCTCCTGAACAAACCGTTTCTTCCTCCAAGAACCCGTTCTTTTTCCTTCCTCATATACACTGTTGATATCCTTGATTACTACTCCTTCAATATAATCCTGGTCTTTCAAGATTTCGTCAGGTGTCTTATAATAGTTTACAAGGTGTATCATATTACTAGGACGTAGCTGTTGCTCCAACATTTTTTTACGGTCAAGTAGTTTATCAAATGCTATGCTTTCACCGTTTACGCTTAGCATATCAAAAGCCATAAAAGTTACAGGATATTTCTTAGCCATCATCTGTACTTTACGACGGTTGCTACATTGCCTATGCTGGATATATTTAATATTAGAGAACCCATTTTCAAAGACACAGATTTCTCCATCATATATACCAGGTTTCTGTTTAGCCAACTCTTTCGTTAGCTGTGGATACCTATAATTCATAACATTAGGGCTCTCTGAATGATGTATCTCTACATGCTCTTTGGAAATAATAATGATGGCGCGGACGCCATCATATTTCCGTTCATATATCAAATCAGATTCTATAGGTATCTCCTCTGCCTGTTTACAGTCCATTGGTATAATCATGAATCCACCCGCTCTATAACCTTAAACCGGTCCTCACCTTCTATCAACGCTAGATTTGTGCCATCATCCCAGTTCACCTCAATAATATACTGTTCTGATACCTTAGTCGTAGAGATATTTGTGACACGCCCTTTAAAACCAGGTTTTAGATAGCTGTCTGTTGTTTCTAGTAGTTCGATACGGTCTCCTATTTTTACCATGTTTCCTCCTCAATTTTTTTCTCATGCTCATCTACCCTAACTTCAAACATTGATAAAATTGCTTCATCTGGTATATCCCAACATTCATTGTTAAGTGTTTTATCCATTGTTAAAAAATTTATTATGTCATTTGTACATTCTTGTTTCGTTGGCATATTTCTACCACTATGAAAATATTGGCTGTTCTGTAAATCATATGCACTAAACAAAATTATCAACCCCTTATGCATCTAGGAAAGAACATTCAACTTTTGCTTTAACTACTTCTTTTTTGGGTTGTATCTTTATCTCTTTACCTGCTTTTACAGTCTCTATAAACTCATCATATACCTGTACAGTTAAATCCTCGCTGTATTTTACAAGAGTCTCATATACAGGGTTTTTGAGTTTATCAAGATTCAACTGTTTAGGCTCCCGTATCAAATCACCTGCTCGTAGTTCCATCATCAAAAGTTTACCTGACTGTGGAACAATTAAGCCAGTGCGTTCTTTCTGTGACATACCAAAAGTAGCAAGAAGAGCCTTCTGGTTACGTATCAGATATTGATGTATTTTTTTGACAACAGGTGAATATTTGTTATCATTGTTAGAGATTTCATGATGCTTCTCAACAAATTCAAGATTAACCAAAACTGAGTTAAGAGGTAACTCTTTTTCTATACGTATCACTGGTTCCACTTTTGAAGCAGTGAACTGTTTCTCAGCTTCAGCTAAAAACACTACATCATTTATCTCATCTTTTTTATATCTGAGCTCCCCACGGCTAAACGTCTTACTACATTTAGGGCATTCATATTTCTGTGATACCTGTCCTTTACACTCATTACATACTAGATGTATCTCGCTTTTAAACGGATAATCTGTGCTCTTGTCGACACTCACAGGGATTGAGATAAACCCCTGTGGATGTGTCCATTGAAAAGTTCCTTTCAATTGAATACCTCCTCTAAACGTTTTCTGATATGACCGGTAGCTGTATTAACCTGCCATCCATATCGGTAGGTGTCCACAAGCCATATCAAATCAATTACTAAAGACTTAACGTCCTTGTTTTCCTCATATCTCTCAAAAATATAGTCTACATTATCTGTTATTACGCCCATTCTAGATTTTCACTTTAGGCATAAATGGTTTCACGTCTTCCCTGCTGATTTCACCGAAGAGTAGAGTATGTCTCCAGTCATCATATTGTTTCTTTATATCCTTCAAAGCTTTTTCATATTTCTTTTTGATGTTTTTAGCTTTCTGATTCAGGATTCGCTCTACTTTCATCTGCAAACCTGAGCCTATGTTTACCCTTGTACTGATATTCCCCAGGTTTTCACCCCAACCAGAATAAGCATCCACGCTTATGTCAAATAAATCTGATACCTTCAAAGTATTAACATTGGGTACCAACATATTCACTTTTTTATTGTTTATCATCTCTTTCAATGGGTCTGCTTCGTTTCTCTTAAAACGTTGCCTTACATCATCCATTGCTTTATTATATTCGACCTCAGCGTTACGTACAAGCTCATCAAAAATCCATTTAGGTATACTACTACATTCTTTCTTCATTTGTTTTTTAGCCATATTTTTTATTCCTCCTTTCCAGAGTTTCTCATAACGGCATACTCATAAAGCTCAGGCCAATCCTGTCTTAGACGGTTGACCCAAAGCGTATTTAAATGCCCGTTCTTAATGTCTTTAATAGCAAAACCATATGCTATTTTCTCATCATCTGATATATCCTCAATATTCATAGGCGTCTTCAAAACGTAGCCCCCTATGATTCCCTACAAAATCTCTAAGATCATTTTCAATCTTTGAAATTTCTTTCTCAGATGGTTTTTCTAAATCCTCAAATATTAGAACCCATGCAAGTTTGGATTTCATATTGTCCTCTCCCTGTGTTTAAACTTTGGGTATAAAACCGCATCCTTCATAATCAGATGGTTTTTTACCATTCTCACGTAGTTTCTGTTTTATTACATCCTCTTTAGATGAGCATTCCAGACATATTGTGTCCTCGTTGAACCAGGACATAATCCTAGCTGTCAGCTGACCACTGCAACGGTCACATTTTGTTTTATTGAAGAAACCCATCTGTTCCACTTCTCTAATATTCATATTAGAAACTCCTCAAATCTCACTCTCTCATTCTCTATATCAGCTATTGTCTTGGTGAAACTAGGTTCATCAAAAGTGGTCATAGCAGCGTTTTTGATACGCTCAGAGGTTATCTTAGGTCTTGAATAGAAATGTTTTTTAACTGTATGCTCACTCATCAGAGTATTATATGTCTCACGTAGACTTTGCAGACCACGTTGTACCTTCATAAGGTTATCCGTAGCTTGTCTCTCTTTCGCTGATGTATTCTGTATGGTTTCTTCTAGGTCTTCTGAGCCAAAGCTAAAGCTGTCCATGAAAAGACCGATGTCAGTAGAGAAACAGGGCTCATTTCCTAATTCTAGACCTACCCTACGAGTAGCTTTTTCTAAGAATACTGAAGAAAAAGCTGACCCGATTATCAGGGCTAAGAAGAACACCGGGAATATTACCACTGCGGCTATACCTGCTATTATGACGACGAGTACCATCATCATAATCAGCAATGCAAAAAACAATCCAAATATTCCTCCGCCGAATATATCCCTCAACATTCTGAACATTTTTCATCTACCTCCATCTTGCTTATATTCCTACGATACAGTCTTAGAACCCGTAGAAACTCTTTCCGTGTGTTTTCGTATTGTTTCTGAAGTTTCTTTATTTTGGAGTTATGCTGATATCTGATAGAATCTAACTGTCTACTAACAGTTTTACTTCGTATGATACAGATTGTGTATCCTACTACATATAGGATAACTGTGCCGAAGAAGAGCCCTATGAGCCCTCCGACGACAAATTGTATAAGGAGACCGAAAAAATCTATCATGGCAACCTCTCATGTATCCACATATCCTCAAGACACCAGCCTAAAGGATTATCTCGGCTTATCTCTTCACCTAAATGTTCCCCTAGCTCATCATATGCTCTAACTTCTAGCTGGGAATCAGTTTCTCCAAAATGTTCAGGTACCAACACATATATATTTTCGCTGGTACCATAGTTTTTGAAAGAAGCCTCCCAGACCATTTTAACTGTGTTTTTCATTTTTTCCTCCTATATCATCTGAGACCTTTTGAAATCAGATGAAATCTCAGCTTCTTCAAATACATCCATTAAACGTTTATCATTAGTGAAACGTTTAGCTTGGTCTTCTGTCTGCTTCTGAGATTTACGATTCTCAGTTGCCGAAATATTGAATGTATTATATGTCTCAATGATATCATCCATAGTAATAGGTGCTACTTTCTTTTTCTGGATAGCGTCATTCATCTTAGTCTTAGCTGTTCTTACTATTAGCTGTTCAAGATCGCTACCAGCCCACATCTCAGTTTTTTTAGCGATTTCCTCCCATTTGATATCATCAGCCAATGGGAGTTTCCTTTTAACAGTTGCATGAATCTTCAAAATCTCGACTCTTGCATCTTTATCAGGATAAGGCACTGGGACAACGCTATCTATACGACCTGTACGACGCATAGCTGGGTCTATATTTTCAACTAGGTTGGTATTAGCAGCGAAAAACCATTCACGGTTCTCATCACCAAGTTTTTCAAGTAACATCGAAAACACTTGTTGTTGAACTTGACCACCGCCACTGGTATCACTCTGACCAGAGCGTTTAGCATAACGGGTATCAAGCTCATCAGCGAATACTATACATGGAGCCATAGCATCAGCATAACGGAAGAAACGCCGCATGCCTTTCTCTGACTCCCCAACCCATTTGCTCATAAGTTTATCAGGTTGCATAGTCAACATGGTCATATTGGTCTCCTTAGTCAATGCTTTCTGGATAAGTGTCTTACCTGTACCAGGTGGTCCAAACAACAACAGACCCCTTGGTTGTTTGATATCATATTCTTTTGCATATTCAGGGTTCCTCAAAGGTAGTACTATCTCATGCATCAACCGTTCTTTCAACGCTTTGTATCCACCTATAGCCTCGAAACCATATTTAGATGGCTGCACAACTTCAACGATTGGGTCTCTAGCAATAAGATCCACTTTTAGTTTAGCCAATAGACCTAAATCCATCTTATGGTTATTACGGATAGCTATCTCAGCGATTATTGCATCTATCTGGTCACGGTTTAAACCAGCAAGAGCTGTTATCGCTGACTGCATAGTATCCTCATTCATCTTCTGGAATGCCCCACCTTTTTTTGCTTCCTCTAAATCCAGTTTTCTTTCATCTCTAGTGGATTTAGGCGGTGTAACAATCTTACAATGAGACCATACAGCCTGTGGTAGAATAGTTCTATCCTCTAAGAATATGATGACTGTCGAACCAGCTTTCATTATCCTCTGGTTAGTAGCCCAGCTTAGGAAGATATTGTTTAGAGTCAGATTTGACTCCAACAAGTTTTTTACCACTACCACAGCTGAGCCTTCCTCAAGTTTTTCTGATACCTGGTTGAGGAGATATTGCATATCCCCCCCAGCATCTCGCACATTAGCTAGTTCTCTCTCTGTGAAACCATTGTCTACTACTGGTACTATTTCTTTGAAACCTTCCCAGTTCTCAAGTGTATACCAGTTTTCTTTCCCGTTAAGGTTTGAGAGGATAGGCCTCTTCTCCATAAGAGCCCTACTCCTCCGTATGTCATCTGTTTCAACGATTATAACAGCTGATGCCAAAACCTTACGATAGAGCTGGAGTTCCTTAATCCAATCCATCGTGGATTACTCCGATTCTATACGTGGGGCGATAAGGAAGATTACTTTACCATTGCCATCTGCAAAACTATACTCAGCTTTAACTGGGTTGTCCTCTGCAAGGTTCAATGTAATCTCACTAGCGTTACCCTTCAACAATGCATTTAAATAGTCAAGGCTAAAAATACTTCTATAAACCCCTTTGGTCTCAAGAACTGGTAGGTCTTCTTTTGATAGGACCATATTGACGGTATCTACATCGCCCTCAGCTGAGAACTCAAGTTGCTCTTTTGATACAGAGATAACCATATGGTCTGATAGAGAACCTGATGCTTTTATTGCTTTAGAAAGCTCTTTAGCAGGTACCACAACCTTTGCTGGTAATAACAACTTAGGTATCTTTGGGTCAGGTACACCAGCAGTATCTAGAAGAGCCATCTTACGAGTAAGGTTACCGACTTGTACTACCAACCTGCTAGATTCATCATCGTAATCTATCGTTAACATATCAGAACTTGTTGATACCTTCAACAATTCAGTTAGTTTATCCAAATCGATAGCTAACTCAAACTCAGATGCATGATATTCCTCAAATGCTTCTTTTCCGATATCCATCTGTACCATAGCTACATGGGAGGGATCTACAACAACTGTAGATATACCTTTCTCATTTACTTTTAGTTTCATCTCATTGACTATAGTACTACATATATTTGATATCTCTTTTATTATCTTAGCACTAGCAACAATATGTAGACCCATCTCCTTAGAAGCCACCTTTTTTTCTTCTTTAGCCTCTTCTTTGGGTTCCTCTTCTTTTTCCTCAACTTTTGTTTCCTCTTTAGGCTGTTCCTCTTTAGCTGGTTCAGCCTTTACTGGTTCATCTTTTATTTCTCCTTCAAACTCTATTTCTCCTTCTATTTTTAGTTCTTCTTCAGGCATTTTAATATCCTCCTTCTTCTCTATTGTCTCTACATTCTTCTTTGTATTTACAAACAGCACATATCTTATCATTAGATATATACTGTCCGAAACAATCAGGTAACGTTTCAGAT
>Ga0272441_10001945_pt1 | contig 43220 bp, 51 predicted proteins | sample SSMProp6N_FD_193582 | JGI IMG/M metagenome (GOLD analysis project Ga0272441, IMG submission 193582) | Marine sediment archaeal communities from Little Sippewissett salt marsh, Falmouth, MA, United States - SSM-Prop-6N | ecosystem: Environmental > Aquatic > Marine > Wetlands > Sediment ...
CGGTATCTCTGATTCACGGTGCATTCAGAAATGTACTGTGTTCACCTGTGATAAAGGAATTGAATGGCCCTTCTGCATGGTGAAATGAGGCAGTAAATGACGCGTAAAAACGTATGCTGTCGATGGGCATAAGGCGCCAAAGTTCCTATCCCGCACGATTTCTTTATATACTCGCAGGGTGATTCTATGGTATGAAGAATGAACGCTTCCACGTTTTACCACAGGATTATCGTAAGTACGAGACCCGAAGTATTGATAAAGCACTGGACCGGGGGACCATCAATCCGGAGGATGCAAACCTGATTCGTGAGTTTGCAGCTGAGACCACGATCACAAACAATCTGTCACCCGTGAGACGGTACAAACTGGTATCAAACCTTCTTACTTCATGTCGGTATTTACCATCCGTCAAAGATATGACATATGGATCTGTGTTGGACGGTCTGGATGCATTACGGAACGGAAGGAAGGAGAACGGGGACCCGTATGCACAAAACACCCGAGCGGATTTAATCCGGTTCAGCAAACGGTATCTTCTGTGGTTATCTGAGAACGGACACATTGAGATCCCGAAAGACAAGCTGAAGAAGATTAAGCAGCCGGCATACAACCACCTGACAAAGAACGAAGATGATATTCTTTCTGAAGAAGAGGTCCGCCGGATTATTGACGCGGCAAGGACGGCACGGTATAAGGCCATAATTGGTGTGATGTATGAAGGTGGTATGCGGTCTTCTGAGGTTGCTTCCCTGCAATGGCAGGATGTTACTTTCTATGAGTGGGGTGCACGAATCCGGACCGATGGGAAGACCGGGAAACCCCGGAGTATTCCAATCATTACATACCGTGATTATCTGGCAGCATGGAAGGCCGAATACCCCAGAGATGCAACCGGAGAAAACTTTGTATTTCTCAACATGCACGGAAAGCCATTACAATACCGTGGTGTGGTTAAGTCCATTCAAAAATTTGCAAAGGCAGCCGGCATAAAGAAGAAAGTGACGCTTCACACGTTCCGGCACTCCAGGGTTACCCATGCCCTGCGTGGAGGCATGCAAGAAACAATATGTAAGAAGGTATTTTGGGGGAATGAGACAACGAGCATGATCTCCACTTACAGCCATTTGGTTGATGCTGATACCGACCGGGCATTTGCTAAACTGGCAGGGGTAGAACTTCCCGATGATGAACCAATAAGTGAAGCACTGATGCCGATACAGTGTCCCCGATGCATGCATGTGAATCCACCAGGGAGTAAATATTGCGGGAAGTGTGGATTACCACTCACCGAGGAAGCACAGAACACCTATGAGTGTGCTATTGCAGCCGTAGAAGAGGTTATGGCCAAACCCGGAGGCCCGGAGGTTATCTTTGAGGCAATGGCACGGATGCGGGATAAATCAGATTAATCATTCTTTTTTCTTGAAGAACCGTATTTGCGGTAATATGCCTTCCTGCATGCATCCTTCCCGCACGTTTTTTTATCTGCTCTTCCTGTTATGGAATCACCGCAGATAGGGCATATCCTTTCTTCCTGTGTGGAAATTTTATTTTTTTTGGCTTTAACCTTTCTCAATTTGATGAAGTGTTTTTTCTTACAGGTAGGGCAGCAATATTTCTGTGAATTTTTCTCTGAATTTTTAAGCGTATTGAATGTTCTTCCACAATGTTCGCATGTTTTTTTATAGGTTCTTTGAGGAAGGAAGTATTCCGTATTGTAAATTTCTAACGGTTTTTTACCTAATTTGCCATCAATTTCTTTGAGAATTATTTTATCCTTGTTAAACAGTATTCCGCGATTTTCGCTATTTAATACCAAATTCCATGAATTTGTTTTTTCTTTGGCGGATTCATAGACAGCTTTTGTTACAGCTACAGAATGGTTCCATGCTTCATCACTGAAATTGTTTGAAAAAAGATAGCAAAACTGATTAAAATACCAAAATCCTGAATAAATCATTATTTGCTCTTCGTTAGAGATCTTCCGAACCTCAAGTTTAAAAGCTTCTTCGTTAAGATGTTTTGTATACTCGATTTCTGATTTGATTTCAGCCTCAATTTGGGAGATATTCATTTTAAAATACTCTTTTATTCCAAATGAATCTGTAAATTGTATGTCTTCTTCCAGTGGTAAAGGCTCAATTTCACCGTTTATAGAATGTTGGTCGATGTGTGAAAACAAGAACATGAGGCGAAAGTATGAACTATACAGATTTCTTCCAATAACATACAGTTTTGGATTAACCTGATACATTGAATTGTTATATGTCGCATGTCCCATTTAGATGTTTCGGCAGAATCCTATTTTAACCTACTATATGAGATTCTATGCACTATTCAATTCTATGCAAACACTAATTGAAAACGGTGGAGTCGTGTATAAACACACGAGCGTATCTTTACCTTATGAACTTCACAAAAACGCAAAAAAGCACGGAATAAACATGTCAGCCCTTTTACGGGATGCCATTACAGAAGAACTCCAGGCACGGGGGATTGAAATGCAGCAAACACCCATATCCCCCGAAACCGGGACCCCGACCACCGGAACGAACGCTTCCACACATCCAATTGCACGGAGGAACCGGGATGAATAATTGTTCTTCTTCTTCAGCAAAACCTTTTACGGTAGATGCAGAGACGTTGGAACAACTTCCACCACTGTACCGTGAAATTGCCAATATCCTTATTGAACGTGGTGAATGGGTGCTTATCAAACCAGTGCAGGAGCTGGAGGCGTGAACCATGCCGATGAAAGCAGGCCGAGCCATCCGGGTATTCAGTGGTTATACTGAATTTTGGATAAATAGCCGGTGTTATACCCTCACAAAGAAAGCCGGTTCTGATTTATGCCGGTATGGGTGGACCGTTCTCCTTCCCCCGGAGGGAACGATCCGACCGGAACGGGAAGGGATATTTGAGATAGTCCTTCCGGAAGGGGTGTTCTTTGCATATGCAAACCACCTGCGGCGGACCATCGACCCGAAGGGAGGGCGGAACTTTGCCCACATCTATGAAAAATCCGTCACCCCCTGTCAGGAGGTCTGAGTGATGGTATGCAGATGTCAAATACCCAGCCGTGCAGGTGACCCCGGACCATACCCTTGTTTCAGTGATGCCACGGTATGTGGTTCCTTCCATTGTTGCGGTGATGTGTGCCGAATCAGGTTACACAGAGCAGAGAGGGAGCGCAATAGCCATCCGTATTTTTATGAACGGTTCGGGAGGCATAGCTAATGTCATCCTTTGATAACATCCCCGTAGAACTGCGAGAGATGGATCAATGGGTTGTCTGGGAGATGCGACCACCAGCGAAAGAAGGTGATAACCCAAGAAAGGTTCTCATTGATCCTAAAACTGGGTGGGAGGCCAAGTCAACAGAACCGGCCACATGGGATAGTTACGAAAATGTAATCCAAGCCTACCAGACGAGAAGGTATGCAGGCATTGGGTTTGTGTTCACTGAATCCGATCCATATGTCGGTGTGGACTATGATCATGTCCGGGAGAACGGGGAATGGGAAGCCGGATACCTTGAAGAGATCCTTTCCTTCGGAAGTTATGCAGAACTATCTCCTTCCGGGACCGGGGCGCATGTCATCACCAAAGGGAAAAAACCCGGTTCACGATGCAGGAGCGGACCGCGTGAGATGTACGAGAGAGCACGGTACTTCACCTTCACCGGGAACCTGATTGAAGGCGCATGCCCGGAAATCCGACAGGCACAGGAGGCCATAAACACAGTTTACCAGATTATTGATCCAAACTATCAGGAGAACTGCAACCAACCCAGCCAGGCAGAGGGACCTGCACCACATGTGCAGCAGGAGAGGTCAACCACCACCGACTATGAGATCATCCGGAAGGCCGAATCAGCCAGGAACGGGGATAAATTCAGCCATCTTATGCGGGGTGATTGGTCCGGGTATCAGTCACAGAGTGAGGCAGATAGCGCTTTGTGTTGTATGTTGGCATTCTATACCCGCGACATTCCACAGATTGACCGGATATTCAGAATGTCAGGTTTGGACCGTTCAAAGTGGATGGAAAAACGCGGTGCCCTTACCTATGGTGAATTGACAATCCAGAATGCATTATCAACCGTAAAAGAGCAAAGCAGCCGCTCAACGGTTAAGAACTTCCGGCAACCAGTGACAACCCAGTCGGAGAGGAGAGAAGGGAGCACTTCTTCAGAACCCAACTCTTTATCTTTCATTGATGAGAACGGGAAGCCAAATTTCATTCGAATAGGGCGGCACCTTCAGGAAAAATATCAAACCGTTACCCACGAACGGACCACATACCTGTATGACATCAATACCGGGTTATATTGTAGGGATAACGGAGAAATAGAATCAGAAACGCAGATTATTCTTGAAGAAGCCGATTACAGCAAATCACTCACGCAGGTAAAAAGAGAAGTCGTTTCATATGTCAGAGATCACAACATCGTGAAAGAATACCCTTTCAACAACTACCAGGGGATACCGGTACAAAATGGTGTGCTGAAGATCAATTTTGACACTGAAGCAGTAGAGATCCTACCGTATTCACCGGACATGTTCTTCACCTATCAACTACCCGTAACCTATGACCCTGAAGCAGACTCACATGAGATTGATGGAGTCATCCGTCAATGGGTGGAACCTGAAGATGTGGATACCATGTATCAGATCCCAGCCCAGGCGATACTGCACCAGTGGAGCAGAGAGAAGCCATACAAGAAGTGCTATATCCTCCAGGGTGACGGAAATGCAGGGAAGACCACATACATTGAACTGCTCCACAATACCTTTGGTGAAAGAAATTGTGCATGTGTCGCTCTGCAACGTATGGGAACGGACCGGTTCTTCATGGCACCCCTTGAAGGTAAACTCTTCAACCTGTATGATGAGCTGGCAGACATGCCTGTCAACAACACAGAAGCTTTGAAAGAGTTAACCGGAGGGTTCTACCACAGTATTGAAAGAAAAGGAAGGGATTCATATGAAGGGCGTATTTTTGCCGTGCATGTCTTCTCATGTAACAAACCACCGAATGTGGATAAGCGGTATCAGGATGATAGCGCATTCTGGGAACGGTGGGAGTATGTGACCTTTCCAAGAACCTTCCCGAAAGATCCCACATTCAACGAACGGTATTATACCCCGGAAAACATATCCGGTTTCTTCAATGCAGTGTTAAAAAATGTTATTGACATCAGGAAGAGGGGTGCTCTTCTTACGGAGTCATCAGCATTTGAAACGCGCGAACGATGGAACTACAACAGCGATCCACTTTTCCGTTTCCTTGAAGAGAATCTGGAGAAAGACCAGAACGGAGCCATACCAAAAGAGGTTCTTCATGCGGCGTACCTTTCCTTTTGCCGGCATGAGAATGTCGAGGCCACAAAAATTATCAAAGCACCCAATACTTTTGGACAAAAGATGTTCTCTTATGGTGCCGCAGATTCACGACCTCGGCAAGGAAGGGACCGAGTCCAAAGCTATACCGGGTTTCGGTGGATGCGTACTTCACGATACCAGCCAGAGGGAACCGACCAGGCAGCACTCACTAAAGCACACCAGCCAGTATGATCTCCCCCTCCCCCTTCACCTTCTGCTCACAGTATGATTTTTTTAGCAAATCGTATGCAGGTGGTCAGGGTGGTCAGGGTATTTTCTATATCTTAACGCGTAAAAAAAGTACAGTACATATACGTACTAAGGAGTTGTGACTTACCCTGACCACCCCGACCACCTCTATTGTGAACCCAGCCGGACCCGACAGGGAGATCATGCCACCACCACACAAGTACCCCCACATTGTCATGCAGCCAGCTAATATGTCAGGCAGACTTGACATATTCAGAACCAAGCCATTCTATGTCAAGCAGAACTGACATAATCCAGCCCTCCACGAAAGAAAATCAAAATCGAAAACCTTCACTCCCTAATGTAAACTGTTTGTGGCGTGCGTGTTGTCGTCGTCGTTTTTCTCATGGGGCATGGGTGCCCCTGCCAGAGAAAGAAAATCAAATCGAAAACTTTCATTCCCTAATATAAATTGCATATGCGGGCGCGGTCGCCACCACCACCCATTAACAAGGCAGGCCCACCCTTCCGAAAGAAAATCAAAATCGAAAGCCTATCTGTACCTATTATGTAATGTGACGGGAACGCGCTTGTTGTTGTTATCATCGTTTTTTGCAGCACCTACCGCCAGAAGCGGCATTGTCGCACGATACCAATTGGTATATCAAATGTTATTCCAAGTGTTCAAAAATATATATTCCAAAAATAATCTATATACTTTTTAAAACGAGTATATGTTTTTGGCGGAATGCATGCCTTTTTAATTAATAAATTGGACATATTGGTAAACTTTGTCACATATTTGGACAAATAGGGATAAATTTATTATATTGTGGTGCAATTCAGATAGTTAGGGGTGAATGCTTTATGATTCGTAATCTCGTTACGGTTGGCGTGCTGATCGGCGTGCTCGTGGCTGTGTTTGCGATTATTCCACTTCTGGGTGATCAGATCGATCAGTCTGTGGAATATTCCGACAACTCGACATGGGATCCGGCCAACAATTCCGACATGACCAGTGGCCAGGACATCTGGGCAACGTCCAGTGGTCTGATCTCCCTTGTGGTTGTGATTGGTCTGCTTGCGCTTGTCATTGGAACACTGCTTGTTATGGGCGGGAGGTACCAGTGATGGCACCAGGATTCTACATCCTAAATTCTGATGGTCGTATCGTTGCAACACACCGCAGCCCAAAGGCAGCCGTGAAGCATCGTGCGGACCTTGAGGGACGAAGCCAGGAAAAATATTCCATATCTACGTCCCCCCTTTATCGCCGGGGCGGGTAATCACCCCAAATCCTTACCTTAACTCCTGTGGTGTGCGGGAGAGATCCTACATGCCCCCGCTCCCTTCACCCCCGAAGCATTCCCCCGCCAAAAGTCAGGACATCGCTAACACTTCCAATTGTTGAACACCTCATAACACACCTCAATCTTTGAGATCACTATGGCAGGCACCAAAGCACAACGGAGTAAGAAGGGCCGGAAGAACTATGGCCGGAACTATTCCAGGGGCCGGACCGGGGAAGCCAGGACCGCCGCAGCACTCCGCAGGGAGGGGTACAGCGTGAAGGTCACCAAAGGTTCACGCGGTCCCGCCGATGTGATCGCCAGGAAAGGGAGCCAGACCCGAAAGATCCAGGTGAAGCGATTTACCAGCCGTGCATTCAGTACCAAAGCAGCCGCCCGGAACCGGGTAACGGGTGCGCCCTACAATGTGCCGAGTGGCAGGGAGGTATGGGTATATGATGCGAACGGCAAGGTATGGAAATTCCGAACCTAAAAATTAACCGCTTATTTGTGCTTTAATTCTGATATAACGTAAAATGCAAAGGGTATATTGCGCCGTATTTCATCGCTAAAAATCACAGGATGATTACCCTTACCCATCCTGCAAAACGGCAACCACGCGCCGATATGAAGATCGTTTTTTCTGGGGTTTGCTATCAAATTGAGAAATACTGATAGGTACTGATATTTCAGTCATTCAGAAACACCCCGCACCCAGGACACCACCAGCCAATAGGAAGAACCCGCTGTTTTCCATCTTCCCCAGCCGGGCGGACATAGGCCCGGAGCATGCTTCCATAGGTGCAGTGTGGATTAGGGCATTTGGGTGTTTTACAGCGTGCCATAGGATACTATTTTTAAATGGAGCGCATATTAATATTTTATCCGCGCGTGGTGTGAAAATAACTGCAAAACGGGTAGCTTTTTGAAAGCGGGATAAGAAAATTGGTTTTTTATGCTGTCGATGGGATCCGAACCCACGACCTCCAGATGTCTCAGATAAAGCGCTCCGAAATTGCTCAAACCCTATGAGTCTGGCGCCCTAACCAACTAGGCCACGACAGCATATAATCGCACATACAATGTGCACAATAAGAATGCTGGATATCGTATTAAATCTTCTGATATTGATTTTGTATCCTGTTGCGGGTGAGATATCCGATGAAGGTTCGTTGCCCTGCCCCCCTTTTCCAGGGGGCGTTTTCCGGCGGTTTCTTCCCTCCCATTTTGGCCAATTATCCCGCGTGTATCACTAAAACAATATGCAACTGTCAGAACGTGGGGATACGCGTGGAAATGATTCGTCTGGGAAAAAATGGTGGTAAGAAAATTCGTGCGAGCAGGGGAGTCTCCTCACTCCTGCCTTACTCTGCTCTCTTCTGCGTCTGTGAGATATACACACTGACGGCAGCGGATATCGCTGCTGCCTCCTTGCCATGGCGCAGCGAGTCTGCGAGCGTCTGCATGCGTGTCTCCTCTTCGCGGAGATATCTGCCGAGGTTCTCCTTCACATGCTCTTCCTGCAGGAAGTGAGTGTGGGTGTCGCCCGCGATGAAGTGACGGTTGTTCATGATCGCATGGTGAAGCGGCAGGGTGGTCTTCACCCCGATGATTACATACTCAAAGATGGCCCGGCGCATGCGTTCGATGGACTCTGTCCTCGTCGAACCCCATCCGCAGAGCTTTGAGATCATCGAGTCGTACATCGGCGGAATGGAGTAGCCCATATGGATGCCGGAATCCACCCGGATACCGGGTCCTCCCGGAGAGCGGTAGCGCACGATCTTGCCGGGGTCTGCCTGGAAGTTGTTCAGGGGGTCCTCTGCATTGATCCGGCACTCGATCGCATGTCCGTTCAGTTTGATGTCATCCTGGGTAAAAGCGAGTTTCTCGCCTGCCGCAATCGCAATCTGCTGGCGGACCAGATCAATGCCGGTCACCATCTCGGTCACGGTATGTTCGACCTGCAGACGGGTGTTCATCTCCATGAAGTAATAGTCCCCGTCTGCATAGAGGAACTCCACCGTGCCTGCATTATAGTATCCCGACGCCTCGGTCACCTTCAGCGCAGACGCTGCCATCCGTTCCCTCAGTTCATCGGTCATAATGGGGCAGGGGGCCTCCTCCACCAGTTTCTGGTGACGGCGCTGGATGGAGCACTCACGATCATACAGGTGCACCCGGTTGCCGTGCTTGTCAGCGAGCACCTGAAACTCGATGTGGCGTGGTTTGACCAGGTACTTCTCGATGAAGACCGTCGAGTCGCCGAATGCAGATGCCGCAATGCGCATCCCCTTCTCGATTGCCTCCTCAAGGCCCGCCTCGTCCTCCACGATCTGCATCCCGATACCGCCACCGCCTGCAGACGCCTTCACGATCACCGGGTAGCCAATATCTGCCGAGATCGTCTTTGCTTCCTCAAGGGATGTCACTCCGTCCGGGGTATAGGGGAGAACCGGCACGCCCGCTTCTTCCATCATGTGCTTGGAGCCCAGTTTTGATCCCAGCACCTCGATGGACTTTGATGACGGGCCGATAAACGTCAGACCTTCCTCCTCGCACCGGCGGGCAAACACACTGTTTTCCGCAAGGAACCCGTATCCCGGATGAATCGCTTCCGAACCGCTCTTCTTTGCAATGTCGATGATGCGATCCTGGTTCAGGTAACTCTTCGACGGGTGTGCTTCACCCACCAGAAACGCCTCGTCTGCATACTTCGCGTGGAGGGAATGTTTGTCCGGTTCAGAATAGATGGCAACCGTATCAATTCCCATCTCGCGGCAGGCACGCATCACACGGATGGCAATCTCTCCGCGATTTGCGACAAGCACTCTCTCGAAATACGTCATTCAATCACCAGCAGGACATCCCCGTTCTGTACGGCGTCACCCGCATCCACGAAGATGCTCGTCACCTTGCCGTCCGCAGGAGATACGATGGGGTTTTCCATCTTCATTGCCTCAAGGACTACAAGGGTGTCTCCCTTCTTCACTTCTGCACCGATTCTGGTCTCAATCTTCAGGACCATGCCCTGAATGTTGGACGTGACGCCACCTTTGATTGCGGTCCGGGGGATCTGTTTTGCACCGCTCGGTGCACCGGCACCGATCTCCCCGCCGTCAACCGAGAGAATACGCACTGCAAAGATCTCGCCGTCCACCTCAACGTCCATGGAACTGGGAACCGTTCCCACGGGTGTTGCACTGGCATCCACTTTGCGGGGGATTACCTCGGCTGTTCGTTCCCCACGGAGGAAAGACGGAGCAATTGCCGGGTAGAGAATGTAGGTGAGGATATCCTCGTCCTTCGTGACAATCCCTTCTTCACGTGCCTCTGCTGCCATTCTCTCATAGGCAGGTTCGAGGAGATCTCCCGGCCGTCCGGTGAAGGGTTCCTCATCACCGATGATCAGGGTCTGTATCTCCTTTGCGATAGGGCCGGGTGGTTTTCCATAGAGACCGAGGACATAATCCTTGACCTCTTTTGTTACATTCGAGTAGCGATCCCCGCCCATCAGGACATTGAGCACCGCCTGCGTGCCCACGATCTGGCTGGTGGGGGTGACGAGTGGCGGATACCCGAGGTCTTCACGTACCCGGGGGATCTCCTTGTGGACTTCCTCAATCCGGTCGAGGGCATCCTGTTCCTTGAGCTGGGATACCAGGTTTGAGATCATGCCGCCCGGGAGCTGATAGATGAGCACATCACTGTCAACCCGTTCAGATATGGGGTTGACGAGTGTCCCGTACTTCTCCTTTACTGCAAGACAGATGTCACGTACGGGCCGGAGTTTCATCAGGTCAATGCCGGTGTCGCGTTCTGTCCCGATGAGACTTGCAACAATGCTCTCCGTCGGGGGCTGGGAGGTGCCCATCGAAAACGGAGACATTGCGGTGTCCAGTATATCCACGCCTGCTTCAATTGCTGCCTGATAACTCATCGGTGAGATGCCGCTTGTAGAATGGCTGTGCAGGTTGACCGGGATGTCAATCTCCCGTTTTATGCCGGTGATGAGCTCTCGCGTCTCTTCCGGCATAATCAGACCTGCCATGTCCTTTATGCAGATGGAATCACATTCATGCGCATAGAGGTCCTTTGCCATCTCGATGAAGCCTGCTGTTGAGTGCACCGGGCTGGTGGTATATGATATTGTGCCCTGGAGGTGTGCACCGATATTTTTGACTTCCTCCATCGATTTTTTCATATTGCGGATATCATTGAGCGCATCAAAGACGCGGAAGATCTCAACGCCGTTTCTCCCGGCAGCTTCAATGAATTTTACGACGACATCGTCGGGGTAGTGGCGGTATCCGACGAGGTTCTGGCCACGCAGAAGCATCTGTACCGGCGTGTTCGGAAGTGCATCATGTAAGGTGCGCAGGCGCTGCCACGGGTCATCATTGAGAAATCGTATCGCGCTGTCAAATGTCGCGCCTCCCCATGCCTCTACAGAGAAGAATCCGACAGAATCCATGGCATGCGCCAGTTCTGTCATATCCTCTGTTTTGAGGCGGGTTGCAATCAAAGACTGGTGTGCATCCCTGAGGGTCGTGTCGGTAATTTTTACAGGATTGGCAGTACTCATAAAACACCTCTAAAGGGCAGGATATTGATATTGTCGAGCCTTTAGTAAGTTGCCCCTGACTCTATAAATACCCAGCGAAAGATATGAAAATCGCGATAATTATGAGAATTGAGCCAAAAAAGCCAGCAATGTCCGCATTTGTTGTGTGGAAGGACGGAGAATATGACCCCCCTCCCCGGTACCCCCGTGTTGCAAGCACCCGTGCCTGTTCCCGTGCACGATAGATCTGCATGATCGTAAGGGTAAATCCCAGTGCGATCAGGTCACGGACGAGTCCTTTGCTGCCCTTCAGGTGCAGGGCGTTTCTGATGTCTCCGATATCCATTTCAATCCGTCTGAGGGAGGAGATGGCCATCTCTGCCGTCAGGCCGAGGTCAAATCCGATACGGTCCCCGAATGCCCAGACGGCAGTGTTCATCAGGTCCCCTTCGCGTCCACGCCCGAATGCCCAGAAGGCGATGAGCGTGACGATGGTCATCCTGAATCCGTATGAGAGTCCGTCACCTCCGCATGCTTCAGTGAACGCGGCAACAAGGGCGATGGTCCCGAAGATCACAGTGGCGGGCCGCTTCCCCGGGAGGTTGCGTTCACCACGGGCAACGACTGCCCACCAGACGGCTACCAGCACCGCACCGAAGATGGAACTGAATGCGGCGCAGGAAAGAAGCAGTGTGGCCCCGATCCTCAGGCGTGCATCCTGCACAGTGCCTCCTCCGCATCCCGCAGTCTGATATTCTCCGGACACGCCCCTGCTGCAAGGGCATGAGTCAGATACCGCGGCGCACCCGTCCATGCAGGGATGGCATCCGGCACGCTCCCCCGGCAGACCAGTGCATGGTCAACAATTTCCCATATGAAATCCGCTGCCGGGAGGACTGCCTGTTCATGGGTGAAGATGATGGTGACGGGATGGTTCTTCTCTTCGATTGCGGCACAGACCCTGTGCTTCTCCCTGCAGTCCAGTCCCGCAAAGGGTTCGTCCAGTATCACCGCATCCCAGGCACCACGAAAGAGGCAGGTCAGGTGGAGACGTTTGAGTTCTCCACGGGAGAGAGTGAGTGTCTTTGCATCTCCCCGTCCGCCGAGTCCTGCTGTGTTGAGAGTTTCCTCTACCGGAAGGTCCCATGAACGGACTTCATCTCTGACCAGAAATCCCGTCACATGATACTCCGGGAACTGCATTGAGAGGGTGAGACGCGTGATCCCGTTGCGCACAATCTGTCCGGATGCGGGTGCAAAGATCCCCGCAAGCGCAGATGCAAGTGTTGTCTTCCCGCTTCCCACCGGGCCTGTGACAATGTGCACACCCTCGCAAAAGATCCCGTCTGCGGCGAGTGACCACCCGTCGCGGACGAGCGTGAGGTCTTGTGCCGTCAGATGCATGCTGCAATCCTCCATAACGGCGGGTACATCTCTGTCTCCTGCAGATAGCAGAAGACCTCTTCCGGTGTGCCGATATACCGGGGGCGTCCGTCCTCAAAGTACACCACCCGGTCTGCACGCGATGCGGTGTCCATATCCTGTGTGCACTGGAGAATTGCCGGGGCGGGTCGCCCTTGGATCACGGTCTCAAGCGTGTCTGCTGCCTTCCGGTCGAGGTGGGTATCGGTCTCGTCCAGGATGAGTACTTCGGGAGAGAGGGCGATTGCTGCCGCACAGGCGACGAGGACTTTCTCCCCGCCGGAGAGGGTGTGGGTTGATCGTGCCCTGAGATGGGTTGTCCCCGTCTCAGACAGTGCCCGCTCAACAGTGGATTCGATGGTCTCTGCAGGCCTTCGCTGAAACCAGAGACCTGAAGCCACTTCATCGGCGACCGTCCGGAATACAAAGTTATTGTCCGGGACTTCACCCACCCATCCGACTGTTACGTCCCGTGGCGCTCTGCCCGATAGTGTGAGATCTCCCTGCGCCGGACGTTCAATCCCGGCACAGAGTTTCAGGAACGTGGTCTTACCGCTCCCGTTCGGGCCGATGATGGCGGTGTGTCCCCCGCCAATCCGGAGCGACTCAATATCCAGCAAACGGTGCTGCAGCAGGTGTGCCCGGATCATCAGATACGTTCTCCGATATAGTAGGTGGCAATCCCCTTGAGGATGTCGCCGGCAAGAAAGGGCACCACCCCAAGAAGCACCGCCTGCATGAGTGCCATACCGGTGGAGTACGCCATCCATGTCACGCCACAGAGATAGATGATGAGTGTTGCGGCAGCAATACCTCCCACACGGATGATCCGGTTCTCCTGTTCATAGGCAAGACCTGCAACGAAGGCTGCGGGAAGAAAGCCTACCGCGTATCCCCCGGTCGGTCCAAGGAGGACGCCGATGCCCGCGAGACCGTTGTGGAAGACCGGCATATTCAGACATCCAAGGAGCAGATAGACGAACACCGGCAGGACGGCATACCGGCCCAGAACCACCGCTGCGAGCAGTACAAAAAACGTCTGGAGAGTGACCGGTACCGGGGGGAGAGGCAGAGATACCCATCCGCCCACGGCGATCAGGGCCACAAAGACGGCGGTTAGTGCGATGAGGTGGCTTCGTTGTTCATTCCCGTACATGTCAACCCATTATTTTTTGATGGTTGACAAGAAAAAGATTCAGGCCGGGGTGCAGTCCCCGGAGAAGATGCGCTCCACTTTGCCGTTATCGCGCCGGACAATCAGGGCACCGTATTCATCGATGTCGATTGCCGTCCCTTCAAAGGACTTGCGTGGGGTCTTGATCTTTACCCGCTTGTCCAGTGTCAGGGAGAGGCTCTTCCATTCACGCACAATCGAATCGTATTCCCCTGCTTCAATCAGACGGAACCGCCGCTCAAACTCACGCAGCAGGTATGCGAGGAATGCCGGGCGGTCGATGGGTTCGCCGTATTCCGCCTGCAGTGAGGTGACAGGTGTGTTCAGGTCGCCGGGAAGGGCCTGCGGCGGGACATTTGCATCAATGCCAATTCCAAGGATGCAGTGTTTGACATCCTCTGCTTCCGCTGATATCTCGAGAAGAATGCCTGCCACCTTCCGGTCGCCGATATAGATGTCATTGGGCCATTTGATGAGTGCCCCTATCCCGTAGAGTTTCCGGATGGTACGGACAAGGGCGATGGAACTTGCCATCGTCACCATAAAGACGTGGTCGATGGGAATCTCCGGCTTCAGGATGATCGTCGTCCAGATTCCTCCTTTAGGGGATGCCCATGGTCGCCCGAGTCGGCCGACACCACCGGACTGTTCTTCAGCGATGATCACCGTCCCGTTCAGTTCTTCCACCGGCTTTTTCGTGCACAGCTCCTTTGCAACGATGATCGTGGACGGGACAGAATCAAAATATTCAATATTCTGTCCGATGAGCGTTGTTTTCAGGTGCCGTTTTACTTCATACGGGAGGAGTTTGTCTGTTCGTCCGGTCAGGTGATAGCCTGCCGGTCGTGATGCTTCAATCTGGTACCCCAGTTCGCGGAGTTCCTTGATGTTTTTCCAGATGGCTGACCGGGTGACGCCTGTACGGGTACTGATCTCTTCGCCGGAGACTGGTTCTCCTGCCTCTTCCAGAATCGTGAGTATCTGATCTGCGGTCGTATTCATGGGTCTCACTTCTTTGCGGCAACGGTTTCTGTGGGGAGGGGGCATGGATCCTTGCCACAAACCTGTTTTAGGATAGTCGACTGGTGTTCCATGAGGGTGGCAAGGTCAAAGATGCCGGTGATGTCCACCAGACCGATGGCGGCGACCACTTCACCGGTGTCGTCATGAATCGGGGCAACGACCACCGGTACATTTACGTATGGACCGCTCTTTGGAATCGTCTTGATCAGGTGGTTTTTTCTCATAGCAATTTCGAGGACAGGACCGGTATATGCCTCGTCAATCACCACTCCTTCTTCAATTCTTACCCCTGGGTTGTTCAGAGACCGTGCGGTTACCGGCAGACGGTTGATCATTTCATGGATTGCAAGGGCAATCCCGGAAAGGTCACCTGCGTCTGAATCTGCGGAGATGCGATATTCACTCATGGAAAACACCTGAAAGGTTCGGTACTAAAAAGATAGAATGACTGAATGTTAAAATAAGGTTTCGCTTTCACAGGTGCAGAAATGACGCAAAAACCCGCGGGACGGGTATTCGTGGATCGTCGTTACGATCAGCGTCCCGTCGCCCACCGGGTACGCGACCATGATCGCTTTGCCGTCATCGGTCTGGGCAAGCACCTCTCCCTCCGGGTCGGCGATGTAGCCATCACACTCGATTTCGCTGGTATCAAAGTCATCAAGAATGGTTGCAAGAGGATTCTTCTCGTCGACCGTTACCGGGCTTGAGAAGTATTCACTCACATAGGTAACAGGGACCGGCAGCCAGTCATACAGCCCGTCTGCGGGTGACATTGCACCGAAGACAATGACGCGTCCTCCTTTTTTCAGGAATTTATTGATTCTCCCGGAAGAGGCCCTGAGTGCCGGGAGGAGGCCGGAATATGCGGCGTTCCCAAACCCGGTCGGGATGATCAGCGACACCAGATTGCCGCGGTAATAGGGTGCTCCCATCATCTGGGGTGTAATAAGTTCGCAGGTGACTCCGGTGTCTTCGATGTACCTGATAAACGGCAGGGTGCATTCCCATGCCAGTCCTGTTTTCTGTTTCATCCTTTGATTACTCCTATGGGATTGAGGCGGGCCACTTTTGCTGATATGCCTGCCTCATGAACAACTTTTACGACTTCTGCTGACGGCTTGTAGGCATCCGGCGCCTCTTCTGCGATGGATCCCGCCGATGGTGCGAGAACGGTGATGCCGCTTCTCCCCAGTGTTTCCTGCAGGCTCTCACCGGATATGGTCTTTTTCGCCTGGGACCGGGAGAGGACGCGGCCGGCACCATGGCAGGTGCTGCCGAATGTCTTCTCCATGGCACCTGCGGTCCCTCGGAGAAGATAGGAAGAACTGCCCATGCTGCCGGGGATGAGCACCGGCTGGCCGACTGCATTGCAGCCCGGGGGCAGGTCGGGGCAGCCCGGACCAAAGGCCCGCGTGGCCCCCTTCCGGTGTACACAGAGTGTGGTGCGTGTCCCGTCCACCATGTGTTCCTCAATTTTTGCTACATTGTGCGTCACATCATAGACGAGCGGCATCTCCTCAGCGGTGAGCGAAAATGCCCGGGAAAGGACGTCGCGTGTCAGGTGCATGATCATCTGCCGGTTGGCCCAGGCATAGTTTGCGGCGCAGGCCATCGCGGAGAGATACGCCTCTCCTTCGGGACTCGTCAGGGGGGCACAGGCGAGTTGTTTGTCCGCGAGCGGTATGCGGTACTTCTTTGCCGCACCCTCGAGGACCTTCAGGTGGTCGGTGCAGATCTGGTGGCCCAGTCCCCGTGACCCGCAGTGGATCATGATGCAGACCTGTCCTTCAGCGATGCCGAATGCCTGTGCTGCCTCAGGATCAAAGATCTCCTCGACACACTGCACCTCAAGGAAGTGGTTTCCGGACCCAAGGGTGCCGCACTGTGGTCTGCCGCGTTTGCGTGCCTTCTGGCTGACATGAGAGATGTCTGCCCCCTCAATACATCCCTGCTCCTCACACCAGAGGAGGTCCCGCTCTGTACCGTATCCTTCCTCAACCGTCCAGCGGGCGCCTTCGGTCATGATCCGGTTCAGGTCATGGTCGGAGACCTTTACGCAGCTTTTTGTTCCGACACCGGTTGGAATGGTATTATAGAGTTCCTGGAGCACTTTTTTGAGCTGTCCCAGATCACTGCGCCCGAGGGGGGTCGTCATCAGGCGCACACCACAGTTGATATCAAACCCGACACCGCCGGGCGAGATGACACCCTCGTCCATGGTGAATGCCCCCACGCCGCCGATGGGAAACCCGTATCCCCAGTGAATATCCGGCATCGCAAGGGAATGCCTGCAGATGCCCGGAAGGGTTGCGATATTTGCAAGCTGGCGCACTGCCCCTTCTTCGAGAGTCCCCATCAGTTCCTGTGAGAGAAAAAACCGGCCCGGTACCCGCATGCCCGGGACGGTGCCGATAGGGACCTCCCACTCATATTCTCCCCGCTGAATTATATGTTCCATCATTGTCTGCATATTCTCCTCTATACGTCAAAAAGGACCTGTGTACACCATCCTTCATCGCTCTTTGTAATCTCCATCCCCGAGAGTGACACTCCTTTCACCTCGGTGCCCCCTGCATGGATCTCCCGGTTGTACGGTTCTCCGTAGAGGACTGCGGAAAGGCCGGACGCTGTGAGTGTCACCTCTGTGCGGCAGAGTGCCACACATTCGACCTCTGCATAAAAAAGAATTTCTGAGAGAAACTCATGAAGGAGCGTTTCCTGTTCTTCCCCCTCAAGAGCAAACGGGATGGTGACCACTTCGTTTGCGCAAGTGGGGAACATGATGGAAAAGAGCGCCCGTGCTGACTCTTCAAAGAGTTCACGCACTGTTCTCCCACAGACATACATCAGCACGTCGGCGGTGTGTTCTTGTTCGGAAAATGGCATGAGTGCTCCCTCGGGTATTCAGAGATAGTTGCAGTAGGCAGGTACCATGTCCATATCTATTCTGTCCAGATACCGTGCCTGATACATGGAGATGTAAATGATATTATCTCCAATATATATTTCATGGTCTGAAGATTTGGGGGGTTTAACGGTGGTGGACAGGAGTATTGGTCCTCCACAGGACGTGCAGACCCTAAAATCAGTATTTTTTTGAAGAATATAGGATTTGACATCATCCTCGACGATGATATCATGCCCGATGGCATACCTGTCCTCACAACGTTCCATATCTGTAACAGGTTGCGTATGGGGATAAAAATAGGTTTGGTTGGGGTACTCTGTCAGACTGCCTGTATCAGTGTCGTGACCATATCGGTGTACTTGTCCCTGAGTGTATAAACGCTGGTGGAATTGTCATTTTTCTTCTGCACACTGAGAATTCCGATTCGTGATGCCACAGTACCTATCATGGACGCGACAGACTGAAGGGTGATGGTAAACTTTGTCCTCAGCTGTTCGAATGCTTCCGGGATGGTGACGGATCTGGTTTTCACAAAGATATTCAGGAGTTCATGCCGAATCCCTGATGTGTCCCGTTTCAGATATCCTTTTAAACGGCGTTCTATCTCGTGCTTCAGATCGGACGCAGATCGCATACACGCTCATTTGAACGAATTGTATTTAATTATATCGAATTGCATTGATTAATCATGACAATTCATTAACCATTCAGCACTCCATCCCTGTGGGACTGTCGCGTCATCACCTGTTTTGAGACTGTAAACACTGTACAATTCAAATGACGTGTCTGATGTTTGGGATTATATTTAACCTCTTTATATCAAATACTCTTACGCATGAAATATTTCACCTATGATATCAGTAAATACTCGGTGAGGCAGCTTGTTGCCCTGCCGGTTGCATTACTGGTACTCTCATTTCTTTTCCTGGGGTTCAATACCCTGATGACAGGAATGCCTGTTGACCCGGGAATTGACTTTGCAGGGGGTGTGGCTGTCACGATACCGCAGTCGACAGACACTCCTGCAGAGGTTGAGGCGTATTTCGCCGGATACCCCCTCAAGAGTGTCGGGGAAGGGGTACAGGGCGGTTATTATGTCGTCTTTGAATATATGCCGGATGAGGATTTCCTCACATTGTCTGAACGGATCAATGACCGGTATCCTGATGCCAAGGTTGACCAGATTGGCGAGACATTCGGCAAGACACTGCAGACGCAGGCACTCTGGGCACTGCTCTTCTCGTTCATCGGGATGGCCATTGTGGTGTTTATCGTCTTCAAAACCTTTGTTCCGTCCGTTGCTGTGGTCATCTCGGCACTCTCAGACATCGTCATTACCGCAGCACTCATGGACATTGTCGGGATTACTCTGACACTCGGCACAACCGCCGCCCTCCTGATGCTCATCGGTTACTCAGTGGACAGTGATATTCTCCTGACGACCCGTATATTAAAGCGGAAAGGTAAGTTTTTTGAGAAGATGCAGGGAGCATTTCGTACCGGGTTTACCATGACATCAACCACCATCAGTGCGGTTGCACTCATGTTTGTTGTCTCATGGATCGGGCAAATTGATGTGATCCGTGACATCTCTGCTGTCCTGCTCCTGGGTCTCTTCGTTGATCTGATGAACACCTGGATGCTGAATGCAGGGATATTGACCGCATATGTCGGGGGTGACCGCAGATGAGCGACGATACATCAGGCACGCTTGTGAAGACACTGAAGGACTGGCGTGTTGCACTGATGCTCATCCTGGTGGTCTTTTCCATTGTGAGCATCTATGTCATTCCCCCGGGTATCTCGAATGGGATGACCGGAAACCTGCAGCTCGGACTTGACCTTGAAGGAGGTTCATGGATACAGCTCTCATTCCAGTCAGAAGTCATCCGGTTTGATACCGATGAGGACCCTGAGTACTTCGCAGCACGTATCGGAGATGCACTGGACGCCGAAGTATTCCTCTTTGAAGAGGATCGGCTGGAGATACGGGCACCGTTTACCCGGGAAGAACTCGAACCGGTCTTTGAAGAGAACGGAGCCACCATCGTCACCTTTGAAGAAGGTGTCTCACAGGATACCGCAGACCAGATCAAACTGATCCTGGAGGACAAGGTCAATAATCTTGGGACAAAGGATGCGCGTATCAATACGATCACGGGCCTCAACGGGGTGACCCAGTACATCCGTCTTGAACTCGCTGGCGTTGATATCGCAACGGCACAACAGATCGTCGGTTCGCAGGGGAAGTTTGAGATACGGATACAGACCGTCGGAAATGAGACCGAACATGTGCTCTATGGGGATGCCATCAAGAGTGTCTCAACACCAACGCAGGACCCGCCCGGTAGTGATGTATGGGGCGTCGGGTTCACACTCAGTGAAAGCGGCGCTGCGGCCTTCAAGGACGCGGCCAATACCTATGGTGCCACCACAAATCCGGATGCACATGAGATCATGATGCTCCTTGATGACGAGATCGTCTACAGCGCAAGCCTGAACCCCAAACTGGCAGCGGAACTGAAGACCACCCCGGTGCGTGAACTGCGTGCCACCACCGGTGCCGGTGAGGAAGGTCTTGAGGATGCAAAAGCGCTTGAGATTCACCTGCGTGCCGGTGCACTACCGGTCGATGTGGAGATTGCCGGGTCAGGTACTGTCTCTGCATCCCTGGGTGAACACTTCAAGGTCATGTCGGTCATTGCGGGTCTGCTTGCCCTCGTGGCGGTGGCCGCAACCGTGTACTACTGGTACCGGGAACCTTCAATTGTGCTCCCGATGATCGGGACAAACATTGCAGAGATCATCATCCTGCTTGGTATTGCGACCTATCTCCAGCAACTGGACCTTGCAAGTATCGCCGGTCTGATTGCGGTATTGGGAACCGGTATTGACCAGCTGGTCGTGATCACCGACGAAGTGATCTATGAGGGGCGTGTCCCGTCGGAGAACCTGTACCTGAAACGGTTTAACCGTGCGCTGGGCATCATCATGGTGGCCGCGTGTACGACAGTCATCGCGATGCTGCCTCTGGCGGTCATGGACCTCGCAAATCTGCGTGGATTTGCCATTATCACGATCCTTGGTGTGCTGATAGGTGTGATCATCACCCGTCCTGCATACGGTAAGATCATCATGGCAATCATGTCCAAAAAACCGGGTGAACGCTGATCCTGCGATCACCCATCACAATACTTATATCTCTCTTTTTCTCACCATTGCATGAGGATCTATTATGGCAAAACCGATATTGATGGACTTTTTTGCAGTATGGTGCGGCCCCTGTAAACTTCAGACTCCGGAACTCGAGAAACTCAAAGAGATGATGGGGGATGCAGTGGAGATAAAAAAAATAGATGTGGACGATAACCTCGACCTTGCACAGAAGTACGGTATCATGGTTGTACCGACCCTGGTGATCGAGAAGGACGGGGAGATTAAGGAGCGTCTGGAAGGGGTTACTCCCGCAGATACGCTCGCGCGTATGCTTGAACCCCTGACAGAATAGGGCCGTATAGCTGTATGGTGCAGGAGAAACAGAAAGCAGAACAAATCATCTCCCATTTTAAGGGATTATTTGGTGATGTTGAGTGGTGGCCCGGAGACCCCGAAGAGGTGATGATTGGCGCCATTCTTACACAGCAGACGCGTTGGGAGAATGTTGAGACGGCACTGGCACATCTGCGTGAAGCAGGCATCTGCTCCCTCCGGGGAATTGATGAAGCGCCTGACGACCGGATTGAGGACGCGATATATGGTACCGGGTTCTACCGGATCAAGCGTGAACGTCTGAAACATCTGGCACATGCGGTACTGTCTGCGGGGGGTACGGAACAATTACAGCACTATTCCACGCCCCGTCTGCGCGCGTTTTTTCTTGCAATAAAAGGGATCGGGCCCGAGACAGCGGACAGTATCCTCTGTTACGGGTTCTCTCGCCCGGTCTTTGTCATCGATGCCTATACGCACCGTATCTGTGCCTGTGCGGGCATGTCACTGACGGGTGCTGACCTGCAGGCACTCTTCCAGTGGTTGCTCCCGGAGGAGCATCTGGCGCACCGGCAGTGTCATGCCTGGTTTGTTGAATATGCAAAAGAATACTGTGGAAAAAAGAGGTGTAGCGAATGCATGATATCGAATTTCTGAACATAGGGACCCGCCTTCACCAGGAAGGACTGGTCTCATCGGTCTTTGGCAATCTCTCCCGACGCGTGGAGGGTGGATTTGAAATAACGCCGACAGGTTCGTTTCTGGACGCACCTGCCCGTCCCGTCTTCGTCTCAGACGATGGTGTGGCGGGTGTTGGTGCATCCAGTGAATACCGGGTTCACCTGCAGGTCTACCGGCGCACGGATGCCGCAGCGATCGTCCATGCGCATCCCCCGTATGCAGTAGCACTCTCGCTCTCCCGTGATACGATCATCCCTGCGGATAGTGAAGGAAAGATGCTCTTACCAGAAATCCCGGTCGTGGACGGAGAACCGGGAACGGATCTGCTTGCAGAGCATATCGGTGCCGCTCTGGTCTCCTCTCCCCTCGTGATCGCACGGGGACACGGGACGTTTGCACGTGCAGACACCCTTGTCGGTGGATATATCCTGACGGCGGCAGCAGAGCATGCGGCCCGTATCCTCTCTATTGCGGCGGCTTCTGATTTTTAAGGGATTGGATCTCGCGCCTGAGTTCCTGCTGGTTTGCCAGCATAATATCGCTCAGGATGCCGAACATAAAGACCTGTATTCCTCCCATGATGAGGAGAGCAGTGAGGATGGTCAACGGCAGGTGCTCGATATGATTGAGCCATTCCCATACCACGTAGATTCCGATCAGTGCACCTATGAGGGTGATGACACCGCCGATCATCCCGAAATAGAACATCGGGTTGCTGCGTTTTGCAAGACGGTAGAGGGTGGAGATGATCTTTGCCCCATCATGAAACGGCCGGAGTTTTGTTGCCGTCCCCGGCCGTTTCACATAATGAACCGGGATGACGTGTACCTTCTGCTGGTTGCGGATTGACTCGGATGCGATCTCTGTCTCGATGCCAAAGCCCTCTTCCTGCAGGTCCATCTGGCGGATGCTCTCCAGCGTGAATGCCCTGTATCCGGAGAGGATGTCTGCCAGATAGCGACCGTGGGCCATCCGGAAGAGGTCGTTAATGACCTTGTTGCCGAAGAGATTGAGGCGTGAGAGGGCACCTTTCTCCGGAAACTCCAGACGGTTGCCGATGACATGGTCACACCCCTGAAACAGGGGCTCAATCATCTGTTCTGCGTCCTCGGGGAGATACGTCAGATCTCCGTCCAGCATGAGGATATAGGGTGCACGGAAGTGTTCGATGCTCTCGATTATTGCATTGCCTTTGCCGCGCGACTGCTGCAGCACCACTTCGGCACCGGCGTCTTTCGCAATCCGGGCAGTCCTGTCGGTGCTGTTGCCATCCATGACAAAAATGTCTGTATATCCCTGTTCCCTGAACCGGGAAATGAGCTCTCCGATGGTTGGTTCCTCGTTCAGGGTCGGAATGAAGATGCAGACCTGACTGCGATCAATAATCATCTATATGAATTGTGTCTTCACTGCATTATAGTCTTGAAGGTTTTTTGTGACGGGTGGTGACGGGGGTCAGTGGTTATGTCCCTGTTGTTTTAGTTCATCGGATTTTTTGATGGAGCATTCCTCGCACCGGAATTCCGGTTCCGGATCGTCTGACCGGTCGTAGGACTCTGCCCTGACAAGACGGTATCCCCGGGCGGTTTTACCGCAGTCGACACAACGGATATTCTCCTTTACTTCCCACTGTGCGTCCAGCGTCTCTGACGTAAAGATGAAACGGTCGACCCAGAAGAAGATGAGACCCCCGATGAGGTTTGCGACAATTGCTGCTGTGATGGCACCCATCGATGCCAGTACGATACCCACGCCTGCGAGAATCGGTGTGGACAACTGCCACCTGACGAGGTAGAGAGCATATCGTTTGAGATTTACCTTCATGCTGAAAAATGTTGGATGTATATATATATGAACCTCATTTTTGAGGAAAGGTCATGCTTCCATTGCGTCCCGCGATATGACTGTTCCGCTTTCCGTCTCAATAATATCCACCCTGACTTCGTCTCCCGGGTGAATATACCCGTTTGAGATGTCAATTCGAAGGAGCTGGTTGTAGTGCCAGAAATCTCCGTTCCCTCCTTCTCTGCTGAGTGTACTCACACCATAATGGGCGGTGGAGATGAAATCGTGGGTGTTGAGTGTCAGAATTGTGCAGGGCAGCAGTTCGTCGTTGCTATATATCTTTGCTGAGAGTTCCCGGTTCGGGTAGTCTTTCTCGACAACATTTCTCAGGTATATGAGACTTTCAAACGTTGGCTGCGGACTTGTGATCTGCTCGATGCGAAAGATAACAGGAGGTTCGGTATATTCCCAGTCCATGTCGGGAAGATGAAAGCACAACAGGATGAGTGCCGCAAGTATCACGGTGAGTGCAACCATCAGGAGCGTTGCCGTCACCTGTGATGTGGCATCCTGAGAATCAGCTTTCACAAGGGAAAAAAAGGAGAAACGGTCGGAAAAGTGTTTCTATTTTTCTTCATACTCATCGATGGCGAGCTGATACATCCAATCGAGGAGTAAGGGGCAGATGAGCACTTCACACTCTTCTTCGCACCCGATGCAGGGGAGAAGTTCCCCGCCGGCGAGCAGGAGTGCAGGGTCTACTGCGGGTTTTTTTGCTTTCAGGAGGTAGGTTCTCTGCCCCTCCCTCCTATACTCGATTCGTTCAACCCTGTCGTCGTCAAGGAGCCCTTTTACGACACGCGAACATTTTCTGCTGTCAATATCAAGCAGTTTCCAGAGTTCGCTCTGCAGAACGCCCTCCGGGTGCGATTGTATTTCCCTAAGCGCTTTTTCGGCAAGATCTTTCATAGTATTAGCCTGTTTTAGAGAATTGGTGCGATTGTCAGGATGTTGCTTCCCCGGATCACAACAGTCCCAAGTGTTCGCCCTCTCTGGCCATCTGTAAATTCGCTTGTCTGGTCCATCTGGATATTGAGGTGCTCATCCACTGCGACAAGCCGCCCCTGAAGCACGCGCTCATCGTCCTTTATTTCAACAGAAATCTGAGAATCAACGAGAGCGAATACTTTTTTGATCGGGAGGACAATACTGTTTACCATCTCCATGTATGTGGTGTTATAAAATAGTTAAACTTTTCTTTGAACCATTGGCAGGACGGGAAAAATGGTTCCCGCCCTCCGGGTTCTGTGTTTTGTGCCCCCTTTGGGAACTCCTGTTTTCGGGCGAATGCTTTGATGTACCGATGTAGCGATGTACCGGTCTATTTTTGCATGCACGATTCTGCCGATTCAATGACGCATTTACTTCCGACATAGATCGGGGTGCGGTGATCCGGTTTTTCGGGCAGAATGGTCAGGAGGTCCTGTGTGCCGTCGCTGCATGCGCCGCCGGCCTGTTTTGCGATGAACCCGATGGGATTTCCTTCAAAGACCAGTCTCAGTTTTCCTTCGGGCTTTCCCTTCACTGCCGGGTAACAGTACACACCGCCATAGGTCAGGATCTGGTGGAAATCAGCGACAAATGACCCGGAGTATCTCAGTTTTCCGCCATTTTCTTCGCAGAGACTGATGAAATCGCGGTGTTCGGAAAGCCATTCGTCCCGAAGTCCGCCGCTTCCGAAGAGTTTGCCTTCAGGCATGCGGACGTTCTCTTTGAGGAGCACAAAGATGCCTTCGGAATTCATGGCGAAGGTGAATACCCCGTCTCCCACCGTGAGTGTTAAAACGGTCATCGGCCCGTAGAGCATATACATCGCAACGGCGAGGTCCTCTCCCTTCCGGAGGGGGTCATCGCCGCGGTAGATGCCGACGATGGTGCCGACGGCGAGGTTGACCTGGATCAGGGATGAACCGTCCAGCGGGTCCATCACGACAGAATAATCGCCGGGTGCATCGGGGAACCGGACTATGTCCGGCTGTTCTTCTGATGCGATTGCCTTTACCGAACCGGATTCGCCAAGCACAGAGATGATATGCTGGTCTGCCCATTTGTCGAGCGCCGCCTGTTCCTCTCCATAGACATTCTCGGTGTCGGCATATGTCTGATTGTCGATGAATGCGTCGCGGATGGGGATGGACTGGTATGCGATGAGCTCAATGAGGTCTTTGAGCGGTTCCTCACATGCTGTCTCATCGAGATAGTGCCGCAGGGTCTTCATGCATCGTGATATATCTGCAGGAGTAATTATCCATTCCCTTCCTGCCGGGGTTCAGCACGCGTCGCCCGTATCCGGGTATGACGAAATTTCTTCTGAACTGCGGTCTTCTTTTTTGTAGGTGAACTCAATTACGCCGTTTTTTACGGTTGTAACAAGGGTCTCTGCTGCTCCCTTCTCCACCGGGTATGCCGCGCGGTAGATGACACTGCCCGCATGTGCCGCGAGGGAGAGCACACCATTATGCAGGGTGTGGCGAATCTCTTCGGGGGGTGCACCCGGAAGGTCTGCAGTGATGGTCACGACGCCGTCATGTTCGTGGCGCTCAGAGACGGGTTCTAAGACGTCCGGATGGTGTCCGTCAAAAGATGGGGCAGTCCTCCCCCTGGAGGGGAGGGGGTCTGCCGAGATGACGGTGACATATTCGCCCGGGGGGATCTCGCCCTTCTTCACCGCGTCTTCAAAGAGGTAGTAGATCAGTTCGATGAACGGTATGTGGTGTTTGTCTGCGTCAGACGTCATGGTTGTGTGGTTGTTTGTTTGATTTGTCTCAGCGTGTTCAGGATTCCAGCAGGGCCTCAAGCTCCTCTGTCTGCTCCTTTATCGCTGTGAAATCCTTCTTCTTCGTCCCGAATGTCTCGTCCCTGAGAGCGGTCCGGGCGGCCTGTATCTCCGTGTTCTCCTGATGACCAAATCCTGCCCGGGTGAGGACGGAACCGGCCTTCTCGAGGAGGGAGCGTTCCTCTTCATTGTAGAGGTATTTCCATGCAAGCCGCTCGTTCTTCTCGATCGCTTCTTCGTCGAGAGTTGCCTTCACCTTCTTCATCGCGGCATCGAAATGCTGCTTTGTCACCCGGACATTTGCGAGGGCGTCACTGCGTTCATGCTCTGCCTTGCCTGCCATCGCGGTGATGAACTCCCGCATCGCGCCGAGTTTTGCCTCCCGGATGAGTGCCTCGATATCGGCACCGACATAGCCTTTCGTTGCCCCGACGAGTGCCTCGATATCGACATCGCCTGCAAGGACAGATGCGTCATCGTCCAGGTACACGCCAAAGATCTTCCGGCGTGACTCGGTGTCGGGCGGGGGGACATAGACGATACGGTCAAACCGTCCGGGGCGCATCATTGCATCGTCGAGCATATCCGGCCGGTTTGTCGCACCGAGGATGGTGACATTGGTGAGCTCTTCGAGCCCGTCAATCTCAGTCAGGATCTGGCTGACCACTCCTTCGGTGACATGGGACGACCCTTCGTAACTACCGCGCCGCGGCAAGAGGGAGTCAATCTCATCGAAAAAGATGATGGACGGTGCTGCCTGGCGGGCCTTGCGGAAGATGTCGCGTATCCCCTTCTCGGATTCCCCGACCCACTTTGAGAGGAGTTCCGGCCCCTTCACCGAGATGAAGTTGCACTCACTCTCGTGGGCGACTGCTTTTGCAAGGAGGGTCTTGCCGGTGCCTGGCGGCCCGAAGAGCAGGATGCCGGACGGTGGGCGGGTATCGAGTCGCTCAAAGACCTCGGGGTATTTCAGCGGCCATTCCACCGCTTCGGTGAGTTCCGCCTTGATATCCTCAAGTCCGCCGACATCATCCCAGGTGACCTCCGGGATCTCGACGAGCACTTCGCGCATCGCGGACGGCTCGACATTCGTGAGTGCTTCTCTGAAGTCCTCCTCTGTTACCCGCAGCGTGTCGAGGATCTCAAGCGGGATCTCCTCGTCCATCTGGATTCCTTCCATGTTCTTGCGCAGTGCATGCATCGCAGCCTCCTTGACGAGGAGCGCGATGTCGGCACCGACAAATCCGTGGGTCGCTGCCGCGTAGGGTTCGAGGAACTTCTTTCTCCGGCGTTCTTCGTTGGTGCCTCCTTCATCTTCTGCCACATGGTCCTCTTCTGTCAGGGTGACGGATTCAAGGTCCAGGGGGACGCCTCGGCTGTGAACCTGGAAGATCTCGAGACGCCCCTTGCGGTCGGGGATGCCGATCTCAATTTCGCGGTCAAACCGGCCCCCGCGACGGAGGGCGGGGTCGATATTGTCCGGTAGGTTTGTCGCAGCAATCACGATGACCTCGCCGCGGCCTTTCAGGCCGTCCATGAGTGCGAGGAGCTGTGCCACAATGCGCTGTTCCACCTCGCCCTTGGTCTCCGCACGCTTGGGTGCGATGGAGTCAATCTCATCGATGAAGATGATCGTCGGTGCGTTCTCCTGTGCCTCCTCAAAGACCTCCCGGAGCTTTCCTTCGGATTCACCATAGTACTTGCTCATGATCTCAGGGCCTGAGAGGGTGATGAAGTGTGCGTCCACTTCGTTTGCCACCGCCTTTGCGATCAGGGTCTTGCCCGTCCCCGGCGGACCATAGAGGAGCACGCCCTTGGGAGGTTCAATCCCGAGGCGGTCGAAGATCTCCGGATGGCGCAACGGGAGTTCGATCATCTCGCGGACCTGGTCGAGCTCGCGTCCGAGGCCGCCGATATCCTCGTAGTGGATGTCGGATACGCCGGTTGCTTTTTTTCCTTCCTTTGGGGTGTAGGGCTCTTCCTTGAGTACCACTTCTGTGCTCTGGGTGACGATGCCCACGCCCTTGGGTGAGAGCTTGGTGATGACGAACGTAAGCGTGGTGCCGAGGAGGGCGACACGGAACTGCTGGCCTTCCACCACCGGACGTCCCGCGATCATCCGGGCAAACGACTGTTCGAATCCGCTGAGGCGTACCGGATGGGTCGGCTGGATGACCACCTTCTGTGCCTCGTGTACATCGGCCTTCTGGACGGTCACCTTCTCGTCAATCCCGATGCGTGCATTGCTCCGGATATTGCCGTCCACACGGAGGACTGCCCGTCCCCGGTCTTCGGGATATCCCGGCCAGAGAATGGCTGCCGCCTTCTCGCGGCCGCAGATCTCAATCACGTCCCCGCTGCGCAGTCCAAGGGTGTTCATGATGTCGGTACTGATACGGGCAATGCCCCGGCCTGCATCTTCATGTGCAGCTTCTTTTATGGTAACTTCTACGGATGGATATGATGTCATAACAGTGTTCTCCTTGTAATATTTACCAATAGTAAGTGTGGCATATTATAAAAATGTTTGTTGGGTTTGCGTCTGCCCGATCCAGCTGCACGCTCTTAAAAAGAGGGGTGATACAGGGTTTACCTGTCTATCTGGCTGATTTGTGGTGAAATGCACTCTGTTTAGAGATGATGGAAACGCCCGTATCTGTCACGACTGCGTCAAGGGCCTGATCGGTCGTTTCATGGGGAATATCGACGCATTGCTGCACCGCAAATGCGACACCCACCGTCGGAAAGTGGGTGTGCTGTGCAAGAAACCGGTCATAGTATCCGGCACCATATCCGAGACGGTTGCCCGCCGCGTCAAATCCGAGGAGCGGGATCAGTGCTACCTCGATATCTGCCGGGTCAGCAGGGATTTCATGTCCGATCGGTTCCGGCACATTGAACGTGCTCGGCACCAGCACATCCGGTGTTGTGATATACGAGAGCCTGAGACTGCAGTCTTCACGCTGAATGATGGGCACGATGACCCGTTTTCCCTCCCCGAGAAGCGATGCGATGAGGGGATGGGTGTCCACTTCCGGGGGCTTTGATGAGTAAACAAGGATGGTCTCAAACGGCCGGAGCACCTCTGAGAGGCGTGCGGTGATCGCTGTACTCCACGCGGTATACTGTTCGGGTGTAATTGCCTCCCGTGTGCTGCGCATTCTCTCGCGCAGTGCAACCTTTCCTGATATGACTGGATTCATGGTTGGTCTGTCTCGTTGCGGTTTTCGTTTTGGTATGAATCAGGCCGGTTTGTGGAGATCTGAATGCCGTGTGATGCTGTAGAACAGCTATACCAGCAGGCGCATGATCTCCTGCACCTCGGTGATATGGTATTGTCCCGCTGCGGTAGGCGTCCCGAAGTGGCAGTAGACCATCTCGGACCCAAAGAGCCCGGTCAGCACCCTGCCAAACCGCAGGTCAGGCCCCATCGTCCCGGTGCAGAGTGGCCCGTTTGCCGCTGACCGGGTGGTGAAGCCCAAAAAGCGCAGAAGGTCCTCGTTATTCCGGGGGGTGGTGATGATCTTCGGGAGGTCCCCGTATGCCCGGAGTGCGATTTCATGGGCATGCAGGGCGGGGGTGTCAGGGGTGTCCGGAAGGTGGAGGGATGCGATGACCTGTGGGCCATGCGCCCGAATGCTGCGCGCGTATGCCGAAAACCGCTGCTCCGTGTCGATATAGGTGGCATACGGACACCACGGTTCAACCTGTTCCCACCATTCTTCGGGACTGCCGGAAAACATTCCGCCCTCGGCACTGCTCCTGAGCGTAACGATGAGCGGCACGGTGCATCTCTCGCAGCATGCTGCCGGTTCTGCGTTGAAGAGATCGATACGCAGTTCGATGAAATCCGCTCCGGATTCCAGAGCAGCATCTATATCTTCGGGATCCGTGAGTGCTACAACCGTCTTCATGATTCGGTACTAACTGATGGGTTTTGGGGCGGTATTAATTCTCGCGTGTCACTGCATGGTGATCCGGGGGGATTGAGATGATTGAAACCTTCAAATGAGTTCCGCCCGTACATATAAGGTACCTGGTGGTCTGTTGAACGTAAATTTTGGAGGATTTGTCCCGCTGAGTACCGTTGACTGGAGAGGACGTTCGGTCTGCACCGTATTTCTCCGGGGATGTCCGGTACATTGCCATTACTGTCATAATCTCGAACTGAAAACGGGGTCCGACCCCCGGTCCATCGAGGAGGTCTTGGACCTGATTCACTCGTCACGGATGCTCATCTCCGGTGTGATCTTCTCCGGCGGGGAACCGACGATGCAGAAAGACGCCCTCGTCGCCCTTGCGAAAGGGTGCCGTGCGATGGGCCTCAAAGTTGGTGTCCAGACGAACGGGGTATTCCCGGATACGCTGGAGGCACTCCTGGACGAGTCGCTTCTTGACCTTGTCCACATGGACATCAAGACCCGGTGGGAACACTATCCCAAACTGCTGAAGGTGAAACCGGAGGTGACCGCAAAGGTGCAGCGCTCGCTTGCCCTCTGCACAGCGGCGCACAAGACCGGTGCCCTCCCGGAGTTTCAGGTGGTGGTCACGCTCTTCCCGGGGCGGGAGGACGATGTGGCATATATCTCGCGAGAAGCTCCTGATGTGGACTTTGTCTTAAACCAGGGTGTTTCCGGTGACCTGACACCCCTGTCGTTCAATGAACTCAAAAGCATTGCAGATAAGATCCAACGTCCGGTCCGGATACGCACGCGTGATGACGGTGAAGTCACCTACAAAAACGGGCAGATCATCATCGCCGATTCCATTGTCTTAACAGACATTCTGCAGGCCCGGCGCAATTACTGAATATAGGATATACACAGATGAGAGTTATCGGAGTTGTTGGCCTTCCCGGCAGTGGGAAAGGGGAATTTTCACGCATCGCACAGGAACTGGATATCCCGGTGGTGGTGATGGGTGATTCAATACGTGAATATGTCCGTTCGTCGGGGAAGTCCCTGTCGGATCTCTCGATGGGTGAGGCGTCGGCGCAGCTGAGACAGGAGATGGGACGTGATGCCATCGCACAGCTCACGATCCCGCGGGTTGAGGCCTGCAGGGCAGATGTGGCCGTCATCGACGGGATCCGCAGTGACGCAGAGGTGGCCCTCTTCCGGGACCATTTCTCTGACTTTTTCCTGGTGGGTGTGGCATGCCCCTCTGCGGTGCGACTGGAGCGAATCTTCGGGCGTGGCCGTGAGGATGATGTCACCTCTGCTGAAGAACTGAAAAGCCGTGATGAGCGCGAATGTGGCTGGGGTCTTGAAGCGGCACTTGCAATGGCGGATGTCACCGTCTCAAACGAGGGAAGTATGGAAGCGTATGAGACAGCGGTGCGCTCACTGCTTCGTGAGTGTCTGGAGCGGGTGGCATGAAAAATCCACTCTATTTTGCTTCATCGTCCAAGGTCTGGTCATCGCCGGAATGGGTATACGGCATCGAAGAGTGCGGGTATGACGGCTGGGAGATCTCCGCCGACGGCAACTACCGGCTGGATAACCCGGACGCGTTTGCAAAAATAACCGAGATCATTGAGACGACACGGCTTGCGGTCAGTGTGCATGCACCCTTCACAGACCTCAATATCGGCTCACTCAATGACCCCATCTATCGCGAATCCATCCGGCAGATGCAGCTCTGTGTCACAAAGGCAGCAGATATTACCGATATCGTGACCATTCACCCTGGCTATGTCTCACCGCACGGGCGTCTGGTGCCGGGCAAGGTCTGGAACCTCCACAAAGAGGCGCTCCGGGAGATCGGGGCAACGGGTATTGATACCGGTGTGCGGGTATGTCTGGAGAATATGCCGAAGATCCCGGATTTCCTCTGCATGGAAGCAGATGAACACTACGGGATGATTGAGGGAGTGGACGGCATCTATGCAACGGTCGACCTCGGTCATGCAAACACCACCGGTCAGGTGGAGACTTACCTCGACCGGATCGAAACGGCGACGCATATGCATATCCATGACAATCACGGGGGGTCCGATGAACACCTTGCGCTCGGTGGCGGCACCATTGACTGGGAAGATGCCGGGCGCCGTATAAGCGCCGCATATACAGGCATATGCGTGGTGGAAGGGCGCAATATTGAAGAAGCCGCGGTGAGCAGAGATGTATTCAGGAGGTGTTTTTCATAGCCGGAGAGACGCTCTATGTCTATTTCCTGGGAACCGCAGGGGCGCTTCCCACGCCGAACAGGAACCCTGCCTGCGTTATGATGCGGCGCGGGGCGGATACGCTGCTCTTTGACTGCGGTGAGGGGGCGCAGCAGCAGATGATGCGGGCACGCACCGGCTTTACAGTCGATGCCGTCTTCATCACCCACTGGCACGCCGACCATTATCTGGGCGTGCCCGGCCTGATCCAGACGATGTCCTTTATGGGGCGCACGGAACCACTCCCGATATATGGCCCCCGGTGGGTGGACGGGTTCGTTGATTCCGTCATCGCACTCGGAAAGAAACCGCCCGGTTTCCGTCTGGAGCCACATGTCCTGAATCCCGGAGATATGGTGCCCTTCGACGGCTACCATGTCCGTGCCTTCGCCGCCCAGCACGGCGTTCCGGGACTGGGATATATTCTCGAAGAGGACGCGCGTCCCGGTCGCTTTAACCGTGAAGAAGCCATCCGCCTGGGTGTGCCGGAGGGGAGGCTCTTCGGAAAACTCCAGCGCGGAGAGGATGTCACCATTGAGGTCGACGGGACGGAGACGGTCGTGCAGGCAACACAGGTGGTCGGCCCCTCCCGACCAGGCCGGAAAGTCGTCTACACCGGCGATACCCGTCCGAATGTGCGTTCCTGGCTGGGATGGGGGATGGATGCAGACCTGCTGATTCACGACGCCACCTTTGATGACAGCGAGGCGGACCGTGCTCCGGAGGTGTTTCATTCCACAGCGGGGGATGCGGGGATGGTTGCAGCCCAGATTGACGCCGCGCGTCTTGCCCTGGTCCATATCAGTTCGCGGTATACCAATACAGCAACCCATATAGACGATGCAAAGAAACACTATGCAGGAACGGTGCTTGCACCCGAGGATCTTGATATCATCGAGATTCCGTTTCGGAGCTGAAATACAATGACAGGGGATGGTGATGATGGTGCAGCAGCAGATATCCAACCAGACCCGTCTGTTTTTAACCGGATTTGCCGCTCTTCTGGTCTGTGCATTTGCAGCGAGTGCTGCGGGTGTCTACCTTGGTTCTGCGCGTGAGGTCATCGCTCTCCTGCCCGGACTGATGGTGATGGTGCCCCCGTCCATTAACATGCGGGGCAGCATCTCAGGTGTGCTTGCGTCGCGTCTCTCGTCATCGATGCACCTCGGGGCGTTTGATGTCGATTTTTCCCGTGAGTCTGTACTGGGGTCAAATCTCCGTGCATCATTTCTGACAACCGTGATCATCGGGTTCTGGCTGGGATTGATTGTCGCAGGTATCTGTGCGGTTTTTGGTATCGAGGGCCTTGGCGTCATCGATTATGTGGTGATATCTGTTGTCTCCGGCATCGTCTCCGGTCTGATTGTCATGGGTATTACGCTTGTGGTGGTGCTGCTCAGTTACCGCTACGGGCTGGACCTGGATATGATTGCAGCACCCACGGTGACAACGGCGGGTGACATCGTCACCCTGCCCGTCCTTGTCGTCACCACCCTCTTCTTTGTCACCCTTGCCCCCGGTGTTCTCCACATCCTCTTTGGTATCGTGCTCATCCTGAGCGCTGCCTGTCTCGTCTATTCGGTGTACCTCGATGAACCGGTCTTTGAGATCAACAGGGAGATACTGCCGCTGCTCCTTGTCCTCTCCTTTATCGGCACGCTCGCCGGGCTGACCTATACGCTTGATCTGGAACAACTCATTGCGTTTGCGGTATTCCTCATCATCATTCCGCCGTTTACCGGGCTTTGCGGCTCCATTGCGGGGATCCTCTGTTCGCGCCTCGCAACCGGCATGCATATGGGTGAAATTGAGGTGAAGACCCGTCCTGAGCGGGTCGTACTCGAACAGTTTGGCGGGTCATATCTGTATGCCCTCTTCGTGTTTCCCCTGATTGCGATGATTGCCCAGGGGGCGTCAGGGCTGATGGGTATCGCATCGCCTGGACTGTTGGAACTGATCAGTGTCTGCACCATCTCAGGGATGATCGTGATCACTATTGTCAACATCATTGCCTATGCCACCGCAGGACTCTCATTTCGCTACGGAATGGATCCGGATAATTTCGGCATTCCGGTGATCACAAGTACCATCGATCTGGTGGGTGCAGGCATCCTTGTCGCCGTTATTAATATACTCATATAATGAGATACCATAATAGGAGATACGACAAAGTGTATCATGAAAGGACTATACGCCCATGAGTGATTTAGAGTACCGGCCGGTCAGTTTTAAAGATGTTCTGATTGAGATGAAGGATATCTCAGAACTGATGGTTGATCTTGCTTATTCTGCGATACTTTTTGAAAGCCGTGAAATTGCCCAGGAAGTTATTTCCCTTGAAGAGCGAATGAACCAACTGGTCTACCAGGCACGGATACAGAGTATTCTTGGTTCGCGGCGGGTGGAAGAAGCCGAGGCAATGAGCGGCATGCTTCAGGTGAGTGAAGCGGCAGAAAAAATTTCAAATTCCGCCTCAGAGATTGCGACCATCATCCTGAAAGATGTAAAGTTTCCTGCAAAGCTCCGGCTTGCAATGCCGGATGCCGAAGAGGTGACCGAACGGGTGGTGGTGGGAAAGGAGTGTGCCATTGATGGTGTCACGTTAGGGGAACAGAAACTCCAGAGCAGCACCGGAATGCGTGTTATTGCGATCCGTCGTGGTGTGACATGGATCTATGACCCCGAACGCGAGACACGGATTCTCGATGGCGACATTCTCATAGCAAAAGGGCCGGAGAGCGGCACCATCCCGTTATATGAACTCTGCGGAAGAGATGCTTCTGCAACCGATGAGTCTCCCGAGGGGGGTGTTGTGACAGACCTTGACCGGGCAGTACGCCTGATTGTCAAGATGAAGGATACCTCTGAACTTGCCGTCGGTCTTGCCTATACGTCGCTTCTTTTTGACAACCGGGAGGTGGCAGATGAAGTGGTCTCCCTTGGCACCCGGATGGATGACATGCGCTATGAACTTGACCTCTGGATTCTTGAAGCGGCAAAACGCATCTCCAATGTGGAATACCTGCGGGGACTGCTTTATATGTCATCATTTGCGGATAATATCACAAATGCAGCAGGATCTATCGTCGATGTCATTCTGCGTGATATCGAGATCCCACCGCTCTTTAAGAAGATTGTACGGGAATCCGATGAAATTATTTCGCGGATTCGTGTGGAAGATGGTTCCAGTCTTGCCGGGAAAAGTCTGAAAGAAGCCTCACTGAGCACAGTGACCGGAATGGTAGTCCTTGCAATCCGGCATGAGAATAAATGGAAATACCGTCCGAGAAAGGATGAGAAATTACAGTCCGGGGATATCATCATCGCGAAAGGGCGGCGGGACGGAGAATGCCGTCTCTATGATCTCTCCCGGTAGAAATATACTGTGAATCTACAAAATAAACGATAATCAGGCGAGTGTGTTATACCATGAGTAATGGAGAAATGACTGTTTACCGCCTCTCTCCCGCATGTGATGTGGGTGATGTGGAAGAAGGGAAAGTATACGTTGTTCGTGTACAGGGATTTGCTGATTTTGGCACCTTTGTGTACCTGAATGACCGGATCAAGGGTTTGATTCACAAATCCAATGTGAAGACCCATCATCAGGAAGGGGAGACACTGTTCGTCCGTGTGCGCCAGATCCGCAAGAACGGCAACATTGACCTCGAGGAGATTGTCCCGACCAGATACAATACGGAAACGGTGGCAAAGAAACTCTCGACGCTTCGTCTTGCAGATCTACCGGACAAGGTCGGCAGACATGCCACCATCGAGGCAGAGGTTGCCCAGATCAAGCAGACCTCAGGTCCGACGATATTTACGATCGTCGATGAGACCGGCACCGAGGATGCGGCGGCATTTATCGAAGCAGGGGTGCGTGCGTATCCGGAGGTTGAACTGGGAGATATGGTCTCTGTCTCCGGTGAAGTGATGCTCCGGAACAACCGTCTCCAGATTGAAGTGTCAAACATGCGGGTGCTCTCCGGAGAGGAACGTGAGAATGTGGATAAGCGCATCGCGGAGGCACTGGAACTGCGTGCCGAACCGGAAGATCTTCCGTTTATGATCGAAAGTGAGGTATTAAACCGCCTCAAACCGGAGATGCAGAAGGTGGCAAAGATCATCCGCAAGGCGATCTTTACCGCTCAGCCGATTGTGCTGCGCCACCACGCTGATGCAGACGGCATCTCCGCTGCAGTCGCTGTTGAACGTGCGGTCACCTACCTTATCCGTGAAAACGGCGGGGACCTCGATACCGAGAGCCACATGTTCAAGCGGGCCCCGTCAAAAGCGCCGTTCTATGAAATTGAGGACGTCACCCGTGACCTTGACTTTGCCCTGAAGGACTTTGTCCGGTTTGGTCAGAAACTTCCGCTCATTGTCATGATGGACAACGGGTCAACCGAGGAGGATGAACCGTCCTACCGGATGGCAAAGATATATGATATCCCCATTGTGGTCGTTGACCACCATCACCCTGACGAGAGTACCGATGCCTATCTCGACGCACATGTAAACCCGTACCACGTCGGCGGAGACTTCGGGGTGACCGCCGGTATGCTGGGTGCTGAACTTGCCCGCATGATCTTCCCGGGCGTGGAAGACGAGATCCGGCATTTCCCGGCGGTTGCGGCAGTCGGTGACCGCAGTGAGGCACCGGAACGTCAGCAGTACCTGGACCTTGTACAGGACGAGTGGAGCGAGGACCACTGCAAGGATATCGCCCTTGCCCTTGATTACGAACAGTTCTGGCTTCGGTTCAATGACGGCCGCGAGATTGTCAAGGACATCCTCGGCGTCAGCGGCGACCATGACCGGCACGAACGCCTTGTGGCCCTCCTCGTACGTGAAGCAAACCTTGCCATTGAAGAACAGCTGAGCGCCTCGATGCCGCATGTCATCGAACGGGAACTTGGAAACACGGCGAAGCTCTTCATGCTCGATGTGGAAATATATGCTCACCGGTTCACCTTCCCGCCCCCCGGCAAGACCTCCGGAGAGGTGCATGACATCCTCTGCAGGAAGAATGAGGGCGCACCGGTGGTGACACTCGGTATCGGACCTGATTTCGTCGTAATTCGTTCACGTGGTGTGCTGATGAACATCCCGAAGATGGTGCGTGAACTCAGGGAAGAGGTTATCGGCGGCGGAGTAAACGGTGGCGGGCATCTCGTTGTTGGAAGCATAAAATTCGTTGAAGGAATGCGCGAAACGGTTATCGAAAGCCTCATCGCAAAGATCGAGGAGTTCCCGGTAGAATAATATTTCAAGGGTTATTTTAGCAAATTACCCTCTGATTTCTATTATGTCACTTTTAAGGATATGATAATTCATTTCAGTCAGTGTGCAATCGTTTAATCGTATTACGTCATGTATGGTCTGTTATTGGGTAAAAAAAAGGCAGATTTTCCAGAAACATTTATATTATAGTAATTTCTAAATGGAAATTGTCCCCGGAGTGAAATAATGGACCGTAAAAACCGAATTTCTGAGCAGTATTCGGCAACACAGGGTAAAATTCTGTCATATCTGCTACAAGGCCTGAAAGCGGGAAAACATTACTTTAAATCCAAGTATATAGCAAAGGACCTGGGTCTGTCACCGAAGGAAGTCGGTACAAATCTGGCGATTCTCTCTGACATCTGTGACGAACTGGATATCTCCCGCTGGAGTTACTCAAACAGCACCACATGGCGTGTTCTCCCGCGTTCTGCGTAAATATTATCAGTAATGCTCAGGTATTGTGCCTGGCTCACCAACCCACATTTTTCTTCGCTATTTCCTGTCTGTCAGGTCATTAAACCAAACCATTAACATGATTACGGGAAACCTGTTTATATGGCTGAAAAAATCACAGAATTTGTGTCTGATATTGAATTTGTAGCAAATATTGATGAAAACAAGGACTGTCTGATGAATCAGGGCACCCACTCCGATGAAGCGGCATCAACTGCGGAGAATCCGCTGGGACTCTGGTACAACATCGATGTGCCAAAAGGGCACGGAATGAAGGCCGGTGATAAGATCCGGATCATCATTGAGAAGGTATAATTCAGGAGTCTGATACGCGACCATTCCCCGGGGTACCGGGTAATACATACGATTTTTTCTGCACGGGAGATATGGATGACGGGTATACGATGGCTTTTACCGGGCGTTATTCTGCTGCTGATTGCGGGTGCCGCAGTCTGTGGATGTGTAACGGAAGATGAGAACTATTCAGAGGCATCGACGCTGTACGATCACGCAGAGATGGTACTGAGCGGTGTAGACTGGGAGAACGAACCTCCTGAACTGGTCGATGCGAAACTTCAGCAGGCGGAGGTTGACCTGGCAGAGGCACTGGCGATTGTCGATGCCATTCAGCCGGAGTCTGATTCTGCAGAGCCCAGTGCTGCATATGCACTGCGTGAACTCATTCTTGCAAAGATGGCATATGTATCTGCTGCCCGGGAGGTTGCTGCCGCTCAGATCCATATCCTCAATGCCGGTGAAGCAGCAGAAATGTACCAGTATGGTGATTGGCATATTGAGATGAATGCTGCCCGGGGCAATCTTGATATTGCGAGTAATTCCCTCTCGTTTTCTGATACCCGCATGGATGGGATTAACATGACGCTCGTCCCGTTAGATATGCGTTCGGATGTTGCTGAGGCAAAGGCTCTGAATGATAATTTTGACCGGCTCATCATCTCACTTGAAAATTCGGTTGAAGTGGCCCTTGACAGCTGACATCCCTTCATTTTTATACCGCGTTCAAAAATGCCGTAAGTCTCCGTTGCGCCGGTTGTATCAGGGTGTTGCCATAGAGTGCCTGGGTTGTTTCAAGCGCGAGTGTATAGCGGTCCACATCCTCTGCACTTACGATAAAGTAAAATGCATCTCCTGATGCCTGTACTGTTTTCAGCACTGTCCCCCCGTACCTCATCTGGTTTCCGGTGAGAACGATACCCGTCTCACCATCCACAAGTACCCAGGTCAGTTGGGCGCTTTCCGGTTTTGTCGTTGCATACATGGTGGCATTGACCCGCCAGAATTCAAACGGTACCTGAAACATCCTTGAAAATCCATTTCCCGGGCCGGTATAGGTCGCAAACCGAACGATTTCACCGGGCATCCAGATGTTGGTATATTCAGGATCTGACGCACCAAAATGTGTCATCTCAGCTGGAAAATCGGTGACCGGGTATCCTCCCTTGCCGCTCACATAGACAGTGTTCATGTCAGAATTTTTTGGAATATTCCAGACCTGCGGTTTTGCCTGCAGCGTATATTGAGAAAGTTCACCTGCAGTACTTTCATGTGATGTGGTCCAGTCAAATAATCCGGGAATGCCTGCAATGCCACCGGGTCCCTGAAAAGCTACTGCGATGATAACCACGATGATGATTGCTCCTGCAAAGGTAAAGATGTCTGCCCGTTTCACAACATATTCTTGAACAGCTGTTCTGATAACTCTTATTCTGTAATTTTGGTATGTTTGTGAGGATTGAATATACAGGGTTATATATTATTGGGCTACAATTTTTCATTATCAATGGACCTTGAGGAATCACGCAACTGGATTATTTTTTATTTGATATCGTTTGTGGTACTGTTGGTCGCTGTTTTTCTGACCGCTGAAGGAATCCTCCTTGGGGTGGGCCTTACGATGGTCATCGTGGTGATTGGGATAAATCTAATATTTATGCTTGGTCAGTTGAAAGCATCGTCAAAAAAGAAAGAAATGATGGAAAAAGTTTCCCACATTGAGAGGGATGGTGAAGATGTGGGTGATGGTGGTCGATAAATTCGGAGACGTTGATCAGTTACTTTTTTTCCGATATATTTTTTGTATTGGATTGTAGGGTTCATATAGGTGTTCAACATCTCTGCCCATATATTCTGTCTTACCCATCACGTAGTACCCACCTTTTGAAAGTGCCGGTGCAAACATCCGTGCGAGTTCATCCTTTTGTTTCTCAGTGAAGTAGATGGTCACATTTCTGCAGAGTATGACGTCCAGATTCTGTGTCACCCCCTGTCCGTTCATCAGGTCATGGCGGGAAAACTTCACGAGGTCTTTGAGATGTTGTTTGACCTGGAAATGCCCGTCCTGGCCTTCAGTAAAATGTCTGCGGATCTGGGGATCTGTCAGGTTTTCCAATGCTTTTCGATGATATTTCCCTTCTTCTGCCTTTTTCAGCGCTTCTCTATCGATGTCTGAAGCATAGATAGTCACCTTTACATCCGGGTATAATACCTTTGCTTCATGCCAAATCAGCGCGAGCGTGTAGGGTTCTTCACCGGTGGCGCATCCTGCACTCCATATTTTGATATTCTGTTTTCTCCGGCGTATTTCAGGAAGCACATCACGTTTGATGAGGTCAAATACTTCGGGGTCGCGCCAGAATTTCGTCACATTGATGGTAAGGGCATTTCTCAGGGCTTCCTGTTCTTCACTGTCTGACAGGATGAGGGAATTGTACTTTGAATATGAATCAATCTTGTTCATTCTCATTCTGGACTGAATTCTCCGCTGGAGGTAGTCCGATTTGTAGTTTGCGCACTGTATGCCGATCTTTGATTCGATCGTGCGCAGAACTGACTGAAAGCCTCTGTTGTCCATTGTGATATCAACTAACCCCGTTCAAATGAGAACTGTTGTAGGGATACAGGTGCCCTCACGTTTTCATGAGAATCCCGGAATGTACTGCCGTTCTCTATGGTACGGCATGTATTTCTCCCTGTACATTATCTGTCTGCGGGTTATAACAAAGGTATCTGCCTGCACCTGAGGATCTGCAACCAGTTACGATTGAGAGGATGATAATATTGCAATTGCATCAGGCAGTGCGGGGTAAACGTATATGTTCTGTATGGTCAATTGCAGGAATCAGGTGACTGCTGCAAAAAAGACTACTTCCCAGTAGCCACTATCACACTGCACCGGAAAAGACAATGCGTCAACTGAAATTTTAGTGTGTACAGTGGAAACCAATGTGGAATTATGGTCAAAATCTGGAAAATTCACTGAAAATGTTATATGAGGCTGAATACAAACACATATTCCAATGGGCCGTTCCAGACTCAAAATTGTGATTTTTGGGGCATATAATGCCGGAAAATCAACATTCATCCGCGCAATTGATCCGGAATCTCATCATATTGAAGCGGAAAATGGTGACATCCCGACAACGGTCGGCCTCGATTTTGGCCGGACGGTGATACAGGACCGGAAAATCTACCTGTTTGGAACGCCGGGACAGGAACGGTTTGAATTTGTCCGCGACATCCTCACCCGGGGGATGGACGGGGCAATCGTCGTCGCTGATACCACCCGTGAACCGGACGAATTAACAGAGAGGATCTGTCATGCACTGCGGGACACCGGATGCCCGTATGCCGTTTTTCTCAATAAGTGTGATCATCCCGGTTCACAACCGGAACGCTATGGTCATATGACGGACGCTGTCTTCTCCCCGGAGATATCCGCTGCCACCGGCGCCAATACCGCTGACGCGCTGTATGAATTTGTGAACCGGTATTTCTGAACATTTTTTTGGACACTTTCCTTCCCGGCGTAAAGCAAATAGTATAATTTGTTCCGGGTTTTACTTACAACAGGTATGTCCAGGATTGGTGTTGTAACTGGTCTTTTTATTCTTCTGGCGTTGATTCTCGTCTCTGCCGGGTGTCTGTCCTATTCCATCGGAACAGTATCTTATGACGGCGATGCGGTGCATGTGCAGGTGGATAATACGGGAGAGGCGAGGGATGTTGCGATGCAGATTACCGTCTTTGATCTCTCTGAGTTCAGACAGGTGGAAGTCGATAAAATTGTGCGTTCCGTCCATCTGAATCCGGGAACAAATGATGTTGCATTTGATGTGGCACTCGGGCCCGGCCCCTACCGTCTCTATATCTATATGATGCAGGACGGAGAGCGCCTTGGCTGTGTAATAGAAGATCTCGAGGTCTGACGCGATGGGTTCGTTTCTTCAGGCTGCTTCTGGGAGAATACCCTGTGACGTAGTTTTTATCAATGCACGGGTCTTCTGCCCGTTTACGGGGGAGTGGGAGGAGAATGCCTGCTTTGGGGTGAAAGACGGACGTATTGCAGGGTTTGGAGACTATTCTGCAGGGGAGACTATTGATCTGCGGGGGCGGCGTGTCATCCCCGGTCTCATCGATGCCCATGTGCACATCGAAAGTTCTCTTCTGACCCCTGCCGAATATGCCCGGGCGGTGATCCCCCACGGGACGACCACGGTCTTTGCAGACCCCCATGAGATCGCAAATGTCGCCGGCACTGAGGGACTCCG